>JAEEGL016108670.1_pt1 | contig 20111 bp, 13 predicted proteins | sample 9134231 | NCBI WGS metagenome assembly JAEEGL01 (sample SAMN16246548, study PRJNA631951) | gut metagenome | biome: gut microbiome; feature: rumen; material: fiber-attached | host: Bos | place: Iran: Karaj | collected 2018-10
ATTTTGTCAACCAGTGCCGTGGCAGCCCTTTTTTCTGCCATACCGATATCCCTTTGTTGCTACTGGTTTAAACGAAATCGGGAATAACAGGCGATGTCCATCTCTGTCGCGCAATCGTGGGTTTCTACCCAAAGATTGTGCATACTCGATACATGAAGAACGGCAGGTTGCTTGTAAAGCTCGAGTTGTGTGGTATCCTTATCCATATCCGCAAAGGTACAATCTTTCATTGACAGTACCTCGAAGGATATACTTTTAACTCATCCTAAACACGGAACTTTGCAGATGACCCAGTAATGTTTAAACTACTAGTGATGCATTAGTTTAACACCTTGTTATATAACTCATTGATATTTAATATTTTACTAGTATTATGGCTTATTCGCGATTTGAATCGCCTCCCGATGCGATAAATTGATTTAGCGTGCAGTACCACGTGACGGACCATCTGGGATGTTATTACCCACGACTTTTTTAGATATTTTGCTCAAGCATTTTACCCATGATAAATAATAAGTCGCTTAAGGCGGGCATATCGATATTGCTTTTATTGCCGTTTTGTTTTCTGGCAGTTTACCTTCTCATGTGTCTGGGACTTGCCTTGCTTTATGACACTTTCGGATGGGATTATTCTCCTCTTGGATATAAAGCTCTTTCGGGTTTATCACATGCCCATCTTGTTTATTCAATACTTATGATTATATGCATGGGAATGATGATTTTAGGGAATAATTGGAAATGTCTTCTCTCAAGCTATCTCCTAACAGTTATCATAAGCCTGCTATTTGTATTCACATCATGGCTTGTGGTAGAAAGAATCGTCATAGGCGAGCTTCCGGACATTGAGGTTGACGATGCCGCTAGTAACATAAGGGCTTGCATTACTGGAGAAATACATGTTCTATGCTTATTATCAATTGTTTGCACTTCGCTAATACTCATGTTCAATATTTCAAAACGCAATTCCGGATAGTATTTGTACCTTGCAGACGGCATGAAGACAAGCGCACAGCATAGATAGTCTATTACGGCCATTCAGCCACACAAGCCTTGGGAGCCATTTTTCGCGGGCCAGGTCCCCCCACCTTTTGGGCCAGGTCTCTTTTCAGCCCGGGAGCCTCGCCCGTCCTTTCAGCCACACAAGCCTTGGGAGCCATTTTTCGCGGGCCAGGTCCCCCCACCTTCCAGAGGACCTGGCCCATAATCGTCTTACCCGCAACAACAACTAAACACCTGCATGGTAATGCCAGCCCCAGAACGCGCAGCATTCAAGTGCTTGATTATGTTACGTTTATGTATTCTAAGTCAGGTCAATTGACCTGACTTAGAATACATAAATAACTCACTCTTAATTAGTTAAGTGCTGCGCCCGCTTGTGGCAGACTGAGGCGTGGGAAACGGAGGCGTGTCGGAAGGCACCTGCGTCCCGGAGAAGACAAGCAATCAGCTGTGCAATGATACTGCCGCCCTACAGCTTCTTCCGGATTACCTCCAGATGATGTGAGTAATTGTGCTTGAGGCGCTGGATGGCGTCGTGGAAGGACATGTTCTCGTCGCCGTTGATGATGTGGCCGCCGTTCTGGCTCCGGTCGTCGGCAGGGTTCCACAAGGCAAAATTGAGTTTGGCCGATTTCTCCAGCAGCGCCTCGCACTGGTCCATATAGTCCGGGATGGTCTCCAGCTGCGGCAGAAGCTCCTCGAAACGCGCCTTTACACGGCTCTTGAACGCCGGATCCTGGAACAGGCGGCCGTACCAGATGGCATTGCCGTTCACCAGGGAAGTCTCACCGGCCGAAGTATAGAAGGACAGTACGCCCCAGTCAAAATCCCAGCAGGGGCCGGCCGTAAGGAGCCCGCCGCGGTCTTTGTGGAAATACACGCTGCCCGGATTCCCCAGCTCATGGTTGCACATGACCTCGAAGACAATCCAGTAGTCAATGAAAGAATCCACGTCCAGATACTTGGCATAGCCCTTTTCCGGGTCCTTGAAATCGGCCCCGTAAACAGCGTCCGACACCTCCTTGACGTAACTTTTGATATAGGCCTTCTGCTGCGAAGTAATCTCCTCGGGATCAGGGCTTTTCACCGCAAACGGAATGTTTCGCTCCTTCCACTGGAACTCATTGTCGTAGTGAAAATCCAGCTCCAGCAGATAACCGCCCGTAAGCGCTTCGCCCTCAATGTCTTTGTCCGACATTTCCTCGATGTTCACCCGGTCCTTGTCTACGCGCACCTGCTCGATGAGCAGATAGCTGCCAAGGTGCTCTCCGTTGAGCACCAGCTCCACCGGCACGCAGTGCGGCGTCCAGGCCAGCGAGGTGAGCTGCGCCACATGCATGGACACCAGGTTCCGCATGAGCGTCCGGTCCATGAAATTGGCCAGCAGCACCCAGCGCTTGTGTTTGGGAAGGCCGAAGAGGGAAGCCTTGCTGTCCAGCTTGACCAGATACGGCTTCTTGGGCCAGGTCCAGGTGGTGTTGCCGCGCCCGCGGACAGAGCAGGCAACCTCCGATTCAAGTCCCTGATATTCAGCAGTTCCGTCGATATGTAGGGCCGCCGGCACATACTCCTCCTTGGAATAGACCCCCTGCCCGCCTTCCGTATCGACATACACCACGGGAAGGCCCGTCATCTGCCACGGGTCCGGAGCATAGGCCTTCACCGTAAAATAAGGGGAGGCCACGAAGGAATCCGCCCCGGTAAAGATGGCGAGGCGAAGGGAAAGGTCATAGAGACGGCCCGTTCCGGCATCGGCCAGGACAGCCACATAGCGGCCTTCTTCCTGGCCGGGAGTAACCGACCGCAGCTCCACCTCTTCCGGCGCGGCGCCACCGTTGCCGATGAGCCGCACCTTGTCTGTGGCGAAGGCATACGAAGCGTCCTTCACCGTAAACGGCAGCTCTATCGTCTGCCCGGCATGGAGGATGATGGTTTCTGAGGGCATGCTGATGGTCTTCAGCCGCGCCTCCGGCAGTTCCGGCACCACCTCCTTGCGGCCGCAGGAGAAGAAAGCCAGCAGCGCCAGCAGGCTAAGCCCAATTCCGAAACACCGTTGCATGGTGCAAATTTACGCAATTATTCGTTCCAAACGACAGACTGGATGGCTTTGGCGGGCACTTTACAAGAAACGGCGGTCTTGCTGCTGACCAGGTTCACCACGGCGTCGGCGGAGCTTTCGTTCAGGAAAAGCACCGCCTGCGAGCCGTCGAGATTACGGAACCACAGATAGCTGAGCCCGCTGATTCCCGGGTCGCTAGTTCCCAGACGGACGGCACCCGGCTGCAAAACCTTGGAGCAGTGGGCCACGTTGTAATAATGGGAATTCCGGACGATGGACTTGAGGCTGTAGTCCGAAGCGGAGATGGTGACCGCGCCGAAGCAGGTGCTGCAGCCGCCCGGACGGTAAGGCTTGCGCTCGCTGTCCAGCATGAGGTTCCAGAGGGTGACGCCCTTGCCGCCCCGGGAAAGCGTTCCCAGGAAGATGTCGCGGAAGTCGTTGATGAGGCAGCCGTCAAAGGTATAATTCCACGTGCCGATGGAGGCTTCCGTGAAGAAAATCTCCTTGTCGGGCGCCTCGGAGGCAATCTGGTTCAGTTCTGTGACACTGCCGCCGTAATTGTGCCAGGCGGAACCCGCCACGTACTGGGCAGCTTCCGGATCGGCATAAATATGGAGCGGATAGTCGTTCTGCGCGGTAATTCCGTCGTAATTGTAGTTGTGGTCGAAAAGGAGGATTTTGGCCTTGATGCCGGCCGCCTTGAAAGCCGGCCCCACCGCCGTCTTGATAAACTCCAGCTGGTCTTCCCAGGGCATGTAGAGCGACATGGAATTGCCCCGGTTGAGCGGCTCGTTCTGCAGCGTGACGGCGTAAATGGGATAGCCCCGCCGCTCCATCTCCTGAATCCAGCGCACAAAATAGTCTGCATATTCCTGATAATGAAGCGGATTCAGGCGGCCGCCCGTCCACTTGTCGTAGGGCAGCGAGCCATTTTCGCCCATCTTCATCCAGCGTGGGCAGCTCCAGGGCGAGCCGATGATCTTCACCGCCGGGTTGATGCGGTAAATCTCGTCCAGGATGGGGAAAAGGTACTGGGCATCAAGCGGATGCACGGCAAAGTGCTCCATGCCCGGAGTGTCGCACCAGGTGAATTCGTCCAGGGAAAAGTCCGAGCCGCCGATGCAGACGCGGATGAGCGAAGACCCGAGGCCCTTCTCCCGGCTGAACAGCTCGGTAAGGAAAGCCGTGCGGTCTTCCGGCGTCATCCTCAGGAGGTTATAGCAGCTGGCCTGGGTGATGGCAAGACCGAATCCGTCCACCGACTGGTAAGTGTTTCCGTCCGGCTGGACGATATAGGTGTGCACCTCTTCCGCTTTCCTCAGGGGAAGCCGGCTTTCCTTCATCCGCTGGCCGGAAACGGAAGTGGTGTAAACTGCAGCTCCCGGACCCTCCGGCTGCGGAGGCGTCTGGGAGCCGTTATCCGGCTTCTGCTGGCAGCCCAGCAGCGCCAGTGCAAGAAGGAGGAGAGGAGACAACATCTTGTTCATCTATCGGACACTGAAAGAAACCGGGGTGCCGGAAGCGCTGTCCCCCGCCACCCAGAGCTGGAATTCACCGGGCTCCACTTTCTTGACACCGTCCAGGCCATAAAAGGCCAGTCCGGCCACCGGGATGGAGACCTTAAGGCTGCGGCTTTCGCCCGCCTGGAGACTCACCCGCTCGAAATGCTTGAGTTCCTTCACCGGACGGGTGACCGAGCCCACCAGGTCGCGGATATAGACCTGGACCACTTCCGTACCCTCATAAGCGCCTGTGTTGCTGAGCGTAAAGTTCACCGTAACGGTATCGTCCACGCCATAAGCCTCTTTGTCCAGGGCGATGCCTGAATAGGCAAAACTGGTGTAGCTGAGGCCGTAGCCGAAGGGGAAGAGCGGATAGGCGCCGTAGTCCAGGTAATAGGAGGTATTGCCCAGCGAGGTCTGCCCGGCTTCCAGTTCGATGTCGTCCAGCAGGGTTTCGTTGTTGTAGGGCCTTCCGGTCATGTTGTGCGCATAGTAAAGGGGCGCCTGGCCCACGGTGCGAAGGAAGGTGACGGGCGTCTTCCCGGAAGGATTCACGCTGCCGGAAAGGAGGTTCGTGAGCGCCGGACCGCCCATGGTACCGGGATGGAAGGCATACAGAAGGGCGTCGCAGTTGGGGAGGTCCCGCTCGATGGTGAGCGGACGGCCGGCCATCACGATAGCCACCACGGGCTTGCCAGTGGCATGCAGCGCCGCCAGGAGTTCGCTCTGCGAGCCTTTCAGGTTCAGGTCGGCCAGGCTGTGCGCCTCGCCGGAAAGGATGGCTTCCTCGCCCAGGAACGCCAGCACCACGTCGGCTTTCCGGGCGGCGGCCGCCACATCGTCAAAACGCTCCCGTTTCTCGCGGCTGTAGCTAAGGCCCGGGACGTAGCTCACCTTGCCCGGAAAACGCTCCTCAAGCGCCTGCAGGGGGGTGACGGTATGCGCTTTCTCCCCGTCGAAGGCCCAGGTGCCCAGCTGGTCGTGCGGAGCATGGGCCATGGGGCCGGTGACCAGGATGCGGAGGCCTTCCCTGAGCGGCAGCACGCCGCTGTTCTTGAGGAGGATGGCCGATTCTTCCGCGCTGCGGCGGGCCGCCTCCAGGTGCTCAGGAGCGTACTGCACCGCCCGGCCCGCCTCCACGTCCACGTACGGATGCTCGAAGAGGCCGAGCAGGATTTTCACGCGGAGGATATTCCGGACGGCCTCGTCAATGACCGAAACCTTGACGGCGCCGGCCCGCACCAGTTCCTCCAGGTGCGACAGGAAACCGAAGGTCATCATGTCCATGTCCACGCCGGCGTTCACGGCCTTTTCGGCCACGTCCTTGCGGTCGGTGCCGAAGCCGTGGTTGATCATCTCGCCCATGGAGTTCCAGTCGGTGACCACCAGGCCGTCGAAATGCCATTCGTCACGGAGTACATCCTTGAGGACGAAGCGGTTGCCGGTGGAAGGGACGCCGTCGTTGTCGTTGAACGAGGTCATGAGCGTAAGGGCGCCGGCCTTCACCGCCGCCTCGAAGGGCGGCAGGTACACATTCCTCAGCTGCCGCTCGGTGAGGAAGGTGCTGTTGTAGTCACGGCCGCCTTCCGCGGCGCCGTAGCCCACGAAATGCTTCACGCAGGCGGCCATGGAGGTGCTGTCCAGCTCCCGGCCCTGATAGCCCCGCACCATGGCTTCGCCCATGCGGGCGTCCAGGAAGGGGTCTTCACCGCTGCCTTCGGCCATCCGGCCCCAGCGCGGGTCGCGGGCAATGTCCAGCATGGGAGAGAAGGTCCAGCGGACGCCCTGCGCCGTAGCTTCCAGGGCGGCTATCCGCGCCCCCTGTTCCACCAGGCCCGGGTCGAAACTCGCCGCCAGGCCCAGCGGAATGGGGAATACGGTGTGGAAACCGTGGATGACGTCACGCCCCACCAGGAGCGGAATGCCCAGCCGGGATTCCTCCACGCAGATGCGCTGGAAGGCGTTGATCTTCTCCGGGTCCACTTCATTGAGGACAGAACCCACCTGGCCCTGGCGCAGGGCGTCGGCATAATTGGAAATATCTCCGCCGGCGGACACCTGGTTCATCTGGCCAATCTTTTCGGCCAGGGTCATCCGGGACAGGAGGTCATCGACACGCCGCTCAACGTCGGCTCCGGCCCCCACGGTGGAGACAGGTTCGGTTTGGGTACACGCCATGGCGGCCAGCGCCAGAAAAGCCAGGGTAAAGGTTCTGAACAGTTTCATCGTTCGATTCTACTTTTTCTTGAAAACGCGGACATAGTCCACCTTCATCGTGACAGGGAGGGCACTCTCGTCCACCCCTTGGCTGCCGCCCCAGTCGCCGCCCCATGCCAGATTGAGGATTACATAAAAGTTTTTGTTGAACGGCCAGGTGTCGTCGTTCCCGGCCTTGTCGTTGGAGAAGGTAAAATGCTTCTTGCCGTCTACGTAGAACATGAGCTCGTCGGGGGTCCACTCCAGCGCATACACGTGGAAGCCGCTTTCGGCCCCGGCCGTGTACTGCTCATGGGTTTTCTGCGTGCCGATGGCATGGTAGTACTTCATGCAGTGGATGGAAGAGGAGGTGTAGTTGGCATGATAGCCCACTTCTTCCATGATATCAATCTCGCCGCATCCGGGCCAGCCCCGGCTGAAGTCGTCCGGCATCATCCAGAAGGCGGGCCAGGTGCCCTTTCCCTTCGGCAGCCAGATGGAAGCTTCCATGTAGCCGTAGGTCCAGGATTTCTTGGAATACATGCGGGCCGATATGATGTCGTTCCCCTCGCGGATGGCGCGGATGTTGAGCGCCCCGTCTTCCAGGAAAGCGGTGGAGACCCCGTTCCGGCCGCCGCCCACGTAGGTCTGCAGCTCGTGGTTCACCCAGCCGGCGGGCTTGTTCTCAAAGCGCCAGAGGTCTCCGTCCGGCAGGCTGCCGTCCGGGCCCTCGAACTCGTCGTTCCAGTCCAGCACATAGCCGTCCGGAACCACCATCTCACCGGGCTGCACCGGCACATCCTCTTCGCTGAATCCCTGTTTCACAGGCACTTCCAGCTTCTTGGAGCCGTAGCGGAAAGTGAGGGTGGTCTCACGGGCGGCGCCGCTGCGGTTGGTGGCGACCTTCACCTTCACGGAGTTCGTCCCTTTGACGCCTCCCGAAGGGCTCACCGTGCACCAGTCCTTGTCGGCCACGCTCACGCCCCAGTCGCAGTCCGAGGTGACCGTGAGCGTCTCTTCAGACGCCTCGTACGAGACCTCCACAGCGGCGGGACTCACGGAAAGCGTTCCGTCCGTGCCGGCCGGCACGGGCTCGCTCCCGCAAGAACAGTTGAAAAGGGTCACTGCCGCTGCAGGCAGCAGCAACCCTTTTATGAATGCTTTGAATCTCATTTATTTGTGCTCCATGAAGATGATATCCTTGGCTTCGATGGTGGAACCCACGGGGCTCCGGCCGAAGTCGAAGATGAGCATCACGTTGTCGCCGGAAACACGCTGCGTGAGACCCGTCCTGATGTAGGTGAGCGGTACGCCCGCCTCCAGCTGCACCTGACCGTCATAGAAGAAGGCATGAATGTCGTCGTTCTCTTCGGGGTCGTTGGTGAGCTTGATGGTCACGGTCATGTCTTCGTCGGCCACGAGGGTCACGGAGAGGTCATATTCCTTTTCGGAAGAGGACGCAATGTGGCTCTTGAGCTTGGTCTGGCCCATCCACTCGCTGCCGCCCACGCCTTCCGGAATGGTCACCGTGATGCCGTTGCCGGCGGTGATTTCATAGTCGGGGTTCAGGCCGCCGCTCCAGTCGCCGGGGGAGTACCAGAGCTCCACGTCGAGGGCTGCCGCAGCCCAGAGGTTGCCGTCCTTGTGCTCCTGGAAGATGATGTCCTTGACTTCGATGGTGGAACCCACGGGGCTCCGGCCGAAGTCGAAGATGAGCATCACGTTGTCGCCGGAAACAGGCTGGGTGAGGCCGCTCCTGCGGTACACCAGCGGTACGCCGGCCTCGAGCTTCACCTGACCGTCATAGAAGAAGGCATGGATGTCGTCATTCTCTTCGGGTTCGTTGGTGAGCTTGATGGTCACGGTCATGTCTTCGTCGGCCACGAGGGTCACCGAGAGGTCGTACTCCTTGTCGGAAGAGGAGGCAATGTGGCTCTTGAGTTTGGTCTGGCCCATCCACTCGCTGCCGCCCACGCCTTCCGGAATGGTCACCGTGATGCCGTTGCCGGCGGTGATTTCATATTCAGGGTTCAGGCCGCCGCTCCAGTCGCCGGGAGAGTACCAGAGCTCCACTTCCATGCTGGCGCTCTTCCAGAGGTTGCTCTCTCCTTCCAGATCCCAGTCGGTGGGATCCAGCGGGTCGATGGGATCGGGGCCGGGACCAGGACCGGGCTGCCCTTCCTTGGGACGATAGATGAACTGCCAGGAGATGCCCTCGAAGTTAGCCACTACAAAGAGCTTGGTAGGAGTCAGTTCCTTGATATAGAGGCGGTTGACTTCGCTGATTACGGCCGGCTTTGCAATGTAGCCATAGAGCACGCCTGCCGGCAGTTCAATGTAGTCGCCCGTAGCGTCGCTGCCGAGGGTATAGCCGGACTCGATGATGTCGGCCGGAGCGTCGTAGTCGGTGGAGCCGTCGCCGGAGTAGTAACCGTCGGGACGCCAGCCGGACTCCCAGTTGCAGTAGACCATGCCGTCTTCACCGGGATTGAAGATGTACTTGCCGTCCTTGAAGAAGGTGATTTCGTCGTCCTTCACGCCATAGGCATCCTTCTCGTGAGGGCCTGCACCCCACCAGCCTGCGGAGTTGCCGAAGTCCGGACCGCAGCCCATGTAGCCCTGGGACTCGTTGTCCAGCACCCAGGTCTTGCTTTCCACGCCGAAGAGCGGATCTTCAGAGACAGGGCCGGAACCCTTCGGGATGAACTCATAGTACCAGGCAATGCCGTTGGGGTTGTCGGGGGTCTTGACGAAGGCGACCATCTGGATCTTCTTCTTCAGGGAAGCCGGCTTGGAATCCACCAGCAGGAAGCGGGGACTCTCCACCAGGCTCTTGTGCGGGACGTAGGAGACGATGCTCCCAGCCTCGAACACCATGTAGATTTCCTCGATGCCGGCATCGTTCCAGCTGTTCTCGAAGCTGTACTTGGTGGTCTTCGTCTCGGCCGGGAAGAGGTAGTCTTCGTCGGCGGTCTTGGACTCGGAGCTGTACTCCGAACCCTTGTTGGCGTAGGCCTTTCCGTCGCCGGGAGTGAAGGTGTACTTGCCTTCGTTGTCGAAGGTCAGCACATCGTCATAGAGGAAGCCGTCCTTGCCGTTGGCCTCGCAGGACCACCAGCCCTTGGGGTTGTCCACGGTTTCGCCGCAGCCGAAGTGGCCGGCCTCGGAGCTGTTCCATACCCATTCCTGGCTGCCGCTGTTGGAAACAGCACGGATGTAAGGCGTGGCGTCGAACGGGTCGCGGTAGGTCTCGTTCATGGAGAAGGACTTCATGACGGAGCCCTGGGAGAGACCGTTCACGTTATAGGCTTTCACCTCCACGCTGTGGGAACCCGCCTCGCGGAAGCGGAGGGTGATGCCGTTGCCGGTATAGGCGTAATTCTTGCCGGCCTTGCCGTCAATGAGTTCGCTGCCGAAAATCCACACCGGCACCATACCCTTGTTGTTGAGGGTGAAGGTGGCCATGTTGGTCTGCTGGTCCACCTCGATGGTGACGTCGAAGTCGGAAGCCTGCGGGAGGCCGGAAGCCGTTACGGCGGGATACTCCTTGGTGCAGGCCGCCATGAGGACGGTGGCAGCGGCAAAAGTCACTATATAATTGAAAATCTTTTTCATCGCCTCAGATATTAATAGTTGTTAGGCTGAAGTTTGTCGTCCTTGTCCAGTTCGGACTGCGGGATAGGCCAATACTTCTTGGACTCGGTCCAGTTGCTTCCCGCGGGGCGGAAAGGATGATTGGCGGCCTGGAGAACGGTGGCAGCCTGTCCGCTGCGCACGAGGTCCCAGTAGCGCTTGCCTTCACCGACGAACTCCTTGTGGCGCTCTTCGATGATGTCTTCGCGGGTGGTGCCGGTGGCCTGGCAGTGGGCGCGGTCGCGCACCATCTGGAGCCAGTCGCTGCCGTCCTGGTTGAGCATTTCGGCCAGTTCGGCCGCGTTGAGGAGGGTCTCGGAATAACGGTACACGCGCTCGTTGTTGCCATAGTTCATGGTGTCGGCGCCCTTGTAGCCGTGGTTGCCGTTCTCGCGGGCGATGTACTTCAGGAGGAAGTAACCGGTGTCCTCCCAGCGGGGGGCGTAGTTGTCGCGGTTGTCGCTCCAGTTGAGGATGCCGCCGTCCCTGCGGATGTCGGTATCGTCATACATCTTGTAGGCGCTCTCGTTCACGCCGCCGAAGCCCCAGCCGTCGGCGAAGCCGCTGCCGGCCTTGGCACCGGGGATGCCGGTGAGCACGGAGAAGACGTTGCCGCCGGTGGCGATGGGAGCATCCCATGCACGGCCGCCGCCTTCAGAGACGTAGTTGATTTCCCAGATGGACTCGGGACCCCATTCGCCGCTCTCTTCCCAGATGCCGGCAAAGTCGGACACCAGGGAGTACTGGCCGCTGCTGATGATTTCCTTCATGCACTCGAGGGCCTTCTGGTAGCGGCTCTGGTCGTTCTGGTACATGACCATCTCGGCATAGAGCATGTAGGCCATGGCCTTGGTCACGCGGCCTTCGTTGCCCACGGCGGCCTTCATGGGAAGTACGTTCATTTCGAACACCTCTTCCAGCGTCTCCACCACGTTCTCGTACACCTCGTCGTGGCCGAGCTGCGGGGCATAGTACGGGCTCTTGAGGTTCTCCTCATAGTAGGGGATGTTGCCCCACAATTTCCAGAGGATGTTGTAGTAGAAGCTGCGGAGCACCAGGGATTCGGCCACCCAGAGGTCGCGGGTGGAGGAGGAAAGGCCCACCACACCGTCCACATATTCGCCGACGATGTTGGCGCGGTTGATGCCGGAGTAGCAGATGGTCCAGATGGTGTTGGGCTGGTCGGTCTGCGTGAGCTGGTAGAAGTGGGTCTTCACCAGGATGGGCTGGTCGCCTTCGTTGGAACCGCCGCAGTTGATGTCGTCACCCATGATGTCATAGACCAGGTGAAGGGCGTCGTACTGGTAGAAATAGTCGAACCACTGAAGCGGGTCGTAGGCGGCCACGAGGCTCTCGAACATACGGGCTTCGGTGTTGAAGTACTCGTCCAGGGGTTCCGAAGAATTGTGGACGGGCGACACGAACTCGGTGGAGCAAGAGGCTGTCAGAAGAAGGGCCATTGCGCTGAGCGCTGCATATATCTTTTTCATATCTCGTTCTTCCTTAATTATTTAACGATGCAGATGGCGACGCGGTTGCTTTCGGGCGAGGCCTTGGCATTGACGTCGGTACCGGTGGAAGAGTAGGAAATGCGGCTGGCGTCGATGCCGGCCTTCTTGAGCATGTCGGCCACGGTGGCGGCACGCTTGGCAGACAGTTCCTTGTTAATCTCGGCGGTGCCGGTTGCAGAATCCGCATGGCCGGTGATGGTGATGGTGGCGTCGGGATTCTCCTTCAGGATCTGGGCGATGCGGCCCAGCTTGAAGGCCTCATCCGGACGGATTTCGGTCTTGCCGAGGAGGAAGTAGATGTCGTCGGTGTAGCTGTCGGTGAGCTTGCCGGCGGGGACTTCCTTGATAACTTCCTTAATCACTTCCTTCTCCACAATCTTCTCGACAGGGACTTCCTTGATCACTTCCTTCTCCACAATCTTCTCCACAACCTTTTCACGGACGTAAGGCTCTACGTAAGCGGGAGCATTGGAAGCGCTCTTGCGGGCGCCGCCGCCGAAGTTCACGTTCACACCGAAGGTGACGGTACGGGACTGCGGGTAAACGCCGCGGTCGATACCGGCCTCTGTGCCGAAGCCGTTGCCGCCGGTGACCTCAGGGTCGCAGCCGGAGTACTTGGTAAGGGTGAAAGCGTTCTCCACCTGGGCGAACAGGCGCAGGCGGGCGATGGCCACCAGGCGGGTGATGCGCTCGGGGATGGTGTAACCGAGCTGGATGTTGCGGGCGCGGAGGAACGAAGCGTCTTCTACCCAGAGGTCGGAAACGCGGTAGTTCTCGTTAGGCGAGTCGAAGACGAAGCGCGGGTAGCGGTTCGTGGTGCCTTCGCCGGTCCAGCGGTTGAGGATGGTCTTGGGGAGGTTGATGTAGTAAAGGTCCGTACGGCGGGTCACATTGAAGGCCTGGGCGCCCAGCTGTCCCTGCAGGAACATGGTGAAGTCGAAGCCCTTGTAGTCGAAGCCGAGGTTGATACCGAAGCTCCAGTCGGGCATGCCCTTGCCAATATAGGTACGGTCGGCGTCGTCGATGATATCGTCACCATTCGTGTTCACGAAGCGGACGTCGCCAGGCTGGGCCTTGGGCTGGAGGAGTTCGCCCTTGCTGTTCACATAGGCGGCGATTTCGTCCATGTTCTGGAAGATGCCGTCGGTCTTGTAGCCGTAGAAGTACGGGAAAGGCATGCCCACAATACCGCGAGTGAGCTGGCCGATCTTGTGGCTGGAGCCATAGAGGGAGGCCTCTTCGCCGCTGGCGCTGGTGACACCCAGGTCGGTAAGGCGGTTGCGGTTGTAGGTGGCGTTGAAGTTGGCGTGATAGTGGAAATCGCCGAAGTGGTCGCGGTAGCTGAGGTCGAACTCGATACCGCGGTTCACCATGGAGCAGAGGTTGCCCACGGGAGCCGAGTCACCGGCGTAGGAAGTCACGGGCATATCGTGCAACATGCCGGAAGTGAGCTTGTTATAGAAGTCGACGGTGGCGGTGAGCTTATTGCCCAGGATACCGAAGTCCAAGCCCAGGTCGGTCTGGATGGACTGTTCCCACTTCACGTTCGGGTTGGCCAGGCCGGAAGGCTTGGTACCGCTGCTGATGGACTCGGTGCCGCTTCCGCCGGAGCCGAAGACGTAGTTGTTGCCGCCGTTGGCATAGACCGCATAGCGGAAATCACCGATGCTGTCGGAACCGTTGATACCCCACGAGCCGCGGAGCTTGAGGGTGGACAGCCAGGTGAGCGGCTGCATGAAGCTTTCGTTCTTGATGTTCCAGCCCAGGGAGAAGGACGGGAAGGTACCCCACTTGTTGTCGGGGCCGAAGCGGCTCGAAGCGTCCCGGCGGACGGTGGCTTCTGCCATGTAGCGTTCGTCGTAGTTGTAGGAGATACGGCCGAAGTACGACATGAGGCTGTAAGGAATTGAGTTCCAGCGGCCCCAGCCGTTGCGGTCGCCGTCTTCCTGCTTGCCGTAGGTGTTGTCCACCGAAATCTTCCAGGTGTCATACGGGTACATGAGGCCCTTGGAGCTGGCGCCCAGATAGGAGCTCGTGGAACGATAGAGGGTCTGGCCCACCACGGCGTTCACTCCATGCTTGCCGAACTGCTTGTCATAGGTGAGGAGGTTTTCCACCTGCCAGGTCAGATACTGGTTCATGGACTGGGAAGCGCTCGTACCGTAGTTCATCTTCTCCAGGGTGGAGGCGTTGCCGTCCTTGTCATACACCGTGCTGGTGGTGACGTTGTCCAGGCTGTAGGACTTGGAGGTAAGGAAGTACTGGAGGCTGTAGCTGTGGCTGGTCACGTAAGTGAGGTCTGCACTGGCGGTGGAGCGGAACTTGAGGCCGTCCCAGATGTGGAAGTCCAGGGCCATGTTGGCAATCATCTTGTCGGTGCCGTTCTTGCCGCCGGGCTGGGAAAGCTGCGCCAGCGGGTTGGCCTGCTCGTTATAGATGGCTGCGTCGGCGATGGAGAAGGCGCGGCCGTCCGCTGCGCGGATAATATAAGGGTATCCGGCTGCGTACATGGTCTTGTAGGACTCTTCCATCTCAGCGTCGGCATAGATGGGCTCGGTGGGAGCCATGCCGATGGCGGAACCCAGCGGGGAGCCGAATTCGGAGTTGGCGCTGATGCCGGCGTCGGAGATGTGGGAGTAGGACAGGTTGGTCCGGAGGTCCATCTTGTTCAGCCAGTTACGGTCTTCACTGCGGTCGAACAGGTTGATACCCACGTTCTGGTGATAGGTGAAGCGCTTGTAGTAGGCGCGGTCGTAGCTGCCGCCGATGGTACCCTTGCGGGACAGGTAGCCGGCGGAGATGTTGTAGTCGATCCGTTCCGAACCGCCATTGATATTAAGGTCATGCTTGACCACCGGAGCGTTCTTGTCGAAGATGGCGCCCACCCAGTCGGTGCCTTCGCCCAGGGCGTAAGGATCGTCAAAAGTAGGAGCCTGGCCGGCGTTCAGGCGGCCTTCGTTCATGATGATGGCATATTCCGTCGCATTCAGCACGGAGGGCTTTCTCCAGGGATTCTGCATACCATAGGAGAAGTCGTAGCTCACCTTGGCGGCACCCTTGGCGCCCTTCTTGGTGGTGATGAGCACGACACCGTTGGCGGCACGGGCACCGTACACGGCGCCGGAGGCAGCGTCCTTGAGCACCTCGATGCGCTCAATGTCGTTCGGGTTCAGGTAGTCGATGCCGCCGGAAGGCATGCCGTCGATGATGTAGAGGGGCTCGGAGTTGTTGATGGAGCCGACACCACGGATGCGGACCTGCGAACTGGCGTTCGGGGCACCGGAATTCTGGGTGACCACCACACCGGAGGTCATACCCTGGAGGGCGTTGTCAATGCGGGTCTGGGGCGTGGCCTTGAGGTCGTCCGAAGAGATGCTGGAAATGGCAGCCGTCACCACGGATTTCTTCTGGACGCCATAACCGATGACCACGGTCTCTTCCAGCATCTGGTTGTCGTCCGGGAGGACCACATTCAGCGTCTGGTCACCCGTAACGGTCACCTGCTGGGTCTCGTAGCCGATACAGGAAATCTCCAGCACGGCGCCCACGCGCGTACGGAGTGAGAAGTCTCCGTCCACACCGGTCATGGTGCCGTTGCTGGTACCCTGCTCAACCACGAATGCGCCGATGATGGGCTGGTTGGCACTGTCCGTCACGACACCTTTCACGGTGGCGTTCTGGGCCATTGCTACCAGGCTCAGTCCTAATGCAAGGATTAGGGAAGCAAATCTTTTCATACGGTAAATGGTTAGTTGTGCGTTGGTTAATATGTTAAGGTTTGATTTTGCGGTCAAACAACAACGGCAAAATTATTCATGTTTCCAATCGTTCGCGCGCATGGGAATATTAAAGTAGTAAAAAACAAAAGACAATCTTCTGAAAATCAGTCGATTGTCTTTTTTATAAGAACAGAAAAAAGTAGTGGAAACGGAACCTACCGAAATCTACTTTTCAATAGCTTTCACCGCATTTTCGAAGTTATCGCGGTCTCCGAGGGCGGCATTCTTGACGCTCACTTTGTAATTGTAAATGGTGCTGGGCGAATAGTCCAGCATGGCGGCAATCTTCCTGGAATCGTCCACCCCGAGATGGATGAGCGCAAAGATCCGGAGCTCCGTATTGAGGCGTCCTTTGGGCGGCTGCACCCGGGCCTGGGGCTGCAACAGGGCGTTGAACTGTTCCACAAAGCGGGGGTACATGGAAAGGAAGGTTTTGTCGAAGGTCTCGTAGAAATTCTCCCGCGCCTTTTCCGAGCGGCCCGATATGGAGAGTTCCTTCAGCAGCAGGTCTGCCTTCCCCTGCTTGAGGAGGGTCCGGAAATGGTTGTCTTCCGTGCGGATGAGGGAAATCTGGGCGGCGAGGTCCTGCAGGAAAGCAATGATGTGGCTTTCCTTCACCTGGTCTGCCTGCGAAATCTGCTGGTTCAAGGTCTCCAGCTGCCCGTTGGCGGCGGCGAGGCGGGCATTGCTCTCCTCCAGCTCCTTGCCAAGCCGCGTGAGCTTGCGGGAACGGGCAATGAGAAACCAGGTTCCCACCGCCAGGACCAGCGTCATCACGGCCAGGAGAATGACCGCAATGAGTTCCCCGCGGTGCTGCCTTTCCTGCCGCCGGCTGTAGGCATCCTCCACCTGCATCATGAAGCGGGAAATCTGCCACGGCCGGAGCTTGGCATTATAGAAAATGGCGTCTTCCTGCGCAATCCGCACATAGCGGAACGAACGGTCCACGTCGGTGGAAAGCAGATGCTGGGCCACCATGGTGAGGGAGGCATAGTCCTTCACGGCGTTGAGGATGTCGCTCTCTGCCGAGCGTACCAGCCAGGTCAGCTGCTCCTCCGGACGGCCGCGCTGCCCAGCAATCTCCGACTTGAAGAAGGCATGGATGGCGTAGGCGTGCTGGTCCGGCTTGGAACTGGAGAGGAGCACCTGCGCCAGGCTGTCGGCCTGGGCCAGGCGGCCTTCCGCTACAAAGGCGTCTCTCTGGAGCCGGCGCCAATCTGTCGAATGGACGGGGAGGCGAGCGAGAAGACGTTCCCTGAGCGGTTCGATGGGCGGGATGGAAAGACGCTCCACCAGGCCGGAATTCCCGGCCAGGTCGTAGAGGAAATCGTACTGCGCCATGAGGTATTCGGTGAGGCGTTCCTGCCCCATGCGGAGGGTGTCAATCTTTTGATACAGAAGCGTATAGGCCTCCATGAAACTGCCTGCTTTCTCGTACAGGCGCACCAGGCCCAGAAGCGCGCGGTCTTCCTTGTCCGTATCTTGCAGCTCCTCCCGGGCCAGCTCCTGGCAGTGCTTGTAATAGTGCTGGGTAGAGTCGAACTGGAAGGCGAAGTACTGGGAAGCCATGTCCATTTCAAGGTCGTACCGCCGGTAGGGGTCCTGCGTGGAGCGGGCCAGGCGCGAAAGCGCTTCCATCTGGTCCTTTTTCCGCGCCACATACATCTCCCGGGCCGAAACATAGCCGTCCAGCTCCGTGAGCAGCTGCTCTGTCCGGCGGTCATTCCTGGACGGCGACACGCAGGCCGCGGCCACAAAAGCCGCCAGCACCATGAGCCGTATGCATCGCACGCGCATACTGCAAAGATAAGGAAAAGTTTGTCAATTGCGAGAAAAAGTGCAACGGGGCTATAGCCCCCGGACGGCGGCTTCGATTTCTGCCTCGCGGCCGGCGGGGATGACCGGGGACAGGAAGGAGAGCATCTGGAGCAGGCGGGCTTCCGGCTCGGGGATGCCGCGGGAACGCATGTAGAAGAGTTCGTCCGGATTGAGCTGACCCACGGTGGCGCCGTGCGAGCATTTCACGTCGTCCGCATAGATTTCCAGCTGGGGCTTGGTTTCCACCTTGGCCTCCGGCGTAAGGACGATATTATGGTTTTCCTGGTAGGCCTCCGTCTGCTGCGCGTCGGGCGCCACCACGATGGTGCCGTCGAAGCGGACACTCGCCATCCCGCCGGCAATACCGTTGAAAAGCTGCGTGCTGCGGCAGCCCGGGGCGCGATGATGCATGAGCACCCGGAAACGCACCTTCTCCTCCCCGCCACACAGGTACAGGCCTTTGATATGCGCCTCAGCGCCAGGACCTTGCAGATCCACAGAAACCACTATATCCCGGCTTTCCCCAGGCAGCACCACGTACTGCAGCTCCAGCTTTTCGCCGGCCTGGACCACATAAGATTCTTCGGGGCGGAGAGATTCTTCGCTTCGCTCAGAATGACAAAGGGGGCGCCCAGCATGACAGAAAGGGTCTATGTAATGTCCGTGTCCCATGGCTCAGAACTGGTCAAAACCCTTGCTTTCAATGGCGTCGATGAGTTCCCGGCCGCCGGTACACACAATGCGGCCCGCCTTGAGCACATGCACCACGTCCGGCTGCACATACTCCAGCAGCTTCTGGTAGTGCGTGACGATGATGGCTGAGCGCTCCGGGCTCCGGAGGGCGTTCACCCCGCCGGCCACAATCTTGAGCGCATCCACGTCCAGGCCGCTATCCGTTTCGTCCAGAATGGAGAGCGAGGGCTCCAGCATGGCCATCTGGAAAATCTCGTTCCGCTTTTTTTCGCCGCCGGAGAAACCCACGTTCACTTCCCGCTTGGCGAATTCCGGCGCCATCTGCACGAACGCCATCTTCTCCTTCAGGAGCTTGAGGAAGTCCCCCCCCTTCATTTCCGGCAGCCCCTGCGCCGCCCGGCGGGCATTCACCGCCGCCTTCATGAAAGCGGTGATGCTAACGCCGGGAATCTCGATGGGGTACTGGAAACTCAGGAAGAGGCCCGCCCAGGAGCGTTCCTCCGGGCTCATGGACAAAAGGTCCTTGCCGTTAAAAAGTACCGTCCCTTCCGTGACTTCGTAGCCCGGACGGCCGGTGAGAATAGCGCCTAAGGTGCTCTTGCCGGCCCCGTTGGGCCCCATCACGGCATGGATTTCTCCCTTCCCGATATGAAGATCGATTCCCTTCAGGATTTCCTTGCCGTCTATGCCGGCATGCAGGTTCTTGATTTCAAGCATATTGATTAAGCCTTTTTTCTATACAGTTTCATCCAGCTCCACAGCGACCACAGGCCGTTCACCAGATACAGCGCACAGACGATGGGCATGAACACATTGCCCACGCTGATGTGCAGGACGATTTGGGTTACGTTCACCACCAGCCACACCATCCAGCAGTCCCACTTTTTGAGGGAGCTCAGCAACTGGGCCAGGAGGATGAGCGCCGTCACCACGGAATCCAGGTAGGGATGCGGGTCCGCCGGGAAAAGACGGTCCAGGAGCCAGCCCCAGAGGAAGGCGACCAGAAGGACGCTGCCCGCCGCCATGGCCCTTTCCGTCCAGCTGAGCATGCTCACCTTGAGCGCCCCGCTGTCTTCTGACGACCGTTCCGCTGCCTTGGGATGGGTCCAGCGGTAATGCCCCAGGATGTTGATGGCGAGCGACACCGGCTGGAGCAACAAATTGGCATACAGGTTCTTATTCCAAAACAGGAAGAAGAGCGCGGCCGTGTAGAGATAGCCCACCCAGAAGTTGTACTTGGAATTGCGGCCGGCCAGGAACACACAGGTGAGCCCCAGCAGGCTTGAAATCAAGTCTATGAGGAGCACCGGGCGGCCGGCCAGGAAAAATATGACGGTGTCTGTCATCCTACGGAACCTTCAAGGGATACCTGCAGCAGTTTACGCGCCTCCACGGCAAATTCCATGGGAAGACGGCTCAGCACTTCCCGCGCATAGCCGTTGACGATGAGGCCCACGGCTTCTTCCGGGCCGATTCCCCGCTGATTGCAGTAAAACAGCTGATCTTCAGAGATTTTGGAAGTGGTGGCTTCGTGCTCCACCGTGGCGGAAGGGTTCTGCGACTGGATGTCCGGGAAAGTATGCGCCCCGCAACGGGAGCCGATGAGGAGGCTGTCGCACTGGGAGTAGTTCCGGGCGCCGTCCGCCCCGCTCGCCATGCGCACCAGGCCGCGGTAGCTGTTCTGGCTCACACCGGCCGATATGCCCTTGGAGACGATACGGCTTTTGGTGCCTCGTCCCAGATGGATCATTTTGGTACCCGTGTCTGCCTGCTGATGGTTGTTGGTGACGGCCACCGAGTAAAATTCGGACGAGGAAAAATCCCCTTTCAGGATGGTGGAAGGGTATTTTCAGGTGATGGCGGAGCCGGTTTCCACCTGCGTCCAGGAAAGATGCGCGCCGCTGCCCTTGCAGATGCCGCG
>JAEEGL013116176.1_pt1 | contig 20110 bp, 11 predicted proteins | sample 9134231 | NCBI WGS metagenome assembly JAEEGL01 (sample SAMN16246548, study PRJNA631951) | gut metagenome | biome: gut microbiome; feature: rumen; material: fiber-attached | host: Bos | place: Iran: Karaj | collected 2018-10
CTTCGACTACCATTCCATGTTCAAGACGTACATGGACAACTCACAGAAGGGTATAAACAATTTCTGTATCGCCGAGGAGGTGGACACAGAGAAAAACAATATAAGGGTCAAGAAGATTTCAGTAAAGACAGAGGTCGTTGACAAGAAAACAAACAACCCGACAATAGACGAGGCGCACAGGATATCATCAAGGCTCACGGTAAAGAACAAATATGAGACCACCACGTCATCCGAAGGTTTTTATCTCTATATTTTCAGAGAATATTCCGAAAATCTCAGACCGAAGCCTATTTATATGAAAGTTGAATTCAATCATGCTGGAATCGGAAGGACGATACCGTTCACAATACCGATGAAGTGGACAAACCCAGACGGTGATAACATAGAGAACCCAGAAAGGCCTCTGATGCTTTCGGCAACTACGGATGTCGAGGAAATGAAGGAAGGTATCCCGTTGTCAAGGGTAAGGACACAGTTATACATACCGTTATATGCTGTGTATGATTTCAAGAACAAGGAATATGCTTATGTTTTCGATGAAAGGTACGTTGATGTCAAGGACGGGGTGGTTAATTTAAATCTATTTGAACTTAAGGTAAAGGATGAATCCAAACCAGTAAGTGACGAAGAAAGGGAAAGGATAAGGCTGCAAAAGCAGGTTACACCAGCCATCAATATGAATTCGGACCAGTTCAAAATAATGGAACCAAAGTGTGAGTAAGATGAGAGTGATACGTAAGGAAATATCCGTGGAGGATTTTACAAGCAGACTTCCGAGTGTGCTTCCTGCATACCTGGACAATGAACTCTATTTCTTCGATGACAGTTCATTGAGGGAAAGGGAATACCTATACCCATCGAATTATGGCATGGTTCCAGTGAACATCGTATTGGACTGCACAAAGGATGAGTTTCCTAACAAAGAAAGTTATTCAATTCAGGCTGGTACCCATTGTTATGGCGTTAGTGGTTGTTCGTGTGATGTAATTCAAGAAGTAAACAGCGCATCTTGTTATGATAACCTTTGTGAAATGACTATCTCATTCCATACATTATCCAAATGGTACCATGAATTCGAGGATTACTACGCATTGCTGAACCAGCATTCGCACTGCGACCTGATTTATGAGAACGCAGAGGACTACTACAACCATGAGTCTGGCCTGAGATACCGTGACCAGATGATGTACGGAACTGACAAACAGACATATATAGACCTTGATGAAAGGATAAGGTCAATGGGAGGCCGTCCAGAGTTCGACGAGGAAAGGAACGAAACCGTCGATAAGGGGTTCTACAAGTGGATTTGTGAAAACATAGTGCCTTCCTTCACCATACCGTTTACATATCAGGAATATTGGAAAACCAGGAAACTCTATTATCCAGACGTCGTGCATTGGCTTGGATGGTTCGAGGAAAGGGTCATGAAGTATGAGAAAGATGGAATGACCTTGTACAGCGGGGCTACGTCGGCCTCACCAGAGACGTGGGACTGTAGGAAAGACGGAATAGACTGTTGTGACTGCGACGAGTATTTCAGCAAGGGAGGAAAGAGGACGTATGAACCCATGAAGGACTGGTATGATGCATTGCAGGAAGGCATAAGGAATATGAACAACGTCATATCAGGAAATGAAAGTTGTTTCATCCCGACCATGATATTACCGTGTTCCGTACAGGTATCTATTGATGATGTGGGGCAATTCTCTATATTTTCTAAAGAGTATGAGAACGGTGTTGACTACCGTGTCGCAAGCGGATACGGGGCGAGTGAAAATACGGTTACTGGCACTGTCATAACGCATGACGGGAAACCGATGATACTGTCTGACGGCAATGGTTTCTGTTTTGACGAAAACCTTATGGAAATGCTGTATAATGACAATGATTGGTCCGACTACACCGAGAAATTCATCAGGGAAAACCCAGACATGTTCGTGACGTCTGGATATTCACACTACACATATGATGAGGACGGACTGATAGTCACTGGTACATCGTCTGGAAATTGCATTACGAACCTTGAAAAGAAATATGACATAATCGCTGGTGATTACGTGATATGTGAGGACGGAGTAATGACACCGATTGAAAAAACGGAATATGGCACCGTATGGAACAAGGTTACTGGTGAGAAGACGGAGTATTTCGTGTACAGGGATGAACATACGGACACACCTTACACCGTGATAGACGGAAAGACCATATATGGCGAACTGCATTACAACTGGGGCACAAACAATCCTCCGTTCTTCTATTTCAGCCAGTTCAAGTCGGAGAACTATTCGTCCACATACAGCGGTACGTGCAGCGGTGTGACAGACAATCTTAACTTGGACAGGTACAAACACTTCGCAAGGAGGTTTAATGAGAACGACGCAAAGGAGTACTTCACCTACGACGGTCTCATATACGACCTTAACGGAAGCGGTGATACGTTCTACATAGATAACACCCAGTTTAACGTTATAACGGGATATTCAATCGATGAGTCTGGAAACTACATGTACTGCTTCAAAGACGGAAAGGTATATGATTTATCCGTAAGAACTTTCTTCGAGGTTGAAAACTCATCGGTAAGGAACGGACAGGTTGTGATATCTGTCGCAACGACACCCCCGATATATAACGTCAGGGAGGTTACTGGAACCACCGTGTCAAAGATTTATGACCTCAGACTTACAAATCTTTTGGTGGACGACATCGGTAACACGATAGAGGGTTGGTATGACCCGAAGGCCGTGGGAGCAAAGTATCACCAACCAAAGGAGGGTACAGAGATTGAGCCTATGTATCAAGTGGGAAACACTGCCAATGTGGTTCCGATTGATTTATCTGGTGATACCAATACAGGATATTTCGTTGGTGACATAATCACGGAAATGTCGTTTTACTATAAGGATTTACAGGGAAATATCTTCGAAAGCGGAAGGGGAACCGTCACAATGGACGGTAATGGAAATACAAGGCTGAACAACGGGTCCGCTGACCTCAATTACAAGTCACTGAGTGCTATTACATATGCAACCAATGCAAAGAACGCACAGGAACAGGCCCAGAGCGGCGATACCTATGAAGGAGACTATTGGTTCTTCGACGAGGACATATATTGTGACATTACCTATTATACAGGCGCTACATTGAAGAGAATGAAGTCTGGAGACAACGGTTCCACGCCTTTCATCCTGGCATATTCACCAGGTGCCACGACAAAGAATTACAACTACGGTGTGGAGTACAAGGAAACCGTAAGGTTCGTCAAGACAAGGACGGAATATTATCTGAAGAAAAAGCCAAAGAAATTTCTTCCGATAAACAGGGAAAAGGCTGCAAGCCACACGGTTAGCTACCCGATATTCACATATGTGCTCACACAGGAAACCACGGATATGGATAATACCACATACGGAACGGTATGGAGCGTACCTCTTGCGACTTTCAAGGCTGAGATAAACCTTGTTAACAGCAATCTGGAAACCACGTTCGGAAGGTATTCCGACATGGATTCATACAATGGAATACAGGTCTACCCAATATTCAAGGAGGAATATCTCATGGGTGTATCCTCACTTGAAAATGTGGATGCAAATATTTATATTGAAAGGGGAATTAACGCCGCTTTCGAGAAACACCTGAAACTTGGGGAAGTAAAAAGTCTTGATGATTTGCTCCAGTACGGGAACGGATACTATAAAATAATGGAAGATTAAAGATATAACAAATGGCGATAGGCACATACGGAACCGTAATTCCGATTTTTATACCGAACAACGAGATACCAAGTCTTGTTGACATATCATATTGTTATCACGAAACAAGGGAATACGACTCAATTTCATCTGGAATTTTCAAGAAGCTTTCCCCTAGCCTGCTCACACCAGCGAAGAGGGAGAAAGACGAGGATTATATCGACGGTTTCGTTGAGGGTATGTATAACCTCCAACTCCCGTTGAGCGAATTCAACAAGAAGGGTTTTTACACTGTCTTCATTAAACCCAGGGAAATTGAGGCTGTAATAACAGATGTCGGAAATCTTACGGCATTCCCCAATGTAAGGGGTCTTGTCCTTGACACGGAGCAGATACAGGACGGTGTTACGAGAACAAAGGCAAGGACCAATAACGACCTTGTAGGATACAGGATTATATATATGAACGACAGCGGTGCCAGACAGGACTATTACAGGATTATCACGTCCAATAACAAGTGCGAACCAGTGGTCATGGCACCTAACAGTTCCAGTGACAAGTCATATTCATACAGGTACGAGGACAGTTCAAGCCTGACGTTTATAACCGTATCACCTTCTTCCGCACCTACGTTCAAGGACAACGCTCTTCCGTATATAGGAAAACCCACACAGAAGATTCTCCTTGTAAACACACTGTTCGAACCAATCCAACTCGATATCGAGATGGTGAGCCACAATGCGGATACAATCAGCTACATGCTTGAGAACAACCAGTTGAGGGACCTTGACAACGGTCTTGTGACGACATACAACGACAATAACGCAATATATTCACAGTTCGAACATTACACACTGAAGGATTCGTATACTGGAAAAGCAGTTTATGAAATCCGTAAAAGCAGAAAGAACAATATAAACTTTGGACAGACAATTGAGGATAAGCTTTAAAGAAAGATATTGAAAGATGGGATTCATTAAAAGTCATAGTAACTACGTTCTGAAATCCAAGCATCAGGCTATAAAGGACGGTACCATTTGGGAGAGGGACATCACCACAATCGGTGCCCTTAACCAATTTTCCCCTGGTCAGATGCCAATCTACCAGTCAAGCAACTTCATCATAAGCGTAAGGGGAGATTCAAGGGTAACAAACCAATACAATTCAGTAAGCTGGGATGAGAACGAGAACAGTGGTACGGTGTGGACACTTGATGCCATTGAAGGGTTGGTGTCTGAAGACGAAAGACAGGATGACACCAAGATTGTCTTGAAGCAGGATTATTATGACTTGCGTGATTTTGCATATTACGGCTCCCTGACAGAACTGTTCAGGGCTTCTGTAACGGACATCGTGAAGAGATTCCCAGGGGAACTCTATTGTACGGACAATCCAGTGTACTACGCACATAAACTGGTCGAAAGCGGTGAAAAGGTTGAATACTCAGAGAGATTGGGTGGAGACAACCTTTTTGAGGTATCAAACCCGTTCAGTATAGATATCCATTCCAAGTCGCTTCCAAACGACGCTGATTCCATGAAGTACTTCGCAAGCGAAGGATATAAGAACTATGTCATGTTCACTGGAGACACGTATGACGAGGATAACGAGGAAGGTTATATCATTTCCGAATGGACATCCGTTCCTGAAGAAGAATGTGCTGGTATTGGGGATAAATTCAGCACAATAACCTTAAGAAACGGAAACGGGCTTACCGTAACCATTGAGGGATGGTTCGGAGACCTTAACAGCGTCGTGTATCTGTCTGGTCAGAATGACATACACATACGGCCATTGAAGAAATTCATAGACAAATTCTACAGCGAGTGTGATAATTTCGAGTATCTGTTAATGAACCCGAAATCAACGCCTTTGTATATGACAATCTTCTCTGTTATAAGGGAAAACGAATTCGGATATTACAGGGAACTCGAAACGTTCGAATTCCCGAAGACATACGGTGGATACAACATAGATGTTTCAGAATACGGCTTCAACGGATATACGGACAAAATGGTGGAAATCGGTGAATACTACGATGAGTATTTCTCTGACAACCTTTACAGGTCGATGACGCATGAAGCGTTAAAGAACTTCGACTGGACCTACACCAAGGAGTATAACCCAGGTGAGGAGGAGGAATATGTCGTAGGCGGTGAAAGGTTTAAGAAGGCGATGAGGGTTTTCGCAAGGGAATTCGATGAGGCTCTCTCATATATCAACGCAATCAGGAGCAACAATGTGGTGACATATGACCAGAGGAACAACATTCCAGACTATTTCCTGATTGACACCGTGGAGAATGAGGGTTGGGATGTTAGGCTCGTAATACCCTACAATCTTTCTGAATACTATTACAGTGGCGGCAATAAAACGTATTTGAGAGATGAAGAATACGTGGAAGGCGGGCCATGTGAGGGGCAGCTTGGCAATGAATTTAGCGGATGTCACCTTACAAGGGAGTTTTCACAGAATTCTGCCGCAACCGTAAAACCGTACACCAAAGACCGTCTGGGTGAATTTGCCGACGGGTGGTTCATAGTGTGCGGAGACGGTGAATGTGATTGTAACGACTTGATTATAAACGGTGAAGGTGGTGGCGGTGGTGACTACACCTCCAACTGTAAGTATTGCAGTAGCGGGACAAACTACCACTATGTGGCAACCAGCGGTGAAACAAGGTATTACGATGCCAGCGCACTTAGCGGAAAAGGCTCCGTCAAAAACAGGATTAAGCCGTTCACTGATGAAAGGGAATATACGTACCTTGACGTCAACAATGAGTTCCTGAGAAGGTTAAAGTTGAATTCAAGGGATATCTGGAGACATAAGGGTACCGTTGATGGTATCGAGATGATTCTTGGTATGTTCGGTCTCAAGAGCAAAAGGTGGTGTGATGCCCTTTATGAGGGATGCTGCCCAGAGAACAGACCTCTTCCAGACTATGAGATAAATGAATACACCTCTTTCGCACACAGGATTGAGGAGCCGTGGGATGCGGTGCACCAGAGATACAGGACCGAGTGGCTCAACTCCACGAAAACGATAACTTATGACAATAGGTTTGTGTCAGACTATAACAGGTATGGAAGAAATGACAGGATATATCCGTACCAGGGTATCCCAGTGTCCTTCAGGGATGAATATGAATACCCGACAACTGGCATTGCAAGCGGATGTTCACATGACGATGGTTACAAACCATACATAAAGATGGCTACACTGGAAGAGCAGATTGACAGCGGTGTGGTCGGCACAAGCGACGTATCCGAGGCATTCAAGTATATAGGTGATAACAATGCGCCTGTACTCAGGAGATATCTGTACCCCTCATTCGACAAGTATGAACAGCTTGACGGAAACCCGTACTTCCAGATGGACGGAGGATGGCACTCAAACGTGGTTCAGGACAGTTCTGGAAACGTATATAATTTCCAGTACGACGTGGATAACAACATCGTGTTCACCGAATACAACTATGACAGCAGCGGAAACACGCTGTTCGACAATGAACGGCTCTACAAGGAGACAATACGCAACATAAGGACGTTCGACAGTGTGGCTGACCTGTTGCGCATACACGGTGTTGAGGCGTTTGACGGGATGGTATGCCATGTGGCTACCATAGAGGCGGACTCCATAGTCATCAATGACGTGGTGTACCCAATCAAGAGGGAGTATTATAGGGGAAATGATGCCGAGGACGGTGTGTATTCATACGTATCCCTTGTCAAGGAAGGCGGTTCGATAAGAATAGGTGACGACAGGTATTTCGACACTACGCTTATAGTGTATGACAGGAACGGCCAGGAAGCACAGTACGATATATCATCCAAACCTGTTGGTTACGAGGTGAAGGCATATATATTAAAGGATGACAACGGGAACTACAGGTTCATCTGCAAGGAAACGGATGAAGGCTATTACTCCATAGATTCATACCAGGTGTTGGACGGTGATACTGATGAGAACCTGACACATTATTTCAAGCTCACAGATGCCTCATATTACAACAGGCTTGCAAAGGGTGAACTGGTGTCAGAGGACGAGAACGGAAGACGTTACAATTGGACCGAGGGGTGGAGAAGGCTTGACAAGACCGACAAGGAGTACCTTAAAATTAATACCATACACAACTATTACGAGGGCAACAACCCACATAACGGCAATATGAGGTATGACAGCGGTCACGAATACTTCACCTATTTCAAGAGAATATTCAAGCATGCCCATGATAACGACCTGTTCGATGAAAGGTGTTATGAGGACTATTTCGACACATATGATACTGAAATACCATACATCGGTTTTAGCGGGTTGATTGAGGATAATGAGGACGTGTTACAATATGACAAGTTCCTCAACCCAGACACTAAGATTCACTTCTTCGGAAATTACCTGAGAAAGAACTGCGAAGATTGTGCAGACCCGAACTGTGAGTGTGAGGACGTTACATACACCAGGTATATCTATGGCGATAACTGCGAGAGATTAAAGAATTTTGAAGCGTTCTATTCAGGGGATACCACTGACGAAATCAGTGGTTACAACCTGTCGGCATCCAGCAAGACAGAAGGTTGGACAGAAGGTTACAATCCGTACTCCGCTATGACTGGAAGCGGCATTGTCGATGAGGTGACCAACCAGATTATGAACAACAAGAGGTTCGAACTCGTCTTCTATCTCCATGAGGAATGGTATACAAGGGAAGGTCAGGAAGAACTCAAGTACCTTGACGACATCGTTGCGAACTACCTCACGCAGTTGGTTCCTTCCACAGTCATATACAGTGTGAAATACATGAACAGGCAGAAGATGACAAGGAAGGTGACTTACCAGTGGGATGGCGGAACTGGCGAGGCATCATGTGACGACAACGGAAACACGATGGTTACGGTAACGGGAACTAAGACAATCGAATACGAGGATATAAATGGCAACTAAGACACAAAGTGTGACCAGGAGGGTCATGTTCAGCTATGACCCGAACACGACGGAGGGTGCAGTTACAGGAACCGTCGTGATGGACGACGGAAGCGTGGTAAACGTTACCGTCATGATGCCTGACTGTCCAGAACCAGATATATGCGACTGTGACGACCTTGCGATAGGTGAAATTGGGCCAAGTACCAAGAACAGGATAGTGTGGAACAACACCGAATTTACTGGAAATTGTGAGGGTGGTTCCGAAAGGGTGCAGATAAACGGCACTTCTGGAAATACACCAGTTATGGCCACCACCACAATAATATACTTGTCAAACAATGGCAAGACAGATGTTGTGAGAACATCAAGGATTGTCATAAGTGGTTCTCCAGTAAGTGTGAGGGTGACGGTTCCAGCGTGTGCGGAAAAGCCTTGTGGATGTAATAACGTCACGTTATCCGATGTGGACGAAAACTGCAACTGCAATAATGTGGTTCTCACCGATGTGGATGAAAGCTGCAATTGCAATAATGTAACACTCAGTGATGTTGTAGAAGGCTGTGATTGTAGTAATGTGAGACTCAATGACGTTGTAGAAGGTTGCGATTGTGATAGCGTAAATTTAAATGATTAATAAAAGGCAATAAATATGAGTTTTAATACTGAAAAACATTTTAGCAGCGGGGCTAGTAGCGTAACCGTATCATATTCGATTGATAACGGTTGCCAGGGTAATGTAACATTTGAAAAAGGTGGTAGTGACAGTTTTATTCGTTTAGATAATGTGACGTCTGGTGTCAAGATATCAATTGACACAAATACTGGAACTTCCAGGACTGGACATGTGTACATGAAATTCAATGGACAGAGATGCGAAGATAAAACAATAAATATATATCAGTCTGGTGCTACCCCTGGCCCAGTGGATTGTATACTTAATAATGTAACATTCACACCAAATCCTAATCAAAAATTCGATGTGGATGGGTGTTATTCAAGTGCAACCATCGAGTTAAGGGGTACCAGTGAATCAAGTTATACAAATTGCGAGTCAGCCAGTAGGGCCGCAACAAAAAGTGTTAATGTTAACTATCCCAAGAATGAAAGTTCTTCCCAGTCTGACTACCAAGTTACCGTATCAGGTGTATCGGTTACATTAACCAGGACTGCATGCGATAGTCCAGAACCAGAACCAGAAAATCAATACTTAACTATAGTGTCAAAAGCAAAAACTTTTACCAACACCATAATTTTCAAAGCATTGAATAGTGCAGTTACAAAAACAATATCAGCATCAACTGATGGTGAAATATGGACTGCATATACCTCTTCAGATAGCGGAACACCTATAGCTATACTGGACGAAAACCAAAAGGTTTTTCTAAGGGGTGAAAATACGTCATATGATGGAGTGTGCTTTAAACCAGATTTTGATTACGAAGTGTATGGTAATATAATGTCATTAATTTACGGAGAATCCTATAAAGAAAATAAGACATTACCTGGAGGAGAACAATATGTATTTAAAAACCTTTTCTCTTCTTCTGATTTAACTTCTGCCGAATGGCTTTCGCTTCCAGCAGAAACACTTACATATGGTTGTTATTATGGTATGTTCAGTGGTTGTACAAGCCTTACGGCTGCACCTGAGTTACCAGCCACCACATTGGCTGAAGGTTGCTATAATTTTATGTTTGGCGGATGCAGTAGATTAGAAACAGCCCCAGAACTAAAAGCTACTGAAATGGTAAATGGTTGTTATGCAAATATGTTCTATGGTTGCGAAAGTCTTGTAAATGCACCTGAACTTCCTGCTACCACATTGGCAAATGGTTGTTATCGACAGATGTTCTATGGTTGCACAAGCCTCACAACAGCACCTGATTTGCCAGCTACTACATTAGTAGATGAATGTTATCGAGATATGTTCAATGGTTGCAGAAACCTTAACTATATCAAATGTCTTGCAACTAATGCATCTTCAACTGTTTATACAACAAGTTGGGTATATGGTGTTGCTTCAAGTGGTACGTTTATAAAGGCGGCATCAATGAGTGGTTGGACAACAGGAATACATGGTATACCTGAAGGATGGGTTGTAGAAGACGAATCAGATAAATATCTGACAATAAAGTCCCTGTGTAATGATAATAAAATATATTTCAAATCAACTTACCCAACAATAACAAAAACAGTATCAGCATCAACGGACGGTAACACATGGACAGCATGCACATCTTCTAGTGGTGGAAGCGGAACGCTAATCACAACGCTTAACAAAAATGAAAAAATATGGTTAAGTGGTTCTTCTTATACAAAGTATAATAATGTAAGTTTTGTATCATCTGGAGAATATGAATTGTATGGCAACATCATGTCACTTGTCAACTATACTCTCATACTTGATAATAATGTGTTTGAAGGGTTATTTTCACAATCAACTAAATTAAAAAAAGCTGAAAATCTTGTATTACCAAAAACATCGGCAAGTTATTGTTATCATGGTATGTTCAGTGGTTGTACAAGTCTGGAAACAGCACCTAAGTTGCCCGCTACGACATTGGCATTTAGTTGTTATGAAGGTATGTTCGAAGGTTGCACAAGTCTGAGAACTGCACCTGACTTACCTGCTACAACATTGGCAACTCAGTGTTATATGGGTATGTTCAGTGGTTGTACAAGCCTAACAACAGCACCTGATTTGCCAGCGACAGAATTGAAAAATAACTGTTATCGAAGTATGTTCTATGGTTGCACAAGCCTGACAACAGCACCTTCTATATTATCTGCCACCACATTGGCAAGTTTTTGTTATTATGAGATGTTCCGTGGTTGTACAAGTCTGACATCAGCACCTGAGTTGCCTGCCACCACATTGGCAAGTCAGTGTTATCGAGATATGTTCAGAGGTTGCACAAGCCTTGTCAATGTCCCCCCAATAGGAACAACTGCTACGACAATGGCGGAAAGCGCATGTACATATATGTTTAGCGGCTGTACAAGCCTGACAACTGCACCTGAACTTCCTGCTACAACATTGGCTGGGAGTTGTTATAACGGTATGTTCGCAGGTTGTACAAGTCTTGTGGATGCACCTGGATTGCCCGTAACAACATTGGCAAATTATTGTTATTATGAGATGTTCTATAATTGTACAAGCCTGACAACTGCACCCAATTTACCCGCAACAACATTGGCAAATTATTGTTATTCGAGCATGTTCAGAGGTTGTACAAGCCTGACAACAGCACCAGGGCTACCCGCTACAACATTGGCAAGTTATTGTTATGGGTATATGTTCTATGGTTGTACAAAACTTAATTCAATAACGTGTCTTGCAACTGATATATCAGCAACTGATTGTACAAACAATTGGGTAAGTGGAGTTGCAGAAAGCGGCACGTTCACAAAGGCTGCAAGTATGTCAAGTTGGGCAACTACTGGCACAAGTGGCATTCCATCAGGTTGGACAGTTAAAGATGCACAGTAGTAACTTAAACCTAAAATAAAGAACCTTATATAATATAAGAAGATATGGATATTAATTTTGACAGTTCTGGTGGAACAGGTTCGGTAACGTATGCGCTCAGATGCAATGGTACCGTAACATTTGCCACAGACGCAACTTGGATAAAGGGAATGAGATATGGAAGCGGTGAACTTACATTTACCGTTGAGGAGAATTTTGGTGCCGAAAAGTCTGGAACCATCACGCCATCCGTCAACGGAATTGAATGTCCAGATAAGGTGATAACCGTGATACAAAGAAAGGGTTCGGAACCAGAGCCATGCGACACACATACAGAAACCAGTGTAACAAAAAGTTGGGATGTAACAAAAGATGTTCGCATAGTTTTAGATAAAGAGTCTGTCGGTTGTGACGGAGGAAAAATAACAGCATCTTTAATTGGTGGGGTTGAATATTGGCAAGAAGTAACCTCAAAGGTAATAAACTGTAGCGGTACTGCTATATCCACAACAACATCTTCAGCAAAAACTGGTGAAAACACTGAAACAATAGAATCCAGCACATACACGTTTAACCTAATAGAAAATGATGGTGAGGACCACGATATACCTTATACATTTTCCTTCTATTATGACGGTAACAATTACCAGCATACCGTACATCAGATATGTAATTGGGCATGCCCATCCACTACTGTCGCAAGCGGCGATTCTGGTATAACATATTATAACATAAGAAAAATAAATATCGGTGAAATTGATGGTGCCGACAGCATCGGTTGCAGCGGTGGTACTGTTACTGTAAGCGGTGCGTCCATAGGTGTAAATGATTATGATAAATATTATATATTGTCATCGATTACCTATGATTGTCATGATATTATCACTGACATTACTACAAGCAGAATAAATCTGGGTGATGATTATAAGGAAACCATCAACCTGCCAGCATCGTCATATACGATAGATGGGATAGATTGCGACAATGATTCTGGAATCAGGGAAAAAGAATTCACATATGAATATATATATTATGATGAAAATAATGCCGAATCATCGGTAACCGCTTCATTCAGGGTTAACCAAGATTGTGAATGCGAAGACTGTGACGAATATATATACAGTATTGAACATAATAGCGCATTGAATTTTGATGACTGTGGAAACCATCTTGTATTTAATCGTGACTATTCTTTGGATGGGAATCCAATTACATCAATAACAACAGACGGCACCTCAGTAAACGCCAGTGTGTATTCAGCAAGTTATAGCTGTGCTACTAAAGATGAAGGAAGATTTTCTTACACTCCTAAGGTTGTGTGGGAATTGGATGAAGGTGAAAGCAAATATGCAATTTTAAACGGTGACACTTCAATAACTTCAGTGACATCAAGTGCCATAACTGTTTCAGTAAACGCCGAGTCTGACGGTAATAAACAACAAAACATCAATTTATATGTTTATGGATACGGAAAAGATTCGGAAAGAATTGTCTACAGTGGTAATTGCAGTGCTCAACGAAATTCGATGTGCACCCCTGAAATCTGCAATGACTGCAATCTGGATGTTGATTTCAACGGACTTGACGGAAGCACTATCCATAGCGGTGATAGATTTACCGTATCTGGAACATCATTGATATGCTCATTTGTTCAAACTGGTGTTTCTGGTGGGGCCAATATGCTAATATGGGACCCTGTCATCGTTTCTGTATCACCAAGTGGGTATGTGGAAATATCAAATGCTGTACATGATGGCAATACCAGTGGGTTTACTTTTGATGTCTCTCTGAGTAACACGTGCCCGTCGAGTCTGAACGGTTTGGAATTAACTGTAAGTCAGTCTGGTGAGACCGACTGTCATAAATCAGTCACTTTCAATGTAGAATGTGGAAGCGGAAGCGAGTTTACAGTCACACATCTATACGATACGGGTCAATGTTCTGACATAAACTGGATTGGTAGTACTGGTGTGAGTGGTTATTCAAGCAACTTTATAATAACTGGGACATCAAGTGATGATAACGGGAATTATGTGGAACCAGTATTATCATACCCTCCTGGTGTACAAAATAAAAAATGGCTCATGAATGTAACACATACTGGAACATCCTACACAGCAGAAATATATTTTGAAGGCGAATATGATGGCATCCTTTCATTACCCCTTAATTTAAGACAATATGAGAATGCTGGAACATATTTTCCTGTAAATGCGTCTCTTTGTAAACCAGTCTTAAATTGTTATAACTGGATAAATGAAGTGCCTCCCCAGAGTTTCCCATCGGCAGTCACTTTACATTACGGTGTGGAAAGGGGGGTAACCCCGACGTACACAGGGCTTCACTGCCCGATTACGATTATGGCAAAGGTGAGTGGAAATACGGATGACTGTCGATGCAGTGATAATTCTGGTGGTCATTTTATTGAATCTGGTCTCAGTATGGATATATCTATCAGGGAGGCGAATATGACCCATGTGTTTAATGCCAGTGAATTACCATGGGAATGTAATGACCATTCACAAGGTTATTGTTATCCAGGTAAAGTGTTTACGGAATTTTCTGATTATGGTTGGAGTTTCGAAGAAGGCGAAAATGTAAAAATAATTGATACTGGAAGTGCCGACATCTTTAATTATAAATTCGTAAAAACATTGAACAGAAAGAAATTGATGAACAATACTGATGAAAATGTAACGGAGGAAAAGTAAAATTAAATCAAAAAGGTTGATTAGAAATTAATCAACCTTTCTTTATCTTCATCAATGTCATCAATCGATTCTATTGAGATGTCAAATAACCCATAATCGCTGTCAAGTTCCACATATTCATGGGTCATGTCCTCCATGTTCCATACGACGAACCCGTGTTGCGACACCGTCTCACCGAAATTCTGCTGTATCAGGGAACCAGGGTACACGATATCGATTCCGTTTCTCTTGAGCTCCTGGAACTTATGCACATGCCCTACCATTACTGCACTGCACTGGTCAAACGCATCACCGTCAAATCCGTCCTGTACGATGAATCCATTGTTAAGCGTTGCGCCTATAATCATGCCGTGGTAAAGGCCTATGACCCTTGTGTCCTTTTCCCATTCAACCCAGTCAAGGTCTGGTTTGCTGAAATCGTCGAATATGGAATATAAGGCCCATACGATGTTGTCGTCCACGATACACCCGCTCTGGTAGTCCAGCATCTGGTCGAGATACTTGCAGTTATCGAATCCAGCGGTGTCAAAGAGTGCGCTCAGTGTATCCATCCTGTTCTTGTTATTGGTGAGAAGGTCGTGGTTTCCAGCGATTATGATTACGGTAGCGATTTCCTGCAATTGTCTGAGAAAGAGGCTTGCAAAGACAAACAGTTCGTTGGATACGGTCACCTTATTGTCAAACAAGTCACCAGCAATCAATATCCTCACTTCTTCTTTCTCATACCCAGATGCCATTTCCCTGCACTTTTCTATGAATTTGTTCAATTGTTCGGCATATTCCTCATGCCGTTGGAAATTTTTTATATGAATATCGCTACAATGTATTATCACTCTGACCATCTTTTATTTTCTTAAATTCGTTTATTATTTTTTTTAATTGTATCTCTGTGTTTATTAAACTTTTTTCCTATATCTGAATAACTCAATAAGATACTTTTTACAAATATATGAATAATTTTCGTCATTTCAAAATATTGGATGTGTTTTTATCAAAAACAATGCAAGAAAATCCATTAATCTTTAGTTAATGGGATGAATTACATCAACCTTGATTCTCAATATACTTTCTAATAGTATCAGGGTTTGCTTCACCAACGGAACATGCAAAATATCCGTCAGACCAAAAACTATGTTCTTGCCAAAAATGTTTTCTTAAAAAATATAACCCATATCAAAATATTTTTTACAAAAATAGGAACTTTTTGTAAATTATGTGATATTTAATATTGAAAAGTGGTTTGTATTTAAATATGAAAATGATTTTAAAGACATATAAGTATAGGATGTACCCAAATAAGGAGCAAGAACAAATGCTTGCAAGGTATTTTGGGGCAGTTCGTTTTGTCTATAATCATTTTCTTGCTGAAAGAAAACAGCAATACACCGAGAATGGTAAAAGTGACAATTACTATGTGCAAGCAAGCACACTTACCAAATTAAAGAAGCAAGAAGAATACTTGTGGCTAAAGGAAATCAATTCACAGACGCTTCAATTTGCACTTAGAAATCTCGAAACGGCATACACTAATTTCTTTAGAGGTAATGCAAGATTCCCAAGATTCAAGGCAAAGAAGAATGGTGGAAGTTTTCATATACCGCAACATTGTTCTGTTGGAAATGGTAGAATATATATTCCAAAGTTCAAAGATGGAATTAAGATAGTGGAGCACAGACCATTCAAAGGTAGTGATGTTAGAAATATGACAATCTCTGTCACACCAAGCGGAAAATACTATGTTTCCATACTTACACAAGTTATGTATGAACCATTGCAGAAAACCAATGCAAAGGTTGGTATAGACTTGGGATTGAAAGACTTGGTAATCACAAGTGATGGTAAGAAGTATTCAAGTAACAAATTCATCAAACATTACTCAAAGGAACTTGCAAGAGCACAAAAACACTTGTCAAGGAAACAGAAGGGTAGTAATAGTTGGGATAAACAAAGAATTAAGGTTGCAAGAATACAAGAGAAAATTCATAATTGTAGGTTCGACAAGTTGCATAAGATTAGTACTGATTTAATCAGAAACTATGACGTAATTTGTTGTGAAGACTTGAATGTAAAGGGAATGCAAAGAAACCATAGACTTGCTCAGAGTATATCGGATGCAAGTTGGGGAGCATTTCTTTCAATGCTTACATATAAAGCAGTTATGAATGCCAAACAAATAATAAAAATAAATAGGTATTTTCCCTCGTCAAAAACTTGTCATTGTTGTAATTATATAAAAGAAGACTTACGACTGAAGGATAGACAATGGGTTTGTCCTAATTGCGGAGAAGTTCTTGACAGAGATGTTAATGCTGCAATGAATATCCTTTCAGAAGGATTAAATAATATATCGGCAGGAACTGTCGATTACACTGATGGAGCGGATGTAAGACCCTTTCAAGGGCAGTCAGCAATGAAGTCAGAAGCCTACAAGTCTTTAGCTTGTGGGTAGTTCACTGATATTTATCTTAAAATATAGTGTTTGATGAGGAATTTGGACAGAATAATAACAGAGGCTATAAACAACCAGGTAAACCTAAACGGCGCAAAACCTTACAGGGATAATATTGAAAGGCTTGTCCGTTCGATAGAGGCCAACGGAAATGCCATGCAGAATCAGGTTGTGGCTGATATCGTGTCGTATGGGTACGGTATCGTCAACGCATATGACAAAGGTAACGTAGGACAGCAGCAAGACATAAACAACAGGAACAACACGGTATACAATGGTTACAAAAACTACTATGCTGGCAATGGCTTAGGATACAGGTTTTTACGTGGCGCACTGAATGACCTCGGACGTGCTGGATTCAACCAGATAACAAACCCGATGCAGGGTTCACTCAACGACTACATAGACGGAAAGAACTGGTACTACAGGACATTCGTGAACGGAAGGGGAGGAAACCAGAAGGTAGCCCAACCAAGGCCGAACAAGGAAGTGTATAACGCAAACACCATCATGGAACTCTTGTCACCACGGGAAAGGGGTAGAAGATGGAACCAATTCCTGCAAGTACAACAAACGCTCCCAGCGAATACTTCAATGGACATCAACCAGTTCTTCAGGCAGGTAAAAGCCATGTATCTTATTCTTACAAACAGACAGCCTCAACAACCAGCGGCCACCATGCAGGCACAGCAGCGGGCTCAACAGAACCAACAACAAAGAGCCCAGACTGGTGCACAGCCGACACAAGGGGCGACTGGAGGAACAAGAACGCCTTAATATACATAAAATAACAACTTAGCAATAACGACTTATGATAATTTTAATAGACCCAGGACATGGAAGCAACACGCTCGGAAAGCAGTCCCCATTACTGGAAGGCTCTGGACTTGACGTGTGGAGCATCTTTACCGAAAAGGGAAGATTCAAGGAGTGGAAATATACAAGGGTCATAGCAGAGGATGTGGTCTCCAAACTAAAGGGACTTGGTTATGACGCAAGACTTGTCGTTACGGAGAAGACGGACATTTCACTGTCTGAGAGAGTAAGGAGGGTGAATACCATCTGCAACAAATATGGTGCTGGTAATGTGGTCCTCGTGTCCGTACATGCAAATGCAGTTGGGGACTCAAGCCAGTGGATGAGCGGAAAAGGCTGGGAAGCGTATACTACGAAGGGAAAGACAAAGTCTGACGTGTTGGCTGAATTTCTCTATAAGAGGGCAGAACAGAACCTTAAGGGTAGGAAAATTAGGAAAGACACAACAGACGGTGATAGTGATAAGGAGGCTGATTTCTACATCATCAAGAAAGCAAAATGCCCAGCAGTCCTCACGGAGAATTTCTTCTATGACAACAAGGATGACCTGGCATACCTGACTTCTGGTGAAGGCCTGCATGCGGTTGAAAGAACTCACGTAGAAGGGATACTCGACTATGTTAATTATATGAAGGGAAATAAGTAAAGAAGTATAGGCGCATATGTTGAAGTTAGTTAGTGAAGAAGGTAGATTTGCATTAAAGGATAATTCCATGATATTCTCTAATGTTGTATACCTTCTTAGTGAGGATGATACGAGATTATATCACCTTATACGAGAAGACAGCCTTGAAGAGATAGACCATTATGTTGAAAAATATCTATTAAAATAAGAAAAAAAAGTGAAATATGAAATATATAAAGTTATTTGATACCCATTCCCAGTATGAATCGTATGCTGGGGGGGGGGGCATGCTCAGGCCGAATGTGAGCCACTGTATAAATGAGAATGAGGTACACTATAATCCTTTTTCTTGGGCCAAAGAATATCTTACCTTTGTTGCTCTTGAAGACGGTTCGTTCACCCTTAATATAGGTTCTGCTGTATCGACAAGCATATTGGAAAGCATTTCATACTCTACGGATAATGGGCAATCTTGGGAAACAACAAATAATGTTGATGGGGAAACTGTTACAATCGTGACGCCAACAGTTAACGCAGGTGACAGTGTTCTGTGGAAAGGACTCGGAAGTGGTGTGAGCACAACAACCAACAATAATAACAGGCCATCCACGTCTTCAATATTTTCATCAACAGGAACGTTTAATGTAGAAGGAAACGTATTGTCCTTGCTATATGGTGATGAGTTTGAAGATAAAGACTCAGTTACAGGTACATATAACTTTGCATTGCTGTTCTATGCTGACAAGTCAAGGGTTTCAGACATTCCAAAGGTGGTGTCAGCAAAGAATCTTGTGCTGCCAGTCAAAAACACACCAGAGGGTTGTTACTTTAGAATGTTCCAAGAATATCAATTGGAAGAATACACATTAGTGGAAGCACCATTACGAATTGATTCTGAAAGTGTTGGGGTGAGTGCTTGCACATCTATGTTCTATGGCTGTACAAGCCTTACTGTAGCGCCTGAATTGCCAGCTACTACATTGGCAGACTGGTGTTATTATAGTATGTTCTATGATTGTACAAGTCTGACAACTGCTCCTGAGTTACCAGCCACCACATTGGCAACTGGTTGTTATAGTTCTATGTTCGGTGGTTGCACAAGCCTCACAACAGCACCTGAGTTACCTGCAATTGTTGCTAAAAAAGGGTGTTATGAATATATGTTCAAGAATTGCACAAATCTTACGACAGCACCTGAGTTACCTGCCACCACATTGGCACAGAATTGCTATGGCAGAATGTTCCAAGATTGCACAAGTCTGACAACAGCACCTGAGTTGCCCGCAACGACTTTGGCAGGTGGTTGTTATGATACTATGTTCTACGGTTGTACAAGTCTTGTGAATGCACCTGAATTGCCAGCCACCACATTGGCAACTGGTTGTTATAATTTTATGTTTGACTATTGTTCAAGTCTTAACTATA
>JAEEGL015854754.1_pt1 | contig 20110 bp, 39 predicted proteins | sample 9134231 | NCBI WGS metagenome assembly JAEEGL01 (sample SAMN16246548, study PRJNA631951) | gut metagenome | biome: gut microbiome; feature: rumen; material: fiber-attached | host: Bos | place: Iran: Karaj | collected 2018-10
ATAGTTTCAATAGCGTTTTGATTAATAACGCGACATTCTCCAATTTCCTAATATAGTTTATCTTCTCTTTCCTTTTGGTCTTCGGTAATTTTCTTTACCATCTGCCAGCAAAACACGCCTAACGCAATTACACAGGCTATTGGAAAACCTAAATTACCTAACAACTCAACAAAAACAGGTATTGTCATAGTTTCCTATCTTCCTTTCTGTTATTGATACCATCCAATAATGTGGATATAAACACTACCACTACAACTTGTAGCACCTGCGTCATTTCCGCAAACCCAATAGGTTAATCTATTGGTGCTGAACGCACAAGGCTTAACAAAGTTAATATAACTCGTTGAACCTCCGCAAATTTCACCCGCAATATACTATTTTATCGTGAATGGGTAATTAATACCGATAGCATCACTATAATAAAATCCCGAATAATGGTTTTTAGCAGCATTAACACCGCTAAAAGGAATAGTAGCAAACAATTCAACAATATTGTTAGTATAAATGCGGTAATACCAATTCCCGCTAACCCCGTGTTGTTTGATATGATTTACAATAGGGTTTTGATTAATGTAAATGTTGGTATTAGCACCATCACCCAAATACAAATTATTACTTGTATCTTCATAACTCATTATTCTACGGTTATTTTTCCAATCCCACGCACCTAACGCAGTATAGGAATTAGGGTTCCCACCATATAAACCCGATTTATGTGGGTAGGGGTTATTCTCACTCTTAAAAATTAAGCGTCTTTCGGTTGTTTGGTTGCTTTCTGTGCCTCCATCAATCTTGTGTCCCATATAAATATCTTCATCAACAAATGTTCTAACATTAAATTGGAAATCGTCTTTACCCCAATCAAAAATAGGGATTGCCTGTGCTTGTGCCTCATTACTGTAAGCACTATACAATTTATCATCTACTCTTGCTTGGAATGAATACTATTTAGTGTAATCTAAACCGCTAATACTTACATTTGCGGAATAAGTATTTCCGCTTGTGGTAGCGGTTGCCACATTCCAAGTATAGACATCACTACTACCAGTTTCTTTATATCCATACTGAATAATCAAACTATTATTCTATGAACCGAAACTACCATTAAACCAATTACCTTTAATCGTAAATGTTGCTACTCCACCAGTAGAAACAGAAGGGTTAGTAATTGATATTGTAGGTCTAATATACGCTACAAATGTCTTTGAAGTTGAAACGGTATTCTAAATTCCACGGCTATCAGTAGCGGTAAATGAGAAATTACCCGTTTTAATTGAAGTAAGCGTTTTAGTTAAACCGTTGTATGTATCACTTCCATTAGTGATAACATTTTTAGCGATTGTAGCACCCTTTTTAGCAGAAGAAGTAGCAGTAATCTAAATTCCGTTGTCGTTATTAATTAAAACATCTGCGGAACCCGTTAAAGCGGTTCTTGCGGTTACTGGTTTAACTTGTAATGTTGCGTTTGGGTAGCAATCAGCATAGGTAGCCCAGACATTAATACTACAACTTGTAGTCCCGATATAAGTGCCTCCCGCATCATAAGTATGGCACTAAAAAGTAACACCAACATACGATTTATTGCTTGGCATATAATCATAGCACGTTTGCGGGACGGTAAAACCGCAACTTGTAGTAAGGTTATCCGCGATAAATGTAAAAGAAGACTAACCATTAATCTTATAATACATTGAATGTTTGAAGTTGCTATTGGTTCTGTGAATTGTAATAGTTCCAGTAGAACCAATAGCCATATCATTAGTGGAAATTGGGGACATAGCGGGGTCAATAGGTAGGTTATAAGCGTATGTCTAACTACCACGGGACGCACCGACACCAGTTAATGTTATTGTAAGTGCGGTTGTTCCGCTTGTCTTATTTGCTATGGTTTTATCTCCGCTATCAAATGTAATTGAACTACTCCACTATGACGGGGACGCATTTTTAACGGTTGTGGTAGTTACCTAACCTTCTATATTAGATGAAACCTAAATAGGATAACCGAAATAGTGTGCCCCCGTTACGGGTTTGATTTCAACGAAAACGCGATAAACCATATTGGCACCGCTGCGATATTTACTATACGAAAATTCAACGGGGATAGCGGGTCCACTTCCCCAAGTTCCCGTAAATAATACATTAGTTCCTATTGCCATTTAATTAACCCCCTTGTTGTCCTATGTAGAAGCAAGCGGTTCTTACTTCTTTGTAATCTTCAAAACGGCTATTTAACCCGATAACTAAATATTGTCGTGCGGTAAGGTTGATAGCATTAACGCCTTGATTATCTGCGGTTAAAACTTCTTCCTCATCTCTAAAAACACTCATTCCGTCCTCATCAATATTAGTTGTCATTTCGCTATCTGTTTTAGCGATAGTTAAACCGTCTTTGTTAAATGTAAATCCTGTTCCTGTATCAACCGAAGAAACGCCATTACTTAACGCCTCATTAATCTAAATCTAAACTGCGTCTGCGGTTACTTTTGTTTCTACCGTATTTCGTAGGGTTTCTACATCAGTTATAACACCGTCAATAGTTTCTGTTTGTTCTGTGCGTAAGGCTTCAACGGTTCCCGCAATTTCATTATCTTTAACAACTAATGCGGCTATGTTTTCTTCGGTAATTCTTTTATACTCGGCTAAATCGTCGTTTATTTCCTGTGTAGCCTCATCTACTTTATCTTCTATTGTATCGTCTATTGAAGTTTCTAAATTATCAATGCGGGTATTGGTGCTTTGAATTTGGGTTCTAACTTGTTCCGTTGTAATAGTTAAACTGGCGATTGCGTCGGCATTATCCTAAATATCCTGTGCCTAAATCGCAATCTCTTTATTTGCCTTATCAACTCTTGCGAAGGTCATTTTTAAGGCATCACCTAAATTAGAACTATTACTATCTGTTTCCTCTTGGTCTTCAAAATCAAACTGCGTTCTTTGTTCTAATCCTCCGTCATAACTGATTACATCATCAAGAACAAACGCACTTACAATTTCATTATCCTTTGTTTGAAGTGTAATTCTATCGCCAATTTCAATAGCGGGGTTTCCTCTCCATTTACAATCAAACTTATTAATTGTAAGATTACCCACAATTCCAATAGCACGATTTAAGATAGTATCTATATCTTCCCGCAGTTCCCAAAACGGATTATTTCTTACATACTGCGTTGTTCCCGTTTGCGTTGTTTTAGCACTTACATTATCACCTAATTCGGTAGCACTCACAATTTCAACTAATCTGCGGTTATCACCAGAAGTTAAGGTAATGTAGTCTTCCTTTGTAATTGGTAACTCAACGGGGTTTGTTCCTAACATACGCTTGAATGTTAGTTTGTCTTGGCTATTAATGTAGCCAATAGATAAGGTAGCCTCACACGCAGCGTTAAGCACTTCCCTAATGTTTTCGGTTCCCTCTATGTTAATACCTTCTGGATATGAAGTATTAAAAAAAGCATCTTCATAAAGGTTTGCGGTTACGCCTAATAAGGCGGCACACGCACTAATAAATTGTGCGGTTGTATAGGGTTTAGTTAGTGTTAATTCGCTTGTTTTGTGTGCGGTTGCCTCTTTCAAAATATCATAGGCTGTTATTGATAACTCGTTTGTGTTCTCATCCCTATGAACTTCACTTACATAGAATGTAGGAAATGTAGTATCACCAATATAAACCTTCATTTTATGATTTGTGGTAATATCTAACTCCCTATCCACATCTAAAATATGATAATTCAAACGCTGGCAAATAGTGTAGCCGAAGAATTTGGTATCTTCTCCTACTCTCTAAATTTCAAGCGTTTTTAATTTATCATCATATCTAAATGTTTCTTGAAGGGTAGAACCGTTATATAGTTCTACCCTTGCTTCTATGTGTCTTACGGGGGAACTATAATTAATTTGTGTGTTAAGCATTATGCGTTTCCCCTCTCTTATAGTTCTTGAAATTCTAATTTCGTTTCGTTATATAAAACTCTTTTATTTGTGATTGTATAGTAATCTGCGGTTATGTCATCAATGATACAATTAACCCCTGTTACTAATTCATTTGTTATCGGGTCACGGTATGAGATTAAAACATTAAATGCCTTAATAGCGTTCATAAGTGAAGCCATTTTAACGGCATCAATGGGAATTACCTTTACTTCTATGTTTCTTTTGGAATTTATCATATCAATAACTGTATTTCCCGCTGCGTTGGTTTGGCTGTTATATAGGGGTTCATATTTAACGATTAATTCCGCTACAATATTACTAAAATCCTATTCACCAATCTTAAAATATGCCATTTCTCAAACCTCCCTTAATATAAATTCAAGGCTAATCTGCCTGTTTGCTTTGTGTAATCGTTGATACAACTAATAGTGGTTTGTGCTACTGTCTTTCCATCCACTTGAATAACAACGGGTTTATCTCCTAATTGGCTTCCAATTCTCGCGGCGATTTTATCCATCCAACCGATATTTTTTTCTAATGGGACAACCGCTTCGGCACCCGCTTCACCTAATCCACCAATAGCGGAACCATAACCAAATAATGTAGGCGTATCAAATACGCCACCTTTGGCATACCAAGAGATAGAGAAGTGCGGGACGGATGGAGGCGATAAACTAAATGAACCCGTGATAGAAATATGCGGCATTTTTAGTTTTGGCAAACTCCAACTAAAATTGAAAAATCCTTTAATAGCGTCTATCGCAGCCTTAACTAAACCCTTTGCGGTATCAACAGGGTTAGTAATCGCAGATTTAACCGCATTGAAAATAGAAGTTGCGGTAGATAGGATATTATTAAATCCGTTAGAAACTCCCGATTTGATGTTATTAATAGCGTTTGTAATACCGCTTTTAATTCCGTCCCAAACGGAAGTAATTTTACTCTTGATACCGTCCCAAACAGAAGAAACGGTAGATTTAATTGAGTTCCAAATGTTGCTTATGCTATTGGCTAACCCATTTACAAAATTAACAATAGCATCTACACCCGCTTGGACGGCGGCTTTAATACTTTCCCACGCATTACTAACCGCTTCTTTGATTTCGTCCCAATGCTTGACGCATAGAACAATAATAGCGATTACCGCAGCGATAGCAGCCACGACAAGCGTAATAGGTGAAGTTACAAATGCCATTACCGCACCAAAAGCAGTAGTAGCAGCAGTAGCAATAGCACTTGCGGCACTCCATACACCCAACACAATAGAAGCAGCGTTTTGTGCTACCGTATAGGCTATTAATGCGGTTGTGATAACACCGACGATAGCAGCAGCAATTTCTAATGCGGTTGAATGTTGCTATACCCATTGGGTTAATTGCTAAAATCCGTCTTTTGCTTGATTAACTATATCTACTAATCCCGTTAGCATCTCAATGGCTAATGGAAGAAGTGCGGCACCTATTTCGGCTTGGAAATCCGTCCAAGTTTGTTTTAAGTTGCCTAATTGGTTCGTCCAAGTATCGCTTTCTCTCGCAGCCTAACCCAACGCACCAGAAGCCTTATTAGCATCCTCCACCATAGCCAATAGGGTAAGTTGTTTTTGTGCTTCGCTTAACTCATTAAATGAAACACCGTATAACTCATTTGCTTTTGCGTTTCGTGTGGTTTCAGTACAACTTAAACCTAACGCAGCGTCATTAGCATAATTACCTTTTAAGAAACTTTGTAGGCTTTCGGTTGCGTCTTCAATGCTTCTATCATAAAATGCGGCACTATCCGCAGCGGCTAATGTTGCCCTCTCACTTAATGCTAATGCGTCTGCGGTATCTAATCCCGTAGTTTTCGCAAACGCAGCCATTGAAGTAAAACTACCTTTTAATCGGTTTTCTACAATTCCCGTTTGACTTGAAATTGAAGTAAGGCTTGCTTGTGCGGAACTATCCATTTCCCCAAACACTTGGGAAAATTGGGAACTCATAGCCTCGGCATTTGCGGCGGCTTCTATACAGTTTCTACCGAACGCTACAACTTCTTTGAACGCTAACGCAGACGCAACAGTTTTAGCAATCTTCACGGCGGTATCTTTGAATTTATTTAAGGCGGTTTCATTCGCCTTTGTCATTCCTTGAATGTTGCTTTTGGCTTCCTCGCAACCTTTTTTAAGTTCCGCATACTATGCGGAAATAATTATTTTGAGTTCCTCGGTCATTTATTGTTATCCCCTTTCAACTCAAATTTTGCGTTATTTCGTTCTTTGAATAGAAGGAAGCGTTTAACGGAAATATCCGTTATTTGTTTTTGTTTTCTCTCTTGGGTTTCGGGGGTATCAAATAGCATTGGGAACGCTTCTTCAATGCTTGGGAACTCTCCCCCACCCATAACCTTACTAAACGCATTACCAACTAAAACAGCGTGGGTATATAGGAAGTTAGCCTTTTCTTTCTATTGGTATTCCATTCTTCTTTGAAATGATAAGGCATATCTATCTATTTCGGGTATCGTCATTTCTAAAAATTGTTCTTCCGTAATCCCTATATCTAACGCTACTGGTAATACTTTTAGTTCTAAATAATCACTCATTGATAGGAAGGGATTTAACCCTTCCTCCATTAGTTTTTTCTTTCTGCGTCCTCAATACGCACTAATCCAGAAGCCTTGTAAATCTCAATGATAACCTCTATAAAATCAGTTAAGCCGTGTCCTTCTTCTAACCATTTATCAAATAAGTCTGCGGCTTGTGCTTCCGTGAAACCGTGTTCGTATTTTTGAAGGGAAGCAGTTAAAATCTAAATCATAGTGGTAATAGTAGGAATGGTAGCACCATCTTCGCCAAAAATGGCTAATGGATTACAACCAATCTTTTTTTCTAACTCCATCATTGAACGGGTATTCAAGGCAAGTTTATAATTGCGTCCATCAACTTCAAAATTAGCAAATAACATATAACATCATCCTTTTTTATAAAATTAAATCGGGGGAAGGGAAAAAGGAATTAAACCCTTCCCCCTTCCCATATATGGGAAATTACGCGAAGGAAATTAAACTCTCTACGGTAATTGTAAGGGTATAAGTAAGTGCGGCATTTACGCCAACACCCGCTAACTTAACGCTTGGGGTTCCGCTGAATGTTGCGGTTCCCTGTCCGTCTGGAAGTTCAACCTTCCACTCTAAACTCTCGTCGCTTTCTAATGCGGCAAGTGTAGCAAATTGTTCGTCTTCAAATAAGAACTTGAACGCTAAATCTTGGGAACTATCTTGTAATCCCGCCATAGACTTTTTAGCCTCATCCATAAGAACAGTAACATCAATCTTATCTGGTGCGTTGTTTCCAATGTCGGGAATTTCCTGTAAATTGGTTAAGGTAGTCCAAGAAGCACCCTATTCGCTTCCTTTGTAAGATAACTGAATACCTTTACTTAAAACTCCTGCGTGTTGTTCTGCCATAGTTCATAGCCTCCTAATTAAAATTCTTCCAAGGCGGTAGCCTCATAGGTTAATATCTTCTATATCATCGTGCTGTTATTGTCGTAGAGTTCCCCGCTTGAAATTCTACGCCAACCCAATGGACGCAGCACGCTATCAATTTGTGTAGCATAAGTTTGTAAATCTTTTATGCTATTACCCCAAACCTTTACTTGGTAATCAATTACGCTAACCCCGATAGTATCACCGTTTGCGGTTGCGTAATTATTAAGTTCCATATAACTAATACACGGGGTTTGTGTTCCCGCAGTTAATGACATTTCGTAGTGTGTAGGTAAAATGGTTTCAAGGGCATCAACTAAATTTGTGTGGTAATTAATCATTTTTCAAGTTTCAACCCCTTTTCAACTAATTTTAGTGCTTTCTCGCGGTTCTCATTTAAGGCGGGACGCATATAAGGGTGCGGGTGTTGTCCGCTTGTGCTATGCCAATTACCTTTTTCATCTCTGTAATTCCAAGGCACATCTTTTCTACCGCCTTTTTCCGCAAATAAGCCTGTGCCGTATTCTACATACGGGGCATATTCAAGCGTTGTAAAAACTTTACCTTCTATTGCGGTTCCTTTGTTCTCTACATCACTTTCAATACTGCGTCTTAAATCGCCTGTTTGTTTAGGTGCTTTCTTTTTTGCTTCCTTTTCAATCAAGGCACACGCTTCACCTACGGCACTTTCTAATTTTTCTACATTTTCAATTTTGGTTAGGGTTTCTAAAATCTCGGTTAATCCTTCAATAGTAGCCATAAACTCACATCCTTGATAGAAACACTTGTTTATAGCGTCCAATAGGATTAACATATAAAACCTTTAATCGTTCATCCCCGTATTGAATAACGTAGTTGTCGGTAATTCCAGAAGAAAGAGTTAAGCCAATGTAATTAGCGTTTTGATATAGGACATTATCAACGGTCTATTTATTCATAAGATTGATAGCCATTTTAATAACGCCTATTGGGTTTGCGTTTGCCGAAATGGTTTTCTCACCATATTCGTTTTCTTCTTCATACAACCAATAGGAATAAGGTTTCATTTGTGCGTTAATCATATCAATAAACCTTAATGCGGCGTTTGCGGTTCAACACGGCTAAAATATCTGCGGGGTAGCCGTCTATATAACCTTCACTAACGCCACTATAAGACTAATTAGCCAAACCCTCACTATTTAGCCTATTTAATTTGATTAGTGCTATACGCTATGCGATAATCTCTAATTCATAGTCTAAACTACGATTACAGTAAGCCTCTACCTCTGCTAACGCTTGCTTTAAGGCTAAACCTATTTGTGCGTCTGTGTAGTTGTCGGCACTATCGCCTAACATAATTTTTAATTCATCAATCATTAGCCTTTACTCCCTTCAAAATTTGGGGAAGGGTTTTTATTCCCTTCCCCTATTTTTTTACCTAATCAATTAGGTAGCACTCTCACTAATCTTACAAATTTTAGTAGCATCAACAAGTGCTACAACATAAGCCATACGCATATAAATGCTATTCTTACGCTTATCGGCGTCGCGGTCGGGTTCAACCTCTACGTCTTTCTTCATAAAGCACTTAACAGCCTCAGCAGTCATAACAAAAGCCTTATCAGTAAGTGCCTTAGTTGCGATTACAGGAATACCGCAAATAGTGCCAACCTAACCGTTATAAACAACTTCACCCATTCTTGCGGATTTATAATCGTCATCCTTACGAAGTCCAGCCTTCCAAGCGTTAGGGATAACAACAAATAATTTGCTTTCATCCTCAATGTTTAATTCGCTGATAGCGTCAACAATAACGTCATAACCAATAGCACCATTCTTAGCGAAGGTAACACTATGGGTAACGCCATTACCAGAAACGGCACTAACGAAATCAGCGGTAATTTTATTAACCATAACTTGGGAAGCACCCTTCATCATATTATCAACAATAGATGGGTCTTTAAGTGCTTCCTCGTCAGTATAATCAAATGCCTGCTGAACCATTTGAACTGTGTAGTTATTTGGGGTGTAAGAAATACTACCACGCTTATTAGCGGTATTACCTACGCCGTTTGCTAATGCCTCAGCCTCACCACTATAAGTATAAACATTAATGGTTTTCTACATTCCCGCACTTTCAGCAAGGGAATTATCAATAGTCATAAGGCTACGGGTGTTAATAGCAGTAGTAAGTAAATCGGTAGCCTTTGCCTCTAAAACAACATTATTAAAAACTTGATTTGCCATAATAATAGCCTCCTAAAATTAATTATTGAAATAGTTTGTTGAATAAGTCGGGGTTTGTCTCCAATAACTTATTCATTTCGGCTAAACTCATTTTCTTAGCCTGTTCTTTTGTAATCTCGGCGGGTTGTTGGTTGTTGCCTTTTGGTGCGGAACCCGCTAAACGCTTTTCAACCTCTGTTCTAACGGCTGCTTTGAATAATTTATCTAATGCGTCTATGTTTGCTTGTGCTTCTTCTATATCATCACCAATAGCGATAATATCAGCAAATTCCGCAGATAAACCACGGGACGATAACACGCTTTTTAATTCACTTCTGTTTTTCTCAATCTGGAAGCGTGCTAACTGTTCTTCCAACTCCGCAATTTTATTATCTTTCTCGGCTTTCTCCCTTGCGTCCCCGTCTAATTGGGATAGGGATAATTGCTTTTCGTATTTCTTTTGTTGTGTTTTAAGTGCTTGCGAAACTCTCTTATCGGTTTCACTTTGAATAAGTTTTAGCACTTCTTCTTGTGTATAAGTCTTTTCAGTTTCCTATACCTCTTGGTTTTCGGTTTCCTCGGTAATTACCTGTTTGTTTTCATCCATAATAAAAAATCCTCCTATAAGGTTTGTTTTGGCTTCCAATAGCCAACCCAAATAAGTAAATTTAGTTGTTGTTTAATGACTAACTCCTATTCAAACGTCAATATCTATCACTGGCACAATACAACATCTACAATTAGGATGTGCGGGAATAGGCATCTAACCCATAATATTAAATCGCTAACCGTCCAAGGCTTGGCAGTGCTTACACCCCGCATTATCCGCTAATACCTCAACTTGTTTGATACCATAATTCTTGTATCTGTCTTGTGCGGCTTGTGTTTGTAAGTGTGCCATTTCAGTCCTTACCAATGTGGAAGCCCTGTTATATGACACACCAAAAACCTACATTAATTCCTACTTCAAATAACTTGGTTTGCGTCCCGAAATAACACACTCAACTAATTTATCGTTTAATTCTTGTTTTAATAATTCTGTGTTTCTCCAAACTCTCTAACTCCAACTCTTACCGTCAGCACACCAAATCTAATTTATAATTTGTTCTGCGTCGGTTAGGTTTGCGGTTCCAAAAGCCATATCAGTAGGTAGGGAAATCATCTTATATATCCCCTCATACTATCTTGAAAATTGTAATGTATATTCTTGAATTTCTTTGTCCCCAAGTTTCTATAAAATTTTTGAAAGTTGGTTCTATAACTACCAATACTTATCTAACTTATATAAGTCTGCGGGGGTTGGGTTATCCCCCGCAGCAAGTAGTTTATTATAAGTTGCTTCAAAATCAGCCAATACCGCAAACAAGGCTTTACGGTATTGTTTTTTTATTGCTTTCTCTGTCTATTGGATAGACATATTAGTAAATTCGTTTTGTGCGTCAATATCACGCTTTAACCAATAGTCCATAGAAATTACCCCTTTTCTTATTCTTCTTCGGTATCTTCTTCTTCCTCATCGTCTGCGGAATTACCGAAATTATATAATTCCATATTTCTTTGTTTCTGTTCCTGTAAGGCTTCTAACTCTCCCTACACATCTTTAACAAATGGGATTTGTGCTAATAATGTAGCATCACTAACAGTTCCCTTTAACGCATTTACAAGATTAACAATACTTGTATTGTCTTCTGGAATGTTGCGGGTAAATGAAATATCAATATCGCGGAATACCTCAACACCAAGTTTAAGGGAAGCAATACCCGTTATAATCTCAATGCGGCGTTGTAATGCTTTCTTCATTCTCGCACAAATAGCAGCAGCACGGGTTTCCATTCCTGTTAAACGGTATCTAATCGCAATTCCGCTTGAAACTCCACCTACAAATGTTTCACTTGAAAAATCGGGGCATTTCGCAATTCTATAAATGTTATCGTGAATACGCTTTAAGATATTTTCAACTTGTGCGTCACTATTATTTTTGGTAAGCCAAGAAGCATTAGCACCTTCGGGAAGAACTAAAACCCTATTCTCTTTCATTAATGCTATATCTTCTGGGTCAATGTCAGCACCGATTAATTGTAAGTAAGCATCACAAAATGCGGCGTAATCGTCTATTTCATCACTTAAAATTTCATTGGCTGCGTCTTGTAAAGATAAGATACATTCAAAGACGGGTTTTTCATCTGGCATAAGGAAAACATTAGCGGGGCATTGGCTGAAATAATGGGGTTCCTCTCCAATAGAAGAAAGAAAGCCATTTTTACCCGACATTTGATAGTGTTTAATCAGTTTGTCGCTATAAACATCAACATTATAAAGGTCGGTTTCGTCCCAATCGCTAACCTTATACATACGGACAAAGTAAAGCAAATCACCCGTCAAACTATCATCAAAAACCGCAAATGCGGTTGTTGGGTTAATTAATCTAAATCTTACTTGTGCTGCTTCATCTAAATACATTAGTTCATAGCCTACGCCATATCTTAAAGCGTCTAATAGGAAATCACTATCTTCTGCTTGATAGTCATTGTAGTTTAGAACCTCCATTACCGTGGAAATATCGTTATTGCTGTTATAACTAATATATCCTGGGCTTGCTAAATAACCACAATATGCGTCTGCTATATCCTAACAATAATTAGTGATTACACGGGAACACGGCTTACTCTCATCAGCATAAGCCTTATTTAAGATAGCGTGTTTGCCGTCATAGTAATTTTTATATTTCTGTAATTTTGGTAATTCACTAACAAAAAATCGGTTAATCATTTTTTGTAGTAATTCCTTTGTTAATTCTGTGTTTCTTCCAATAGAATACATTGTTTAGCCTCCCTTATTCTTCTTCTGGCGGGTTATTCCATCCAAAAACATAACACCGATATTTTATATACATTCCCGTAGAACCAAAACTATATTGTGATTTTACAGTTAAATATGTTGTGCCTCTGGCACAAACAGAAGTAGTGCCATAAGTTGAAAAACTACCTCTAACAACGCCATAAGCACTACACATTTTATAATTACTGGCTGTTGTGCTACCATACTTACCACTAAAATCAATAGTTTTAGATAAATACGAACATAACCCAATCAAAGGGATATTTTTGCCTGTTGGTAATGTTGGTGTATCATCCATTGTTAAAACACCGTCTGTATAAGTTCCTGTCTAAACAACGGCATATTGAACCATATAGTTATCATACGACATATCTTGCGGGTAAATGCTTTTTCCGTTTGATGTTGTATTATCCTATACAAAATCAATTATTTCAAAATAGGTTTCATTACTACCTGTTTCAATGCTTGCTATTGCGGTTGGCATCTAATCCAAGGTTAATAAATCTGTGCTGCCTGTTTTACTTCTAATCGCATCTCCAATAGCAGATAGTTTATTAGTAAGTGCCATTCTCAACCACTCCTAACTTTGTATCAATCAAACTATTAATATGGGTATCATCTACTAAATCTGTCATATCAATAGTTCCTGTTGGGTGTCCTGTGTCGTTCCAGTTATCAAATGTAACTACTATTCTTTTACCCAACTTTTCACTTTCTCCAATGAAACGGGGTAAGGCATTAGCACTAATAGTTTCAACGGGGGATAACCAAACATTATCACCGTGGGTTAAAACTCTTAATTTGAAGTTGAAATTACTGCTATAACCCGCACGCTGATTTTTAGCCATAGCCATATTAGTTTTACCCCATAAACTACCCGAACTTGTAATATTAATGGAAGCGGGATAAGTGCTTGCCCCTCCATCTGTGCCAATAATAATAGCGTCAAACATTGGTATATAAGAATGATAAATCATTGTAGCGTTATTATTTATATTAACCTAAAAACTGATAATATCTAAAAACCATTTGGATTGGTTTGTATCAAACGCAACATTACGATAATAGATTATTTTGTGTAGCGTTTTTTTAGAATTTACTACCCAATCACCATAGAACTCATAATCGGGAAATGTCGTTCCTTCATAGGGTAGGTTATCTATTGGGTCATAGGTTAGACTTAACGCACGTTGAAAATTTGCTTTACCTGTTCTAATATCATCTATCATTTCGGCTATATCTTCTTTTGGGTTATTAACCACAAATACTGCGGCTGTTCCTACAAAACGGTCAAAAGAAATGTTGTAATCTACTTTTTCGGGTTCTACGCTTGGTTTATCGGTTAAGTCATTATAACTACCGCTAAATGCTACCTCCGCTAAATCTGCGGTATTGGCTTTACCGCTAATATCTTGGTGTGCGGTCAAATATCCTGCGTCATTATTAAAATAACTAACTCCAATAGGACAATTAGTTAAATCATCGTAATCACCGCTAAATGCTACATACGCTAATTCTTCTACATCTGCTTTATGTTCTAAAATACCATTGATAGTAGAAATAGAAGTATTTATCCCGTCAATATCGGGTTTATTCTTGATATAATCAACGGCGGTTTCATCTTCCTAATTCCAATCGGCGGGTATCTGTTCTATACCAACTCTTTTAACGGGGTTTCGCATTTCCATTTGATGGTGTTTTGTTTTTAATTCCATTTTAGGGTGTTTTGCTTTTAACTCCATCATTTGTTATTCCCCCTCAAAATAAATTGGTGCGTCAAAATTAAAAACTACATTATCGCAAACAACACGGTAGAAATATCTACCCTTCAAACCAATAGTAGAAGGAATTAGGAAGTTCCAACATTCATCGTCATAATAGCCTTGAATGTCCTTATTCCCGATTTGAAGAACTGCGTTTCCTTCTGTAATCTCCTAATCTTCATCGTCATATAGACAAACTTGTAATATAATTTCCTCTCCGTATGATAGGCGTATAGCATCATATAAAAACTCTATCATTCGTTTAGCCTCCAATCTGTTATAAGCCTAATGCGGCTTTACTCATCGTTTTAGCCTTATGATTAGTGTAAATGTTTGAATAGGCATAGCCTAAACCGTCTATTGCGTGTGAAAACTCGTGTGTCATATCTTCGGTTAAATCCCCTGTTCTTCTATCCTTCTTATAAGCGAAGTTCTCAAATTCGTTTATAGTGTTGGGAACTTGCGGGGACAATATGATAGTGTGATTTTGTAGAAATGATATTCTCGCTTTAACGCTATCTTTACCCTTGATACAAGGGACGGTATTAAACCCTTGCTTGCGGAAAAACTCAATGCTGCGGGGTTCCGCTGCGTCCATATAAATCTTTACTTTCTTTAAGTTCATACGCTACATTTCTTCCGCAACCTCATCTAACTAACACCCGCTTTTGTAGAACTCACGAAACACATAGATAGTTTTGTTTTCCTTATCGTATAGGCTACAAACTATTGTGGTAGGGTCAATATAACCCAAGTCAGCACCTACACGAAATTCAAGTCCAGAAGCAGCAAGTTTATTTTCGTCAAATGGTTCTACTCTCCAATTTTGAAATACTAAACCGTCGCTATCTACACCCCATTCACCATAACAATAAATGCGTGCTTTCTGCGGGTTTCTAACCTTCATTTCTTCCAATGTTTCTACATACTCCGCAGATAAGAACGGGTTATCTAAATATGTGGTTTCACTAAACAGAAAACTTTTAGGCGGGTTTTCTACGCAGAAGTTATATAACCAATGCCGTTTAGAAATGGGGTTAAACGCACAAATAATTTGTTGGTTCTTCCCGCCTCTCAAACGCAAGTTTAACTAATCAAACATAGCCTGCGGAACCTCAAATACTTCCTCAATGAAGATAACGGTTATTCCCGCAAGCGATAGTAATTTAGTTTCATCATCTAACCCCGTAAATACAATTTGTGATTGGTTGGGGAATGTGATTGTAAAATCTGTTTCTTTAATCTTCATATAGGGGGTTAGTTTCCATTTCTCTAAAACATCTTTGAATAACGCGAAACAAGTATTTCTAATTGTGCTTGCGTATTTGCGGCAAACTAAAACCCTAATGCGTTCTTTAAGGCAGCGGGTTATAATTTTCTATGTGATAAAATAACTTTTCCCGCTACCCGCTGAACCTTTATAAATTTCAAATCTATGTGTGTAGTCTTCCAATAGAGGATATAGTTTAGGACAAAACATAGACTTATGAATGTTTAAGTTAATAACACTCATTCGGCATCATCTTCAATGCTTAAATTAATCGTTGTGGTTTCTACCGTTGCTTTAACCTTTTCTTCTGGCTTATAACCGTTTGCGTCTAAACAATATTTAATGGCTTGCCAATTCCCTTTATCCATTTGCTACTTCATTAACTCTACGGCTTTGGCTTCCATAGCCTTAAATCGTGCTTGACACATCTTTTTATATTCTTCCATAAAATCGGGGTCTTGTCTGTATCTCCAAAATGTCATAGTAGTAATACCCGACATTTCCGCGATTTCTTCATAAGACAATAACGGGTTATTCACCCAAATTTCTAAAACTTTCTTTTTGCGTTGGGTTGTTGCTGCTTTTTCTGCCATAAAATCACCCCTCCCGCATTTGTTTTATAGTTTCTCTTAATAACTTATAACAGTTAAGATACTTGTGTATCTCAACCTACAAATCTTCCTGTTTCCAATCTCCAATAGCAGATTTAACTGCGGGGCTATCCTCAAACACCGCATAAAATAAATCCTCGTTATTCTCTTTGTAAATCTTGGGTTCAAACCCTCTTGACATAAGATAAGTGATTAAATTAAGACTAAAAATTTTCTTCACCTTAAATTCTCCCTTCATTATAATGTGGTAACTTTTTAATATCTTCTAACGGAATTAGTGCTAACTCCGCTTCTTTGTAATAAACGCCATTTTCAAACTGCTATCTAATAAAATGACGATAGCGGTTTTTGTTTTGCTAATACATATCGTAAAACTCATTAAACCGCACACAATGTATAATCCTATTCACAACATCAACAAAAAAAATGTGTGAAGCCTTACAATAATACAACCAACCTTTTTTCCCTTTTGCGACATTGGTAATAGTTTCAATACAAATGTTTCCTGTGCGGGAAACCATATTATCCGCTTTAACTTCAATCGTCATTCTTTCCCCTACTTCCTTACCTGCGATTAAATCAATATCTACCTTTTGGAAATTGGGGTCTTGGCTTACATTCTCCACCTAATAACCAATAGAAACTAAGAAGGATGAAGCCATAGCCTCACCCTTCTAACCTTCTTTAACATTTGTCTTAAAATATGTGGTATCAATCATTTTTCTAACCCCCTCGCATATTCAAGTAGTTTCTAACCGTCTTCTTCTAACTACTTTCTTTCTCTTAACATATTTTCGTATGCGGTAAGGGGTGAAACCTCAAAATAGGTTTCCCAAAATTCAGCAATCTTACATAGTGCGTTGTAATAAACCTATTCTGTATGGTCTGCTGAATGTCTCCAATAAGTCCAATAAGTTTCGTCTTTCATTCCGTGAATACGGACATTGTGGTTCTATTCCTCATTGATACCACGACGGATATAATATAGTTGTTTTTCGTTTAAGTAATAATACATAATAAGTTTCCTCCTTAAAAAATTAAAATATAAAATGCTTTGGGATTTCTTCTTATCCCTTCCGTATATATATGAAAATTAGGACAACCAAATTTTAATTCTTTGTCCTAACGGGAAAAAATTTTTTTCTTCTTTCCCTCTCACTATATATTGAAAATTAGGACACCCAAATTTTAATTAAATGTCCTTACAGGGAAAAAATTTTTTAATTAAAAATTCCTTCACGGTCAAGATACACCAATAGTCTAATAGCATCTTCACCCAAATCAATAATAAGGTCTTCACCGCTTCCACCTTTACCCTTAATAATTCCCTTACTGATAAGTTTATTTAGGGTGTTGCGGTATTCCTAACTCTTAACATCTTTCAAGTATGTAAATCTCATTTCTTCCTTTACCTCCTGTTTAGGTTTAACATCATATTTAGGTCTTCCATATCCCGCAATACGGGAATAGTTTAAGTGATAAGATTTATAAGCCACGGCACCGCCATTAGGGACAACACCAGAAGCGGAAGAAGTATTCCCTTCAATGGTATAAACATAGTTGGCATCAACTTTATATACAATTCCCGTGTGTCCTATTTCTTCAATCCCGCCAGAAGTGAAAAAGAAAATCTAATCTCCAACTTGCGGGGAATGGTATAACTAACCCTTCGCTTTGAAGTAATTATAAGCGGGATGACAACCCGCAGCATACGAAATTCCAGTAGGCTAACATAGTAATCTTTTAGCCTCACTAACGCCATAAGCCTTAATAAAACACCAATTCACGAAAACCGCACACCACGCATAGCCATTTTTAGCACCGTTAAAATAACCCTAAATATTATCAATATCTCTTGCGTATTTAGTCCAGTTATTATAGCCTGCGTTAGCGGTCTTATCATCCAATAGGTAGTTAGATTTCTTTTCTAAATACCCTACTTCATTTGCGGCAACCGCAATAACCTTATCTACTGTATTCATACCTCTTTTACCTCCTAAACTCTTTTACCTCTTGGAACCCTCCACCAGAACCGATTGACGAACGACGGCAATAGCCGTCGGTTTGATTAGTAAGCCGTAAGCCGAACCCCGAAGGGGTTTGGATTAGGGATTACTAATCAAACTATATCTAAACCGTTTCCCCGAAGGGGATAAACGGGTGCCCCCCGTCCTTCTCCCTATATATATCATTTTTCTTACCTAATGATTTTCCTACTTTGCCCAAGGTCAGCCAGTAAGACAAAAATTTCGTAAATTTTAAATAAATCATTTATAATTCTTTTATCTAAAATAATAGGGAGGCTACCTTATAGCCTCCCCACTAAATATAGTATAAGCACGAATTTTTAATACTTTCACAATAGATATTTTTTTAATGATAATTTTTTACTTCCTTAAAAATATAATATATTATGATTGTATCTATAATTATTATACAAAAAATTTTTGAAAATGTCAAATAATGGCAGTCAGTAAGTCAAATAACCACATTATGAAAGATATTTCCCTAATTTTTGGTATATTAATTATCATTTCTATTGGTTAATGGAATTTCTTACCAATTAATTAATCAAAATTGACAAAAAAACACTTATACAGTATATTTAGATAGGGTTTTCCCTAAATTCAACCAAAAGAAAGGATAAAACAGAAATGAAAATTACCCTTGACCTTGACACCTCCGTTATCACCGTCCCCAAAAACTTCTTCAACGTCCTTACCAAACAGAACGAACTTATCACCGCACACGGCGGAAATGCGGTAAAGCCTATGGACGTTATCAAGAACGCATTTAATAAGGCTATGGAAGATACGGACAAATACGTTCAAGTCCGTAAGTAATTAAGGCTATGGCTTCCAAAGGAACAAAAGTTACCAAACGCGAAAAAAAGCGTATGGTTGAACTCTATGAAAGCCTCGGTAGTTATTCTGCCGTTGCCAAGAAAATGAAGCGGGATAGAACCACGGTTGCTAAATACATTCAACAGTATGAGATAGCCAAGGATACCGCCGATTTTGCTAAAACGGTTGCGGAGGCTACCATAGGCAAAGACAAAGGCAACAAAACCATTAATATCAACATCTAATAGAAATCCCCTTCCCGAAAATTGGGAAGGGGTTTTCTTGTGTTATCGTAGTTAGGCGGTTTTCTCGTCCAATCTACGGAAGAAAAAAATAGATAAATGATAATTTCCACGCTGACTAATTTTTTTGTTCCGTAATTTTTAGCAAGAACCGCATTAAATCGCAATTCGTTTTTTTGCGTTGATTTGATTGATAGGTGAATAACTCTTATGTTGTTCTTGCTTCTGGCTTTCGTCAATGTCGGTATAGCGTAATGTCATATTAAGCCTACTGTGTCCCATTAACTTTTGAAGAACAAAAACATTCCCGCCATTCTTAACCCAATAGGTAGCGAAACTATGACGCAGTTGGTAAGGGGTAATCTTAACCCCCGCTTCATCACACAACCGCCTAAACGCCTTATCAAGTTTTCCAGTAGTTAAACGGTTGCTTTCACACGAAGGGAACATATAATCTATGCCTTTTGGAAGGTGCCGTAAATACTTGTTTAAGGCTGCTGCGGTATCATCACTTAAATAAATGGGTCTTGCTTGCCGTGTCTTTGCTTTGTCTGCGGTAATAATGATACTCTTACTTTTGGGGTTATAATCGGCAACCGTCAAACGGCAAATTTCACTTGTTCTAATGCCTGTGTCAATCATTAGTAAAATCATTGTGTAATTTCTCAATCCCACAAATGTTTTACGATTACACGCTTTTAGTAATTTCTCTACATCCTCAATAGTAGCGGAATGAACGGTTAAATCTTCCTTCCTCTTGGTTAATTCCAAGTCTTTAATCGGGTTTTTGGGTAAATAGTCATTTTTTACCATCCAATTAAAGAAGGAATTAAGATAGCGATAAGGACGATTATAAACCGCAGCGGAAGTATTAGGAATAGCCTTAAAAAACTTGGCTACCTCAATTTTGACCGTTCTATAATCCGTCGTGTTGCTACTAACC
>JAEEGL014247628.1_pt1 | contig 20109 bp, 8 predicted proteins | sample 9134231 | NCBI WGS metagenome assembly JAEEGL01 (sample SAMN16246548, study PRJNA631951) | gut metagenome | biome: gut microbiome; feature: rumen; material: fiber-attached | host: Bos | place: Iran: Karaj | collected 2018-10
GAGCGTGGCTGGGTGCAGGCCGAGACCAAACGGCTGCAGAACATCAAGAAATATGGAGACGACTGTATCGACGCCCTGAAGAGGATGAAGCGCTTTTCCTGGGAAGAATACGAGAGGCTGCTCGGAGAGAAGGGCCACACTCTTGTCTTCAAGCGCGACAGTGATGGTAAGGTCCGGGGGTATACCATCGGCCGGGGCAAGGTCCTGTACAAATCCTCCGATCTCGGGCAAAACAGAGGCCTCACCCCTTCCCGGATTGTCGACACCTGGAAGCAATTGCATCAAAGCGAGATACGACAGGAGTCAGCGCCAAAACCGTCGGCGCATGCACCAGCCAATGTGGCTGGGGCACAGGTCAGCCGACCGGCACCCCGGCCGGTCAAGCCGGAACCCATGGCCGTCAAACCGGAGCCAAAGAAGATCCACCTGGAAATCCCCGTGGATTCCCGTAGGTACGCCGTCGATATCCCGGAGGAAATCTATCACCTCATCATGGCTGAAGCGAAGGCTCCGGATCCGGCGGACTGCCTGTGGACAAAACTGGAGGATGTCCAGCACACCGCCATCCTTCTTTTTGCCGGAATGGTCAACGAGGCCACGACCATCGCCCAGAACTGCGGCGGTGGCGGCAGCTCGGCCACAAACGACTGGGGAAAGAAACCCGATGATGACAAGGAATGGGCCCGTGAATGTCTGCGGCGTGCCCATAACCTTCATTTGAAGAGCCGCGGACGAGGTAGAGGAATCTGATATGAGTAACGACAAAAAAGAACTGGCGCCCCGTAATCCTTTCGCAGAGATGCTGGAAGAAATCCATGAGGATAACGAACTGCGTAAGGAATCGTCCAATCTGGACAATCAAATCGAGCGCCTGAAGAAAGCAACTGAAGAGGTAAATAAGGCCTGCGAGTCTCTTGATACGAAAATGGCAAGCGCCAGAAGCTATGGCATCACTGTTGGGAAGGCCATATCGCTTGCCCTAGATCGGGTGGATTCTTTTGACACCAAACTAGATGGGATAAAGGCCTTCAAATTCACAGCTGTCCTTGACAACCAGTCTCTTGAGCAAATCAAGGCAGAAAAGGAATCGCTAAAGGAAGAGTATAAAAAGTATCTTAACGAACACAAGAAGACGCTGAATCAGTTGCTTGAGTTTGAGAAATCCATCCTCAGCAATCACCGGGAAGAACTGAAGAAGATTACTCGGGGGTATGGCGCCTGGATCTCTGACAAGAACTTCTACTGGTCGCTGGTCATCGTCGTGGCCCTTATTGCATTGTTCTTTTTATTTGGCTATCTCAAGGCGAAGGCAAAGTTGACATAGCGGTTAATACAGGAATCCGAAAGCCAGAGAGGAAACTTGTTTTCACGGCCGAACTCGACACCGTCAATATCCTGGATGCTGTTTTCAATATCCTTGATTTGATTGAAACTCTTTGAGTGGAGAATCCGCTCTAAATTGACCCCCTTGGTCCGGTCTTAATTGACCCCCCACCTTTCCTTCTTTCATCGAAAAACGAAAAGCAAGCTGAAGAGAGCAAAAACCTCTTCAGCCTGCTTTCTATTAAGGATTTCTATCTCATACCCTAGGGGGTCATTTTCATCGGACAGAGGGGTCAGTTTGAAATCGGACTGAAGGGGTCACTTTGCATCGGAATTTCCATCTTATTCATTTGGCAAATGAAGCTATATTTTCATGCAGCGTACAGGAGCTCCAACGGCAATATAGTTCTCAGTCGTGACCTGAACGTTGCTGTTGTTAAAGTAGAATTGAGAGCCCTTGCCGCTCTCCTTGATTACGTTCGACCAGTAATAACCTCTGTACCTTAGGAATTTGTGATTCTCGGTAAATTCAAAGATGCCGCAGCCGGGCCATAGGGCGGTCTGTCCTGTTCCGGTTTTGAAATAGTTGGCATAAATTGAATTGAACTCGGTCTTGGCATCTGACGTTTGGTTGACCAGGACGTTCCCGTCGCCATCACGCATAGCATTGTTTTCACAAATTGCATAATATGCTATGGGATCCGGTACGCGGTATCCGGCGGGGCATGGGTCAAATACGGACTTGGTTCCCTTGCCCGATTTTATCGTACCCTCCGGATTACCCCAAAAATACTTGTAGATTTCTGCGGTTCCGTCAAACCAGGCTCCGCGATTAAGAATACGGATGTCAGGGTTCATCGTGGCGAAGCCCACTGTCATCTCCGGAGAGAATGCTACAGTCAGATGTGCGCCGTCGAGAGGTGATTCGTAAGGTGAACCGGATGGACGTTGAGCATTCAGGTTAATGGGGAAAGGATCTTTCCTGCCCCATTGGTAGAAACATCCGAATGCAGTATTTTTCGAAGGATCTGTAGCATTTGTAGCTCCCAGGTTGCGGTCCATCATTTTGAAAGAGCCGCCATAGAGATCGCCTTTGTATTCAACATCTTTAACTTCAGATACCCAGACATGATATGACCAGAGTATGGTGCCGGATTCGTCCTTGATGGCTACGAGTGCATTCCCTGGGTTTCCGATTACGGGAACGTTAAGGATATTGCCGTTGATTGAGGGCGTTCCGATGATATCTCCCCCTTGCTGCCAGATAATGGAGGCTGATACGGCGGGATTCCATCCAGCTGCAAGGGCCTGTTCGGCGGCACTTTCAATAGAATCAAGAGTCAGTAAATGCGGAGTAATATCAATTGAAACGTTATCAGCGGCCGGTTTGACCAGATACGAGTTTGTATCTCCGTAATGGAACAGAATCCTTCTCGGAGAAAGCGGAGTCACGAGTCCGGGTGCTACGGTAATCTCATTTGCCGTGGTATAAGTGAGAGTGGTTCCATCCTCCAGTTCAACCCGGAATACCAGACCTGAGGAATACGTGCAGGCGGGCAGGAATACGACGATGCCTTCTCCGCTTGCCATGCTTGTGCGGACGTCTTCAAAGCCTGTAATGGTAATTACATTTGAACCGCCGGACGCAGGCAGGGTAAATTCTCCTGTCGATAAATCCACATCTGCAGTACCGGTTATCTGTTCGCCTCCGCTTGCTGTCAGGGAGAATGACTTGATCATGACGCCGGAAGAGAAGTCTTGAAGGATAAATTTTACACCGCCGCAGAGGTTCTTGAATGAGAACTGTTTGTTTTCGGAAAATGCAATCATCGGCAGCTTGCTGATATCGCAAGTCGGGTCAAGGATTGGAGCGTAAGTCTGATTGGCAAGCCCAGCGAAACTGATTGGTGCGGAGTTTCCGCCGAGCGACCCGGACAAGGCATCTTCCGGGAATACGGCATATCTTACACTGCCTGCAACTTCAGCATCCACCGGGGTGAAAACACCTGTAGAAGTCCCTTCGGACAGAGTCATATACGGAGCACCTTGAGGAGTTGATTCACTCATCATAGTTATCACATCTCCGGCATTCCAGGTTACGTTCATGGTCATGCCGAGTTCAACCCTGGTATTCAGTTCCGGTAAGACTCCGCTGATTGTGCCTGGCTGAGCTTTGTCGGTAGAGAGTGCGTTTTCCGTACAAGCCGCCGCAAGCAGCAGGACGGAAGCTGTTACGAATGCATTGTATCTTTTCATAATAATCTGCGTGCTTATCAGTTCCAAGGATTGTTTTCTTCACCTTCACTCCATGAAGGATTGTTGATGTCTTCGCCGGTTCCGGGTTCAGGTTGTACAGGAGGTGCAGGAGGTTCGCAGAGCCCGACGAAGTGCCATCTGCGATAGTTTGAGGAGGTAAGCCCCGTGAACGTATCATTGCCGGCTTCATCAAATAGAACAGCATTGAACAGAATCTTGTCCTTCACCACTTTCAAAAGGCTGAGAGGTACGGCAATTTCAGCCACTATGCCATCATCGTCGGCTATCTCGTTGAAATCGCCATTAGCAGTGCTGGCAAGCTTAATGTCGGTATTGCCGCAGGTGAATTTGCCGGTAGTGGCGTCGGCCTTGATTTCCAGGGTCAATGGCTCGCCTGTTGCGTTGCCGCTCTGAATCATAATATCAAAGCCGTCGGCTGCAGTAAGATTATCATCGCTGCGTTCAATCAGAATGTAAAAGTTCTGTTCATCATACGCAAAGCGAAATGCCGCCTGGGCTTGTGTCTCACTACCGATAAATAGTGCATCCTGGATTTGCTCCCACCCGTTGCTGGTCCCCTTCATGGAAGGAGTCGTCTTGGTCGCGTTGACCCTGTGGTTGAGAACGAAGCGGGCCATCTGGATTGCGGAAGCCGTGTTGTTGCCGGACGTGTAGCTTCTTGGAAATACGGCAATCAAGTCGTGGCTGCCGCACAATTCAAATGAGCCCCAGGCGCCTTTGCCCTCAAACATAGGCACAGGCTCGCAGAAGTCCCTGGCATAGACGTTTCCGATACTGACGTTGTATGTCCGGCTGATGCCGCGGCCGAGAAGCGTTTCGCCGGAGCGGAACTGGCGCAGGTACGGAGCGGCTTGATTCTGAAGGAAATTGGACAATCGGTCTTCGGGACCTTCCTGATCTCCGGAGAGAGGAGCATACGCCCAATTGTCGGCACTATATGCCATGCTTAGGTGGTACTTGGCATTGTCGCCCACTCCCCACCGGGATTCGCAGGCGACAGCGATGGTACCGGAACCATTGAGCTGTATGGCAACCGGCATCTGGTCGGTGAATATGGGATTCCCATCAGTGTCGGTACTGGTGCGTTGACGGATTATCTTCCCCGCGAATTCCCAGGTCTTGCCATTGTCCTTTGAGCGGATCAGGCTGGTACCCGAATCTCCACCGTTTTCTCCGAGCACATCGTGGACCTGAGGGTTGTTGTCAGTAAAATACACTTGTATTTCACCGTCCTCCAGCTGCAATGCGGAGGGCTCCCAACAGGCTGTACGGCAGATTAGTTCATAGTCACCCCAAGTCTTTCCGTTATCTGTTGACCTGCGCATCATCACTCCGTTGCTTTCGTCATCTGTGGTATAACTTCCCTTCATTCTCATTGCCGCAAATGCCAGCACGTCGCCGTTCTGCAGGACTAATGCATCGGCAGAGGAATAGTGCGCTACGTCCATTGTGCCATCCTTTCGCGGATATGCTCCGGATGCGAACAGCAGCTGGCTCTTGGACCAGTTTGTGTAATTATTGCTCAGATTGAAATATATATCGTTAGCAGAAGTATTCTGCTGGTAGATTAGGAGCAGGGCCCCGTTCTTGAGCCTTTTAATACGCGGATAGTTGGCATAGGAAGCCCCGATAGTGGGGTATTCCAACTCCTGCAGGCTACGGAAGTCCATTTCAAGGGAACTTGTCTGCCACTCAAGCAGATGCGAGTTGACATACCCCTCGCTCATGTTCAGGTCATATATGCTGTTGATATCCGTTTCAACGGGTTCTTCCGGCTCCGGTGACTCAGGCTTATGGTTTGGGTGCATATCCGCCTTGGAAACCTTCTCGCAAGACACGCTTGCAAATAAGGCCGCACAAAAGAGGCATATAGTAGCTATAGCTTTGTATTTCATATCACTGACGTTTTATGCTGTTAATATCCAGGATTCTGGTCCTGTGTAGGGTCCAGAGCCAAGTTGTAATTGAATTCGTCGCTGGGAATCGGCCACCATAGGGCCGCATCTCCAATCGAAGGGGAATCAATGCGACCGGCCCTGAAAGCGTATTCAGCAAGCAGGTCAAGCCTCTTGAGATCGCAATATCGTTTCCCCTCGAAGCACTGTTCATATCCTCTCTCTGCGAGGACGGCCTCCATAAACTTTTCCGTTGTGTCGTATTCGTCTATGGTGTAGTCTATAGGCTGAGGCCTGGTGGCCTTTAGCCCGTAAGCTCTGCGCCTGACCATATTCAGATATTCCAGAGACTGGGCCGAGGGGGCTCCTTCTGCCTTGCAAAGAGCTTCTGCTGCATAGAGCAGAGCATCTGCATAGCGGTAGACGGGCCAGTCATTGGCAGATGTGGAACCGCTCATTTCGTAATCCCGAAACTTAAGGCATATCATGCCGGTTTTCGTCAGTGCATTGAGAGTACCATTCTCTGTGCTTTTCCAGAGGGAATACTGATAGCGAAGGTCATTGTTGTCCCAACTTGCAATAAACTTGTTGTTTACATAGTCGGTATAGATGCCGAGAGCACCTGTGTCCCTGATGGGGTTGGGTTTGCAGACAAACATCCAGAAGAAGGACATTCCGTTTTCCCGGTTCGCCTTGAGGTAGAAGATTTCTTCAGGGGTTGTAACGACTGTGTACCCATAGAGCTTCTCGAAATCGTCGGCCTTGCTGACTTCAACGAGTGAATATCTTTTGGAATCTATAATACCCTGAAAAGCTTGTGCTGCTACATCATATTGCTCAAGATACATTGCAGCCTCGCCTTTTAGCATCATTGCAGCATAGCGGGTAGGGCGCCCGGCTACAGATGCTGTTTTAGGCAGAAGTTCTGTTGCGGCATCCGCCTCATCCAGGATATAATTCCAAATGGTCTGGGCAGGAGTCCTTCCTTTCTGGAAGTCATCTGCGTTGGTCTCGTCGTAGAACGGAACGGCGCCCCAATATTTAACGAGACAGGAATAACAGAAGGCTCGAAGATAACGAATCTCTCCTGTGAGGGAGTTGTACTCTGATTTCTTGAACTTTTCGGGTTCGATTTCGACCAGCAGATTGTTGGCGAACCGTATGCAGCGGTAAAGCACGGCCCATGTGTCCCGAACGAAAGCTTGTGCTCCGGTGGTCAGACCGTTTTGGAAGGAGGTGGCGTAATTGCCTCGTCCATAGCAGTAGTCTGCCATCGCTTCGGGCAAAACGCTCAGATAACGTCCGAAGCAGACGTCGCGATGAAGTTGATAGTATATCGAGTTAATCTCGGCTTGAACGGCTTCCGGGGTGTCGAGAAAGGTCTCGGCCGCAACTTTCTTGGGATGCTCTTCCAAAATGGGAAGATCTTCGCAAGAACAAAGAGTGAGAAGCAGAGCCAGCAGAGTGCCAATAATTGAAATATGCTTTTTCATCTTTATATCCTCCTTATGGTTAGAAGATTATTTTGCATCCTACGGAAACAGTTTTGGCTGACGGGTAGCTGACTTCGTCTATTCCCTGGTTAAGAGAGGAGCCGCCGCCGCGGGAGTTGACATCCGGATCCCAGAAAGGATACTTTGTAAGCGTCCATAGATTTTGTGCGCTTACAGAGAGGCGGAGCTTCTTTATTGCATTTTTCTGTTTGAACGGGACATCGTAAGCGAGCTCAAGGTTCTTGAGCCTCAGATAGCTGGCGTCATACACAAAACGGTCGGACATCTTGAGATTGATGTTCTGCCAAAGGTTTGGATATTTGGCATCGGGATTTTCCGGTGTCCAGTAATTATACAGAACCTCGCGGAGAGTGTTGGAATTGTATCCGTACCTGTATGCATTGGCAATCATGGAAGCACCGTAGAGGTCATTGCCATATGAGCCCTGGAAGAAAGCACTCAGGCTCAGGCCCTTCCAACTGACGGAAGTATTGAAGTTCAGCAGGAAATCAGGGTTCGGATTCCCGATAATCTGCCGGTCTTCGGGAGTAATGTTGGGGTCGTCATCGATGTTCTTGTACTTGATCATTCCCGTTTCATCGTATCCGTCCTCGACATAGCCGTAGAACACATACATCGGCTCACCGACGCGCATCAGGTTAAGTTGGCCTGATACAATGTTGGTGGTAATAGTGCTTCCGAATATATCCTGGTCGTCGGAAAGGGACTCGATACGGCTTCGGTTGAGGGAGAAGTTGGCCCCCATATCCCATTTAACCTCACTGTCAATAAGGCGGCCGTCAATTTGTATTTCGAATCCGCGATTACTGAGGGCGCCTATGTTGCGGAGAGATGTTGTGTAACCTGAAGATCTGGGCATCTCGACGTCGTTGAGCAGGTTGGTCGTATATTTGTAATAAACATCCGCAGTGAGTTTGAGTCTGTACTCAAAGAAAGCCAGGTCGATTCCGGCATTGAACTGTGAGGTCTGCTCCCATTTAAGTGTAGAGAGGAATGTGTCGGCAGGACAGTATGCTACGTACAGGTTCTTGCCCAGAGTTATGTTTTGGGTGCCGAGGGTGTTCAAGGTTGAATAGGGATTTATTGCAGTCGAACCTGTGACACCGTATCCGAGGCGGAGCTTCAATTCGGAAATCCACTTGACGTCCCGCAGGAATCTTTCCTGCTTGATACGCCATGCGGCAGCAGCGGAAGGGAAATATCCCCACTTGTCGCCCTTGCTATAGCGGGACGAACCGTCTGCACGGAAGTTTACGGTAAGAAAGTATCGGTCATCGTAATTGTAGTTCAAGCGTCCCAGGAAAGACAGGAGGCGCCAGTCGGACATGGAGGAGGTAGGCAGGCCCTTGGTCTCTGCGGCGTCAAGGTCGAACGTCCCGGCCACGTCGCTCAGGAAGCCGATGGCGTTGCCTGTTCCTGTGGTCTTCGTTACGCTTGATTCGTATGTCATACCCCCCATGACGTTCAGGTGGTGTTTGCCGAATTGCTTGTCGAATGTTACGATGTTGTTGCTCGTAATATCGGTTGAATTGCCAAAACTTATCGATGCGGTTCCGGTAGAGTTGGAACTGTATGTCAACGGCGTATAGTTGTCAGTGCGGCTGTCTTTGTTGAGCACATTGACGGAGAACTGGAATGTCAGGGCGTCTATAGGTTTGATGGTGAGTCCGGCGTTTGCCATCACCCGGTTGGAATACCAGTCCCTTTGCAGTTCGTTTACCATTGCTACCGGATTGTTTCCTGCTGCCGGCTGCGTCATGAAATCGTTCCAGCTTCCGTCATCGTAATGCGGAGTTCCAAGAGGCGACGTAATGAGTGCAGCCTCAACTACTGAACCGGTTGAGAGCTGCTGCCTGTCTGAGCGGCTATAGATTACGTTCGCGTTTGCCGAAAGCCATTTTGAAATGTTGTATTTGACATTCGTATTGATGGATATTCTCTGGTAGCCCGTGTTCTTTATAATGCCAGTCTGGTCGAAATAACTGATACCGGTAGAACTTTGCAACTTGCCGTTTCCTCCGGATATGTTGACAGAATGGTCATTGATGAAACCGGTCCTGAATACTTCGTCCTGCCAGTCGGTAGAATAGAGATTGGATGCAATCTGCTCTTCGGTATACACATGGGGGAAGCCATTTATGTCTGCTTTCCTGTTAAGATAATCCATGTATTCCCATGCGTCGCACATTTCCATTTTCTTGATGATGTCCTGAACGCCGAAGCTGCCGTTGTATTCTACACGGATTTCACCTTCCTTGGCGCTCCTTGTCGTGACTATTACGACGCCATTGGCGCCACGTGAGCCGTAGATGGCGGTTGCAGATGCGTCTTTGAGGATTTCTACCGATTCAATGTCGGAGGTGTTAATCATGTTGATGTCTCCGGGGAATCCGTTGATTATCCACAGAGGTTCATTGTTGCCCTTGATGGAATTGGCGCCCCTTATTCGCACCTGAATTGAACCGCCAGGCTGGCCGCTGCTCTGGTTTACCTGGACACCCGAGACTCGTCCCTGGAGAGCAGTGGCAACGGAAATCGATGAGTATTCATTGATTATGTCGCCCTTTACCTGAGCTACCGATCCCGATAAATCGCGTTTTTTCATGGTCCCATAGCCTACTACGACGACCTCGTCCATCATCAGGCTCGAAAGCTTCAATGTGACCGTGATTGCCGTCCTTCCGGAAACCGGTACGGTCAGATCGTCATATCCAAGACAACTGACGAGCAGGGTCGCATCAGATGGTACCCCGGAAAGGTAGCAGACACCATTGACGTCGGCCATTTCTCCGGTATTGGTGCCCTGAATCAGCACAGCCGCGCCTACTACGGGATCTCCCGATTCGTCAATAATTGACACCGTGCAATTTACCGGCGCCTGAGCCCGCACATGCGTAAGGGGCAGCATCAGAAGAGCCACCCCCAGTATCACAACCGGGCGAAAGAATTGTATCATCAAAAGTTTAGACATATTTGATAATTGGTAGTTAATTTAAAGAGAGATTGGAATCCAGCCGGAAACATCGGAAGAATTGACTCCGTCGAAGGAATCACGTACGGAACCGTCCTGCGCCAACTTGTGGTTCCATGTATGAATTATTTAATTGTTATTGTCGCTATCTGTATCCCTTCCGCGCAGTGCATTGCCGCCACGAAAGTCTTTTCATCAATTATTTCCGTACAGCCCCAGTAGCCTTTGCCACACAAAGGATGATACCATCCGTCATCCCAGTTTTCTTTTTCCGGCAAGGAACCGTCCGGGTTTGCTATTCGCACGCAGAATCTTTGGCTGCGGTTACAAGAATAAAGGACCCTTCCGTCAGGGAAGACGGACACATATCCAGCACATCCGTCGCAGACGTCGGTGTAGCGGTCTTGCGGACCTTCTCCTGTCAGGCTGTCAACGTCGGACCACTTCAATCCATGGTTTTTCACGACAGACAGCGTGAATGTGCTTTTTGACCCGGGGCCGTCTTTTTCGAGACGCCCTTCCAGGAATCCGAGGATGGTCTGTCCGTCCGGGAGAAGTCGGAATGACGGCATCTGGTCCGTGTAGATGCGTTCTCCGGCGAAGTCATATTTATACCTGCGGCAGATCTTTTGCGGTGTGCTCCAGTTGTGCCCTCCATCTGCGGAAACCATGACCGAAGTTCCTGAGTCTTTAATGGCAGGATTGCAGTCGGTGAAGTAGCATTGCAGCATTCCGTCCGGCAAAGACAAAATATACGGTTCCCAGTTCGTGCCATCATATATAGATTCCTCTTCGCTCCAGGAAATGCCTCCGTCAGAGCTTCTGCGAGTGACAATCCCGCAGCCGGTGCCCTCGCGGTAACCTTTTACCGCTCTGTAAGATGCGACAGCGATAATGTCTCCGTCAGGAAGGACGACGGCATCGGTGGTGGCGTAAGCGCGTGTGTCATCTGAAGTCTCGTAGGATGAGAAAAGTATTTCCGGCTCGGACCATGTCTTGAGGTCATTGCTGCGTGACAGGTAGCAGTTTGGCCCCAGACGTCCGTCCTGGAAGAACATGATGTAGTCTCCGTCCTTGAGCTTTTTGATTCGTGGATAGATGGCATTCCCCTTCTGCAGGAGAAATGTATTCGGTACGATGCGCTCGGAGACCATTTCGAACGATGAAGACTTTTCCGGCGTCATCGACTTTATGAATTCAATCTCGTCGTTGTCATAAGGAGTAAGGTCGGTACGGAAAATATCATGGAACCATACTTCCGGCTCCGGATCTCCGTCTTTGTGCCCCCAGGGAAGATGGAAGTGGCACTTGCCGTTCACCAACCCCCAGTTTATGGCTCCCACTCTGTTTTCTTTGAGAATAGGTAGAACGGCCTGGAAAGTGGAACCAAGGGTCCTGCCCATATACTCCTGACAAATCATCGGCCTTTTGAAGCGCTTGAGCATCTTGATGAAGGTCGCCATCTCTTCGGGCCCGTAATAGCAGTGGAAAGTGATGATGTCAGAATTCTGGCACACGAAAGCCACCATGTCAAGTTTGGTCGTTTCTCCTTTGTAGCCAGGCCTTATCCAAACCGGAGATGAGACGGGCTGGGAGGGATTTACTTCCCGGGCCCATTTGTATACTTCCGGCATGAATTCGCTTACGTCACAGCCGTTGCTTAAATTCTCCGGTTCATTGCAAAGGCACCAGTAGAGAATGCGTCTGTCGTTTTTGTATGTCCTTAGGATATCCTGGACATATGCTTTAAGGGCAGGCCATTTTTCTGGATTGCTTATTGCTTCTCTGCCAGGGCTGGGCACCCAATTTGAATTGTGTACACCGGGAATCGCGTCCGGTTGGGGACCCAATTGGAATTCCTTTTTGTGGTTCCCGCCGTTTGTGAAGAAGGTTATGACCGATTTCATGCCATGGCTGTCGGCAATTTCAAGGAAACGGTTCATACGTGACTTCAGGCCGTCTTTGTCGGCATTCCACAGCATTTCGTGTATGTATATGCGAAGGGTGTTGAAACCGAGTCCTTCAGCCAGGGTGAGCTCCCGGTCTATCGTCGCAGGGTCAAATGTTTCTTCCTGCCAGAATTCCAATTGGTTGATGGCGTACGAAGGAACATAATTGCATCCTACCGGCCATTCTTGGGCGGCATACCAGTCGGCGGCTTTCTCCCGGCTCCATTGCGTGCCGGGTTGTGTTGTGCAAGCGCATAGCAAAATTGCCGCCAGCATTATGAAGTACCTGTTCTTCATTTAATCAATCCCATATAGTAGTTGGCCCATACATTGTCGTTCCGTTCTTCAAGTGACTTGCGGAAGAACTTCTTGGCCTTTGATTTATCTCCAAGCGCCATGTGCCCGACAGCCTGGGTGTAGTAAGCGACCGTATTGATATCCTTCTCGAACGGGCCTCGGTCGAAACTCTCGAAGAACGTGTTGAAGTATTCGGTGTATTGGGCTTTTCCGCACTCAATCATGTGTTTCCACAACTTTTTGGCTTCTCCATTACGGTCGAGTTTGCAAAGAGCGAGGCCTTTTTCATAGAGGTATAGTGCATCCTTGTCTTTGACCTCTACGTTTGCCGCCTTTTCATACCAGCTGTGCGCCTGCTCCTCGTTCCCCATACTCTCGTATGCAAGACCTATATTGTAGTATACCTGGGCGTCGCGGGCGCTGTATTCAAGATGGGCGTAGCCATGGTTGGCGGGGTACTCATTTGACATGAGAGCATACTTGAGAGCCTTGCATTTGTCCCCGTTGGATGCAGCTTTGAAACTGCTCAAAAGGCAGGCGTCCACATAGATGTCATGAAGGTCTTCGATGTGTTCACGGCGACTGTAGAACCTGCTCGTAAGCTTGTCCAGTACGGATTCGTATTCTCCGTTCAGAATGCGTTGGCGGATGGCCTTTGTCTCAGAATCATACCGTTTCTCGTACAAGGATTCTTTCCCGTTGAAGAGTTCGTATCTCTGCTCAAGCGGTGTGTTGATGAACTCCATGATTTCGTCGCATTCCGTAAGGAACAGTGCATTCCCGTCTTTATCAGCGGCAATCGCTTTCTTATAATAATCTATGGCTCGGTCATAGTCGGTATAATCCTTCCACGCCTTGCCTTCATCCTTGAATCTCCAGTACCACCCGAGGTTGCGGAGGGCCATGGCGAATGACGGGTCGATTTCCACAGCTTTCTCCCAAGCCTGACGAGCCTTTTCTGGACGCTTTTGATACCAGAGGTTGCCAAGATAATACCATGTGTTAGCAGCGTCCGGGTGGTATTCCAGGGCCTTCGTGAGGGGACGTACGGTCTCCAGACGGAAGGGGAACACATAGTCGATGGATTTATTATCTGCCTTGCGGAACCATTCCGCCGCTTTGTTCTTGTCTCCGGATACATCTTCGAGGTAACCGAGATAGTATTCGGTAATGGGGAAGGGGGCAATGTCCTCAATATCACGAAGAACGGACATGCCGTCCTCTTCGAAGCCATTGTTCAGGTAATAAAGCGCAAGTTCGATGTAACTCTGAGGCTCGTCCCTGAGGAGTTTGGTGAATTCTTTCTCCGGCAGAGCTCCAATCAAGGCTGACTCTCGTGCCGCATAATAGTTGAGGGGATCGAATTCGAGAACATCGCGGGTCAGGGCAAGCGCTTTTTCTTTATCTCCGTTTTTGCGCAACAGAGTGGTCAGAAGATTCTTGGCGTCAATGTTCATCCCGTTATATGCAACGGCCATCTGGCATTCCTGGACCGCTTGAGTATAATCTTTGTTTATTGCAGATATCTGAGCGAGCTGGTAATACGCGGCTGAAGAGTATTCATAATCCCAGGCTGCCCTGTAAAGGGTGTCGATGGCATCGTGCCATTTTCCCTCAGCTTTAAGGATAAGACCGAGATTGTACATTGATTCCCCGTCTGCAACTCTCGTGTAATTTGCAGTTTGCCGTTCAAGGGCTTTGCGGAGATACATCTTCGCCTTGTCGTAATCGCCGCACTGGCGCCAATAAATGCCCATCTGGGTATTGCTCCTCACATCACCGGGGTCTCGCCTGAGCACTTCGAGAAAGTAATCGTTAGGGTCGACGTGGGCCTGATGAAATTGCAGGTTCCTCATACCGATGTAATAACATTCTTCGGCGCTCTTGACGCTCTTCGGGTCGGGATTGACTGGCTTCAGGTCTTCCGGTAAAGGAGAATTGATGTCGTGATTGTACGGGTGGTAATCTATCAGAAGGTTCCCGGCAGCGTCATATAAGCTCATCGTAACATGCGTAGGCTCGATGACATCCTGCGCGGCTGCCGTAAAGTCATCGCTGAATGGACAATCGGGTGCAATGGTAGTTGTTCTGCTGTACAGGAGTTTGTCTTCATTGCGAACTTCAACTCTGGCTCCTTTTTGCCGTTGGGTGGTATTTGCGGCCAGATGAATGGTCCCGGAAGGGTCGATATCCATGTTGACGGTGGCAAATTTATTGCCTCTGTTAACGTTGTTGAGGTCGCGTATCCCGTACCAGTATGCTGTGAACTCCTTGGTCTCGTGTGGATTGATCCAGCAATAATCAGGCTGGTTGTCGGAATATGCAGAAGTCATGAGCTCAACGTATGGTCCGTCACTGTCGGTAAGTGTTTCACAGTCCCAAGCGTGGCCATAAGCCTTGTGTCCCCAGGTCCAGAACTTGCCTCCTTTGTTGATGTTATGGTTGCCGACAAGCATTGTTCCTGCCCTTTTGCCATGGTCATATCCACCGACAAAATCGTCCTGGAGGTCTTGGATAAAAACGGAATCTCCGGTGAGTGAAGGGAGATTCTTCCAATAGCTTACATTCACTCCTATGAAATCCGGATTCCCTTTGTACGGTTCATTAGCCACCGGCCAGTGAATATGGCTCAGCTTGTGGTGGAACATGCCGAACTGCGTGCTTTCCGGGAAGATAATCTGGTAATCCTCGTTGGCATGGGTGGCGACGTTGTTCCAATGAAGCATTGAATTGCGGTCCTGGCTATTGTTGAAGAAACGCCCTTTCACCTCGATGTAACTTTTTTCCGGATACAATGTAAGGCCTATCGCCCAGCTCATCCGGTGCCTGTTCTCAACTTCTCCGACCCATATGGTCTTGCTGCCGTCGCCATTGTCGACAAGCTTGTAGTCGATAGGGAACTGGCTCGTCGCCCGGTGATGGTGGAAAACATTCCATTCAACACCGCCGCTTATCCAAGCTCCGAGCATTCCAACGTTGGCAGGTTTGATGACGCTTTGGCGGTAGAATATCTCATATCCATTGGTCTTGTCCGTGGCATAGAACAACCTTCCTCCAAGGTTGGGAAGAACGCAGACTTTGATGTAATCGTTTTCCAAGAATACGGCCTTATGGCAACTGTCGACCTTCTCGATTGTCGGGTTGTCGTTCATCGCATAAGGGTAGACTCCTCTTTTGGCCCTTTGATAGGCGAAGTCCCTCTCAAACAGAGGGGCCTTCTCGGGAGGGTTGACACGGTAAGTCGGAAGAGTGATTACATCTTCCCAGATCTTCACGGGAGAATTTTGCGCCGCGCCGTAAATGGCCGCGGTAAGCAAGGAAGCAATAATAACAAGTCGTTTCATAACAAGTCGTTTCATACTCCAAATTTAATAAGGAGAAATCGATAGAAATCTCCTATATGATGAAATTGAAACGATTGTGTTATCTTTTGTGAAAAACGAGTTATTTATACTCTATCGGGTTCACGCCGTATCTTGCCTTAAAGCATTTTGCAAAATAAGAAGGGGACTTGAATCCTACGCTATAGCATATTTCGTTCACTCGTGCGTTCCCGTCTCGGAGCATTTTCTCAGCCACGATCAGTCTCTGCGTACGCAGGTATTCATTCGGTGTCGTTCCAAGGAGAGCCTTGAATTTCCGGTTGAGCGTAGAATGACTCATGAATAGCATCTCTTCCATTTGCTTTGCCGAGAAATCAGGGTCGGAAAGATTGTCATTGATTATGTTTCCCAAGTCTCTGAAAAACTTCCCGTCCATGTCTGGCAAGTCCATCTTGTTAATATCAATGATACCGGTTGAGTTATATGCAGACTTTATCCTGCTCTGCTTTTCCAAAAGACTGTTGATGCAGGATTCAAGGTAATCAAGGTCGAAAGGTGTCTCCAAATACAGTGAGGCCCCATTCTCCATGCATTTTATCTTGACGTCCATGTCCGATATTGCAGACAGGACAATTACCGGTATATGTGATATCTTTATGTCGGAAGTCACTTTGCCGCATAATTCCACTCCGCTCATCGCCCGCATGGCTATGTCGGTTATCAGCAGCGAGACATCATATTTATACAATAACGGAAGGGCTTGTTCGGCTTCCGGGACGGCTAGGATGCGGAATGACGACTCCAGTTTGCGCTTAAGGTATCCGGACAGTTCGGCATTATCTTCTGCAATTACAATAATGGGATTCTCGCTAGAGTTGACATACTCATCAAGATTGTAGTGGCTGCTATCCTCATTATCTGAAACTCCGGCCAGTGCGGGAAGGCGCATGACGAATTTGGTGCATGTGGGATCCGGCTCAAGGGACAGTGTGCCATCGTGCATTTTTACTAAATTCTGCGCTAGCGACAGACCTATTCCGAAGCTCTGCGAATAAGGCTGAGTGTCACCGGAGAAACTCACGAATGGTTTGAAAATCTCCTCCCGCCGCTCGCTTGGAATTGGTGCGCCGTCATTGCGTATCGAGACCGAAACGAACCCTCCTTCCTGATAGGCATGAACATCCACATACGATTCCGCATATTTGACGGCATTACCAATCAGATTGTTGAAAATCTTGTTTAGAGCAGATTCATCGGCATCTGCAAATATCGCATCTTCATCGTGTCTATATTCGAGACGAATATTTTTCGTCTTAGCCGTGTCCTGGAAATTACAACACAGGAAATCGAGTTTTTGGACAATGTTTATCCTCTTGATATCCAGGCTGTACCCATGCCTTTCAACCCTTACGAATTCCAGTAGCTCTTTGACGAGCTGGTCCATATACTCTGAACTGTTGTCTATCAACTTCAGATCCTCAAGGTTCTCCCCCTCAAGGTCACCGGATGAAATAAGCTTGCGAAGAGGTGACTTAATCAATGTGAGGGGGGTCTTGATTTCATGGACAACGTTGGAGAAGAAATTCATTTTCTCGTTATATAACTGCTCGTCTCGTTCCCTCTCATAATCTTTCTGCCTCTGTTTCTCTGCCGCCATAGCTCTTCTGTAAAATGTAAGGTAAATCAGAAGAGAGGCTGCAATTATCACCAGGATTACAATTGCAATCCCCCAAGAGGATTCGATGAATCTCGGTTTCGCTTCAATTGTAATAGGTTGATGGGAGATGCTTCGGGTTCCGTCAGGGGACAAAGTCTCAATCCTGAATGTATAAGTCCCCGGTGAGATGTTATAATACGAAATGCTTTTCGTGGTTGTAATATCCGTCCAGTCAGTATCGTAACCCTCCATAATACACATTATCCTGTTATCCGACAGGGATGCTTCCGGAGTTGCAAAATCGAAACTGAAGGACCTTTGTTTGGGCAGAAGGGATATTTGTTTCGTCCTGTCCGTATTTTCCCTGGAGCCGTTGGTTGGGCTTACCGATACACCGGAAATCTTGAAATCGGTGATACGAACCGGTGCTGGAGGGGTGGGTGAGGCAAAACTTCCCGGATTGAAATGGATAAATCCGTTTTCCGAACCGAAGACAATGCTGCCGTCGGACAACTTCAGTCCGGATTTTATGAATTCATTATCCAGCAGGCCGTCTGCCGAAGTAAACAATCTGGAGAATCTTTTGCCGGGGTTGTATTCAATCAAGCCGTTGTTTGTGGTTATCCATAGCCCGCCCAAATCGTCAGCTATTACCGAGAACATAACTTCGGGTGTGTTCGGAACAGTAATGACAACGGGGATGAAGTCACCGTTGGCCCGGCTCCAGCGCATTAAGCCGGAACTGAAGCTTGCCATCCAGACGTTTCCTTCTTCATCTATGCATAGCGACGATGTCATTTCCGGTACCATACTGTCCCCGGATTTGGAACATAATTGATTCAGGACCTTTCCGCTGTGCTGGTCGTATTCTATTACGCCGCTGGAATAAGAAGCAAGCCAGAACTGTTCGGCTCCGTCTTCTTTTATGTCTTCAATAGTCAACGAGCCGAGTTCCTGAATGATATTGAAGGAGTCTTGCCGCCTGTCATAACGCAGAACGCCTACTGTGGTGCACACGAAAACATCACCGGAGCGGGAGCGGAATATGGAAACGACCCTATTGTCTGTCTCTCCTTCGGGGTTATACAGATGCCCGTAGGATCTGACTCTTCCACTCTTCAGCTCAAGACAGTAAACTCCGTTTTGGGCTCCAATCCACAAAATGCCGTTATCATGGCATAAAGCTGTTATGTTGAGCGGCAGTTTCGTTGATTTGTCATAAGGATTAAGGGCATGAGTTGATTTGTCATATAAGAGCAATCCTTCCTGTTCGGTTGCGACCCAGACTCTTCCTTCGCTGTCTTCGGCAAATCCTTTGACCATGCACTTTTCTAAAAGTTTGCCCGTGTCTGTCCGGTAAATTTTATAAAAGTTGTTCTGATAATCGCTGGCATAGTTTACGCCGCCGCGGAAAGTGCCAACCCATAAGCCGGAATTCTTGTCGGCGACCGAGCATGTAACGTAGTTGTCGGAAAGGGAAAATCTATCCCTGATATCATTCTTCAAGACCGTTGTTCCACCGCTGGAAGAGTCGTATCTCACTAGTCCTTCTGTCGTACTCATCCACAGAAGTCGGTTGCTGCTTGAACTTAATTCTATCGGGCGGTGACCTTCCTGCAGACGGAAAAGTTCCCGTGTCATTCCGCTTCTTGTATCGACTTCGCAAAGGCCATGTCTTTTGCTAGCTACATACAATATGTGCTCTGTTTTAGGAAGGATGGCAAGGCCTTCCACATCATCTCCGGAGAAATAGTTGGGGTCGGGAACCGTCTTGAGGACCGAGACTTTGCCTGAGTCCTTGTCGACCGAATAAATATTGTCGCAGTAAGATGCGACCCACACAGTAGTTCCTTGCGTTGTCGCTATCCTGTTGACAGACTGGGGATATCTGCGTAGTTCTCCGGAATCGGGATTATACCGGAATAAGCCAGTGGTTCTGGAACCAATCCAGACATGTGAGTCGTAGTCAAGTTTTATGTCAAAGATTCTGTCGTCCGGGGCGCCGGAAGGCGAGAAAGTCTCGAACATGTCCAACGCATAGCGATATATGACAATCCCATTATCAGTGCCAATCCAAATATTTCCGGAGGCATCCTCGGCAAGGCTTGTTATAAAGTCGGAAGAAGTCCCGAAATCCGACCTGTCATAATTCTTGAACCTTGTTCCGTCATAACGGCTCAGGCCTTTATGGGTCCCTATCCACATGAAACCGCGGCTGTCCTGAATCATTTCTCTGATTCCGTTATATACGAGACCGTTGTGTTCTTTGTTGATGTGGGCGAACTGATAGTTCTGACCGGCGATGTCGAATGCCTGCAGCAGAGTGCAAATACAAATTAGAGACCGGAGGAAGTGTTTCATTGTCTGCGCCTTAATAAATCCTTTTTACCCATTCGCCAAAAAAACGGTCGGTGACTGAATAGACCTTGGTGCGCCCTTGATTCTCATATGTCAGTATTTGATTTTCCAGAAGGGTTCTGATGGCGTACTGTACGGAACTTGGAGACTTTAGCGAGTGCTCGCGTACGAATTTTACAGAAGTAACCCCACTGGCCTTGCCTTCCTTTGCAATGGCTATGAGAACTTCTTTCTGCTGGTATGTCAACTGATTAAGTATTCCGGAATAGCCCTGTCCCCGCTCTTCCAAAGAGCTTTCCAGCACGTTTAGTATTAAATCGTCATTAATGGTTGATCCGTGGTCTGAGAAGGCAAAGACGTTGTGCAGGATATTGTGGACATAATATGTGTGTCCCTCGAACAAATCATAAACGAACCCAGCTACTTCTGGCGTAATTACCTTGCCGTCACTCGCAAAGCACTCTATGGCAAATTGCGTATATTTCTCTTTTGGAATGCTCCCCAGATGCATTTGCTCTGCGCTGTTGTAAAATGGCTTGGCGGCA
>JAEEGL013217225.1_pt1 | contig 20107 bp, 16 predicted proteins | sample 9134231 | NCBI WGS metagenome assembly JAEEGL01 (sample SAMN16246548, study PRJNA631951) | gut metagenome | biome: gut microbiome; feature: rumen; material: fiber-attached | host: Bos | place: Iran: Karaj | collected 2018-10
AATTCCCACACCCACAAAGGGAATCGTCAAAAGAAGCATCTCGGATCTTATAAGAAATGCCAGAATGATCAGCCCCACAGACAGAATATAGTCCTTTTTCTCATTTCCGTTATGGGTAAGGATAAGAAAAACCGAAGTGGCGGACATAAGGCCAACCGTGAAGGTATACTGCACAAACAGGAAATGTGTCCCCACTGCTCCCAGCATAAAGAAAAACAGGCATGATGCCACATGGGTCTTGTAGAGCTTATCTTCCTTCACCGAAAGCGCTCTGTGGAAAATGATAAACACGCAAAAGTACTGCAGAGAACATAAAAAGATGCCATACCAGTCAAGACCTCTGTATACCCTGTAAAGCAGGGAAATAAAGGCACTGATCGGATACAGCATCTGAATATTATGCCCTGCAGGTGTTCCGGTATAAACACCTGCAAGGATATCCTTCATTAAAACATCGTCGTTGAGGTCAAAGTAGTAGTCACCTGCTATCGCTGCCAATACCATGATAGCCAGTGTAAGTATCACAGAAACTATGAAGTTGGAATTCAGCCTCTTTTCCCTCATGAAAACGAATCCACCTTTATGTAAATTTGTAATACTCCTTAACCCTCATTACAACTTCGTCAAGATCATCGTCAGTAAGTTTGTAGTACATGGGAAGCCTTAACAGCCTCTCGCTCTCTTTGGTAGTGTATTTGTCCTCTCCCCTGAACTCACTGTAGATAAGTCCTGCCTTGGATGAGTGAAGAGGAACATAGTGGGATGCCGGGAGGATATCATTGGCCTGAAAATAATCTATAAGACCCTTTCTCTCCTCGAAATCCTTACACTTTATGTAGAACATATGGGCATTGTGAACGCACTCCTCGGGAACATAAGGAAGCTCGATAAGACCTTTTTCCTCAAGGGGCTTAAGCGCCTCATAATATCTGTTCCAGTGATTCATTCTGTCATTATTTATCTCATCCGCCATCTGAAGCTGTGCGTAGAGATATGCTGCGTTCATGTCACTGGGAAGGAAGGATGAGCCCGGCATTATCCAGCTGTATTTGTCAACCTTTCCAAGCTTGTAGAGAGTTCTGTTGGTTCCCTTCTCTCTAATAATGATAGCGTCATCAACGAAGGTGTCGTCTCTCATAAGAAGAGCTCCGCCCTCGCCCATGCTGTAGTTCTTGGTCTCATGGAAGCTGTAGTTACCGAAGTCTCCGATAGCTCCGAGAGCTTTACCCTTATAGGTTGACATTACACCCTGAGCAGCATCCTCCACAACAAAGAGATTGTGTCTCTTTGCTATGTCCATGATGGTATCCATCTCACAGGAGACACCTGCGTAGTGTACAGGAACAATTGCCCTTGTCTTAGGTGTTATAGCCTGCTCGATCTTAGTCTCATCGATGTTCATTGTGTCAGGTCTTATATCCACAAAGATGACCTTGGCACCCCTGAGCACAAAAGCGTTTGCTGTGGAAACAAAAGTATAGGAAGGCATGATGACCTCATCCCCCTCCTTTATTCCGCAGAGAATTGCAGCCATCTCTGTGGCATGGGTGCAGGATGTAGTTAAAAGAGCCTTTGTACATCCGGTCTTTTTCTCGATCCACTCGTTAGCCTTTGCTGTGTATGGACCATCTCCGCAGATCTTCTGGTTTTCAACACACTCTTTTATATATTCAAACTCTTTTCCCGTATAGGGAGGGACATTAAAATTTATACGCATATCTTTTCTCCTTTTAGTCCAGCAACTTTTGACGGTCAATCCTTTTTCCTGAAGACGATCAGCTTACTGATAACATAATTGAGAACTATTACAACAAAGGTTGCTCCAAGCTTTACAGGCATCTTCGGGAATCCCATCAAAGTAATGAAGATGAAGATCAAAAGATCCTCAACCACAAGGGTAAATAATCTTCCTGCTGTAAATGCCCCCGCCTGCTTCAAGAAATCTTTTTTAGTATCTACTTTGCCGTCAAACACCCAGGTTCTGTTGGTAAAAAACTGGAATGCCACGCAGATGACCCAGTCAATGGTATTATTTACCAGCTCATTGAGATGCATCACGCTATCCATGAACCAGAAAAGAAAAATGCTCAAAAAGAAAGTCAGTCCGCCAAAGAACAGATACAAAAGACCTTCTTTATATTTTTTGTAAAATGGTTCGAATATATTAAGAACAGGAAGAGACATGATCCTGTCAAATATATCTTTCTTCTCAGTATTATCCATAACTACTGTATTACTCCTTACTTTTTACTTCCACCGGCAAAAACCGTAAATCTGTCACTCTCAAAGACCTTATTATAATCTCGACTGTCAATATAGTCCATCAAAATATTATATTTCGTCTCTATATTGGCGTACTCAGCCATATCCTTGCCGATTATCAGAGTAGGAAGTTCATCGCCGCTTTGATACCTTTTGAGCTGATTCTCAAACTTGGAAACAGCATAACTGTCAAGATCGGGCCAGGCAGTATCAATAGCAGGCTCCATATCAAAAATATATGACAGCCCCGGAACTCCACCGAAGGAAATGAGCTTGGAATCAGTGAGATCGTTTGAAACGAGTACATTATAAAGCTCGTCCAGAGACTGTGCGTTCTCAGACAGGGTTACCATTCCGTTCACCTTGGGAACAGCACTTTTCGAATCTCTGATCTGACCTGACGTGCCGTCATTAAAGGCAAAAGAATAATGAAATATTGCACCCTGCACAATCACAACGGCTATAACCATCGTTATCATAGCCTGCCACGGGAAGTTTCGCTGCTCCTGTCCCATTCTCTGCATAAAACGCCTCAGTATCCACAGACTCACGGGAGCCACGATAAAGAGATTGTTGATAACAGGGAAGGTGTAATTATTGCTTCCAAGAGGTGTTATCAGGATTATAATCAGCACTGTAAATGCCAGTGTCTGCTCGTACCTGCTTCCGTTAAGTACCCCGGTGCTTCCTATAACAGCCAGTATCAGCGAGATGATAACAAACATCATGGCAGCCTGGAACATGCAGTCATAGTACTGATAATTTGCAGTAAACACGCCTCTTGAAAAGAAGAACTTTATAAGTATCAAAAGTCCTGCCACATACAAAAGCTTCTTTGCCATAATATATTTCTTTGGCACAAACATAAACATTATGATTCCTGCTGCTATACATGGGATCATTATAACCATGTCCGAAGCAGTTGTCAGATAAGCACTTATCACTGAGCTTATCATGGATCCAAAGGTGTAATCTGAAGCTCCTTCAGTCATTCCAAAGAGACTTCCTATCATCTCAAAATATGCCGTGGAGCCATAAACGATCACCACTATGACAAAGGGGATCAAAAGTCCGAGAACATATCCCCCGATGCAGATAAATGTCTTTTTTAAAGCCTCCAAAAATTTGCTGCCCGCAATGAACTCAAAGAACCACAATACCAGTATCAGCGCAGCCTCTACTATGTTCGGGAACCTCACCATCACGTTCATTCCAAGGCACATACCTGCGAGAATCAGAAACAGGGTCTGCCTCTCCCATTCAAAGAGCCCTATAAGCAAAAACAGTGCTCCCAGGGTAAGGAAAAGGTAAGTCAGATAGTTGTATAAAATTACTCTCGGACACCAGCAAAGACTCTCGGCAATAAATTCACCGATGAATATCATCCATCCCGGCATCCATCTCTGAAGCAGGTAGTAGGGAACAAGCGCGATGATACTGATGATAAAGCTGCAGTAAACATTCATCCCCAGCATAGTCCCTGCTCCGGGAAGCTTCATGATAAGACTTCCCGTAATATTGCTCAAAAAAGTCGAAAGAGCCCACATGGGATCGATCAGACTTAAGTATTCATAGTTTACCAGTCCGTAGGTCGTATCCGCCAGATCAAGTCCCTGATTTACACCGATAAGAGGATACAGCAAAAGAACCAGTGGAAAAAAATATTTCTCCAGAGGGGCCTGATATTTTTTTAAGTTATAAAAATATGCCCTGAAATTATTCAGCATAACTCCTCGTCCAGTTCCCTGATCTTCTTAAACAACCGGGTATCATGCAGGACTCTTCCCACATAGTCAAATATCATTTTCCTGATCCAGTCAACAAATATTCCCGCCAGGAATACTATCAGTATGCATCTTAAGGCGTGCCAGGCAAAAAGAGGCACACTGTAATAGGGAATCTCTCCCAGAAGACTCTCAAGCCATACCACCCATCTGTCTCTTATCTCCACATGCATGTGAAGAAGATATACACCAAAGGTCAAGGGACCAACTTTTCTTACTATGTCAGCCGCTTTTCCCTCCTTCATCCTGTAGAACCTGAAGAACGAGAATAACCCCAGTGAACCTGTAAGAGTAAAGATAAAGTTATAGTTAAACGGAACAGCGGAGAAGTGAACCAGTCCGCCACGGTTATAGTTTATATAATAGAGCGAAATACTAAGAGCTGCTATTATCAGGCAGGATATCAGGTATACCAGCGCACTCTTTTTCTCAGTATAAAAAAGAACAACATCATACTTGCGAATATAAGCTGCAATAAGGTAAAGACAGATAAACCACCCGTAATCATAACCAAATTTGTCAGTAGGAAAATATACCGGAATAACGCTCTTTATGAAACAGAACCAGATCAAAAGACCTATGATAACTGTCTTCATCTGCTTCCTGGAAAGCTTCTCCATGGCAGCATTCATGACAGGAGAAAGAACATACATGATGACATAGGCAGTCACAAACCAGTAATGCTCCGATGAGATCGGGAAAACATATTGAACCAGCTTGTAAACCGAGCTGTCATAGTGAAGCACGTAGGTTCCCACCAGCATCATGGCAACAGAAACAAGGATGGTATAGAAGTAGACCTGACAGATCAAATGAAGAAGACGGCTTATCTTAACCTTCCCCTTTGATAAAAAGAATCCGCTGATCAGGACGTAGGTATTTACACCAGTGATACAAAAAGCCTCCATCACGTTGGCAAATATTGCAGAGCCCGTGGCAGGAAGTCCCAGCTGCAAAAGTGCTCCGGAATGTGCGTTATAATGAAGCGTCAGTATCATGAGCATTGCTATTATCCTTAGCAGCTCAAAGCTGGGATTTCTTTTGTTATAGCGTGCTTCCCCTGTTCCTTCCATACTTCCTCCAAAAACTTACTTTAATGTTGCTTTTCCATCCCCTATGTTGTAGATCATATCGCACTTCTCGATGGTCTGAAGTCTGTGGGCTATGATGACAAGAGTCTTTCTTCCATGAAGTCTGTTAATAGAATCCATGATGGCTGCCTCAGTGTCGTTATCCAGAGCTGACGTAGCTTCATCAAGTACAAGCACCTCGGGATCCTCAAATAGAGCCCTGGCAATTCCTATTCTCTGTCGCTGTCCGCCGGAAAGTCTTATTCCTCTCTCTCCGATCTGTGTATCCAGCCCCTCCGGAAGCTCTTTTACAAACTGATCAAGAGCTGCTTCTCTTAAAGCCTGCCATACCTTTTCATCATCTATCTCATCATCCGGAACTCCAAATGCCACGTTCTTTCTGATGGTTGAATCTGTCATAAAGATAGTCTGCGGAATATATCCGATATTCTTGAGCCATCCGGTGTAATTGGTGTTGACATCCACACCGTCTGCCAGTATTCTGCCCTCTTCGGGAGCAAGAAGTCCCAGAAGAACATCCACGATAGTGGTCTTTCCTGCACCGGATGTACCTACTATACCTACGCTCTTACCAACAGGGATCTCCATGGTGGCTTTATCGAGGATAAGCTTGTCTGTGTTCGGGTACTTATAGGTGATGTTCTCCATCCTTATAAGCTCATGCACAGGGAGCTTTTTGACCTCTGTCTTTGTGCGGTAGTCTTCGCTGTTGTAAGAGATGGACTCGTCATGGATCTCTGTCTGAAGATTGTCGCTGACATTATCAAGAAATGGCTCAAAATATGCTATTGATGTGAGATAGTTGTTTATCCTGTTGGCGCTTGGCAGGAGTCTTGCAGCAGCTGCAGCAAGCACAGTAAGCTGAGGAAGAAGAGCCGTAAGACTCGTTCCTGTTGCCATAACTGCCAGCATATAGCCTACCATTCCCGCAATCGCAATTGTCTCGATAAGGAGCCTCGGGGTTGAATTATAAAGACTGTATTTCTGGACCGCATTGACGTAGCCGGCTCCACAGTCGGCATAGCCGTTTATGAAATAGTTCTCCTTATTGGCAACCTTTATCTCTTTAATACCCGTAACGGACTCATAGATCCACTTGTACAGACCGCTGTAGTAGTCCTGGTTTTCCTGTCCTGCCTTTACCATGACAGGCTTAATGAAGTACTTGATAACCAGAAGTACAATGACAAGAAGAACCGCAATTGTAAGCGTCATCTTCGCATCCTGGCTGAGAAGTATAGCCACCAGGCAGACAAATACGATTATCTCACTGATAAGCTGAAGACAGCTCAATATCAGGGCATAAAGGTTATTGACGTCCGATGTGATATTTCTCTGGATAACAGTTGTATCGGCGTTGAGGTAATACTCATAGGGTCTTTGCATAAAGTTGATCATCATGCGCCTTGAAGTAGCAAACTGATTGGTATAGACAAACCTGAGCTGTACCACATTCATGCAGTAGAGGAAGATATTCTTTATTACAAAAACCAGTATCAGTGAGATCATGATAAGCGCCGCCAGCTGTGTGGTGCTGCTTAAATGAAAAAGATTATATATCCCCGAGAGAACCTTGCTCTCCTGAACCTGCTGCGGATCAATAACGACCTGCATAACAGGAGCAATCATGGCTATTCCCAGAGACTCAAGGACTCCGCCTATGAGCATCAGAATTACAATGCCCACCATCTGTCTCTTCTGCTTCGCATCAAGAAGCACTTTAAGTTTGCTGTATATCTTTCGCATCTAAATCTATTTCCTTCCAAAGCTTGGCGCTGTGTATTATTTCTTTTTTCCTCTGATCACATCCCTGTAGAACCATAGCAGTCTATAGTAGAGGTAGAAAAACATATGGGACTTCATCTGGAAGCCTATGAGTTTTTTCTCCTCGGGATGTATCTTTTCAATATAGTAGGGATTGTTTTGAAAATCAGGAAAAGTCTCCTTCATCTCTTTTCCAAGAGCCCTCGTAAAGCTGTAGCAGTCCTTGATCCGGTATTTCTTCGGCATGGCTGAAAACAGGGTGTTTACATAGAACAGCACGGTATATTGAAATTCTATCTCGGATCTGAACCTGTCAAAATACCCGTTTTCCCTGGCCTCTCTGACTATCATTCTCCCCGCTGCCATTCTGTCTTCAAGGTTCTTTTTTGAAATGCTGTGAACCGTGGAGGCGTCATGCTGGTAGTAATAATACAGCGGTTCCTGAATATATTCGAAGTGCTTTGACCTGGTCATCCAGGTATTGCTTACTGCATTGTCCTCATAAAAAATGTTCTCGGGGAACACAGAGAGTTTCTCTTTTGTCCCGGGCACATAATCCCCAAGGATCAGTTCTCTTTTGTAGACCTTTACCACCAGGCTTCCCGTGTCGATAAGGAGCCTTTTATACCTTTCATCATCCATGGCTCCGGTCTGGGAGAAGTTGTTGTTATGGACAATCTTTCCCACCTTAAAGCTGTGTTCATCAGTCAGATTATAATCACATCCAACCATGTCAGCACCGGTTTCCAGAGCCTTCCCGATAAGCTTCTCATAGTAATCCGGAACAACCCAGTCATCGGAGTCGATAAACCCAAGCCACTCTCCCTTAGCTATGGCGAGACCTATGTTTTTTGCCCCGCCCTGATGAAGGTTCTTCTCAGAGTGGATCGCAATGAATCTGTCAGGGTATTTCTCCTGATAGCTCTTTAATATCTCAAAGGAATTATCCGTAGAGCAGTCATCCACCGCAATTATCTCGAAGGAGCCCGGCTCCAGGGTCTGATTCACCAGACTATCCAGGCAGTATTCCAGCTTTCCGTCTTCCGCCATATTGTAGACCGGCACTACTACACTTAATGTAATCATCTAATCCCCATTCCCTAAAAGAAAGGAAGCATCGGTCACGGCAGACCTGGTGCTTCCGATTCGTTCAGAAAAACATATTGATCAGTGAATTTCAGCCTCAGAAAGTCTGTTTCTGATCTCCTCCACGCTCATCCACTGGGTATTATTTCCGGAGCTGTAATAGAAACCATCCGGAACCTTCTTACCTGCCGGATCCGGAGCCTGACGCTCATTAAATATTACCTGCGGATATACGATGAAGTGCTTGTCAAACTCATAAGTAAATGGAGCATCCTCGGTTGTTACCATTATCTCATCAAGCTTCTCACCTGGACGGATTCCAACCTCAACGGTCTTGATTCCGGGACACATGGCCTCAGCCAGATCCTTGACGTTAAAGGATGGGATCTTGCTTATAAATGTCTCACCACCGTTTGACTCCTTGAGAGCCTTCAGAACCAGCTCAACTCCCTCAGGAAGGCTGATCCAGAATCTTGTCATTCTGTAGTCGGTGATAGGAAGCTCTTTTTCACCCTTCTCGATAAGACTTCTGAAGAAAGGAATAATAGATCCGCGGCTTCCTGCCACATTTCCGTATCTAACGATAGAGAAATTGATATCCTTTGCTCCCGCATAGGCATTTGCTGCGATAAAGAGCTTGTCGGACACCATCTTGGTAGCACCGTAGAGGTTAACAGGGTTAACAGCCTTATCTGTTGAAAGAGCTACAACCCTTGTTACGCCTGTATTCAGAGCCGCATTGATAACGCTCTGTGCACCTGTTATGTTTGTCTTTATAGCCTCGTCAGGGTTGTACTCACAGGCAGGAACCTGCTTAAGTGCAGCCGCATGAACGATATAATCAACGTTTTCGCAGGCTCTTTCAAGTCTTGCTCCGTCTCTTACGTCGCCGATAAAGAAACGCATCTTTTCAGCATTGTCTCTATAGATCTTCTCGTTGGACATGGTGAACTGTTTGTACTCATCTCTGGAATAAATGATGAGCTTCTTTGGGTTGTAGTGCTCAAGGACATACTTTGTAAAGCTGTGTCCAAAAGAGCCTGTTCCTCCTGTCACGAGAATGGTTTTGTTGTCAAGCATTGAACTTTCCATGTTTATCTCCATATAATTCCACTATTTTCACCAGGTTATTATATACTAATACGCTTTAAAGGTCAAAAATCCACCTTTTCACCGCACTTCGTAGGTACACCACATATCCTCGGAAGAGACATAATCCAATGTGCTAAGGCTGCAGGAATCCAGAAGATTCTGTAATGCCTCCTTTTGCACCTCGTCATCCGCCGCATACAGGATAAGTTTTTTAGCAGATGTGACCTCACTGTCAGTCAGCTTATCGAGGTTCTCTTCATCCATGTAAAAGACCTTTGGGTACTCTAAAAGCTCGTCTGTCAGCCTCCAAACATTCTGCGGAGTCTTGGGATTAAACATCACCACCGCCACCTGGTCTTTGTTCTCTGAAGCATAGGCTATCTTCTCCGTATCCTCCAGATAAAGAAACAATACACTCCTATCGTACACATGCCCCTTTAGCAAAAGAGCCATGATCACAGCAAAAAAGGCATAAACAAGAACTACATTTCCCACTGATGACAGCACATAATAGCCATCCATGAAGACCAGAAGAATGATAAGACTGTAAATAGGCATCTCATAGCGGTTCGATGCACTTCCCACCAAAAGGGCTGTCTTCGAAGTCAAGAGGAAATATCCTATGGTACCTATGGTCAGAATTATGACCTCGGGTCTTGGCGGCTTCTGCTCTTTTTTCTTAAGACTCTTTGAGGTCAGCTTTACCATTATTCCCAGCATGATCATGAAGACTATCAGCACCAGGCCTTTTCCGAATACAAAATCATTCAAAAGCCCAAAGAAGAAGGATATCCTCATTCCCGTATTTGCAAGATCAAAAAGGCTTCCCGATGCCCCGGTTCCTCTGTAGCCGCCAAACATATGGCTGAGGCTTGACGGATAGGTTACTACCGCAACCCCCAGGCTCACAGCACATCCAATAACATACGTCACACCATATTTAACATCTTTTTTGACAAATACGATCCACGCCGTTACAGCAATTCCTATGGTCACAAAGAAAAAGATATAAAAATACTGGATCAGAAATCCCAGATATGACACTGCCATCACAGGCACAAGACTCTTTAGAATAAAATCCTTAAGCTCCAAAGAATTGTTGTCATAGTACTTCACAAGCCTCACGTGGCAGTACGCGCATCCAAGGATCGCTGCCCCAAGCCATGCGTACATCCTTATGAGCATATTGCAGGATACCGTCTGGGGATTAAGGCTCCAGAAAATGAGCGTTATCACTTCCACCGCCAGCGGCACATTAAGCTCCTCCATCAGCAGGATCAAGAGTATATATGCTATCGCAAAGGCTATCAGATTTGTTATGAGCCCCGGCCACTTTGAAAAGATCCCGGGGATAAAACTGCAGAAGGTGTGAAATATAAAATAGTAAACCGGCGGATGCACATCCCAGGACTGCACCAGCTTCACCATTTTATAGTTGAAGCCCTCGCCTTCTTTGACCGCAAATTCGTCAAGTACTGCCTGTCTGTCCTGCCACTGTCTGTCCGGCTGGAAAAGTCCTATACTCCTGTTTGAGGAATAATATGTATAATACTCGTCCTCGTGATAGCCGGCCTTCTGGTATCCATAATACAGGTTTACCAAAAGCGCTATTACAAAGATCGTTGAAAATAGAATTTTTTTCATCTTTACAGTCCCCTGACTCTGGCATGGGTCTTTCTGACAAACCTTGGAGCAACAGCCAAAACTGCCAGGTATGCCTTCTGTTTCGCTGTAAGATAGCCGTTTCCAAGTATCTTAAAGAAATCTCTTCTAACGCTTTTTACCACCTGGATGTAAAAAGAATTGTCCCTAGTCATTTTAGAAACCGGTATGTGCAAAAGATAATCCAGCCTCTGAACATACCCGAATCTCTCCGCCACCTTTATAAGGGCGGGGTGCTTCTCTTTTACCAGAGTAAGCGCCACATCGGAATTTCTTACTATGTCTGTAAATACCGATGGGAAATAGTCCTTGTCAGCTTTATCCTTTCTGGAGTTGCTTCCTGTCCTGTAAAACACATGGTAGTACTGCCCCGGAAGGATCACCAGTTTGTTCACTTTCTCCAGCATATGGATCATCAGGAAGAAGTCCTCGTTGAGCTCCCCTTCCGGAAATCTCATGTCCTCTGTAAAAAGACTCCTTTTTGTGAGCTTGGTACAAAAAGACGCATCCCCGGTATGCATAAGAAGGCTCTTTAAGTGCTCTTCCGGCGAAATTACCATTTCTTTTGAAGGGGGTATCACCACATCCGGAAGCCTGGTTCCATCCTCTGCGATCTCATCCCTTGAAGCCTGAACCATGTCAGCTCCGGTCCGCAGTGCAGCCTCTATCATGGTCCTGTACATCTGCGGCGACACAAAATCATCGCTGTCGACAAAGCCCACGTAATCTCCTGTGGCAAGCTTAAGTCCTGCATTTCTAGCGCTGCTGGAGCCTGCATTTTTCTGATGAACAGCTGTCACATTGTCGTAGCGCTTTGAAAGCTTATCCAGTACTGCCCCGGTATCGTCCGTGGAACCGTCGTCAACCACGATTATCTCAAGGAGTTCTTTTGGATAATCCTGACATGCCACTGAAGAGACGCATTTTTCCAAAAGCCCCTCAATGTTATATGCAGGTATTATTACCGAAATCTTCTGGTTAAGCTCTGACACTTTTTACCTCCTTGTCGCTCATCTGAAGGTAAAGATCATATCCCAAAACTGCGATAGTGGCAAAGATACACAGCGAAAGAGGCCATATATTTTCAACCTCCGAGCCGAACAAAAATCTGGAATATGTTATCACGGATATCACCTGAAAAGCTCCACACAAAAGCATTCTCCTGTATCTTGTAAGCCCATAGACCACAGAAAGAATTTCCGGCAGATATCCATATCGCTCATGCATTACAGGCAGGACAAAAAGACATAGCTCAATGGTGAAAATCGCCAGTGTAACAATATACAGATCTGTCAACTTGAATTTCTTATTGCGGATGTAATAAGCAAGAACCCCGAGAAGCGCCACAGTAGCAATAGTCCCGGAGGCAATGATCATCTTTCTGTAATCCTCCCTGAGTCCTGCTGCCACTACGGAATAAATACTTGGATAGTTAAGCGTAAGACGCGTATAGGTGGACACCTGCCTTATATACACAGAAAGCAGTTCTCCCATATTTCTCCCGGCAAACAGAGCAGGAATTATAGTCAGAAAAAGAACCACAGGGCAATACAGAATATATCTTAGCTTCACCCTTCCCTTAAGCCACATGATGATGATCAGCGGAAGCAAAAATATAGCCTGCTGCTTAAAGCTGTAGGACAGAGCCAGATAAATGAACATTTTCCTGTCATTTCCTTTAAGCATATGCAATATGCTAAGCAGAGCAAACGCAGTGTATATGGAATCGCACTGAGCCCATGCGGCGCTGTTGAGCACAACTGTGGGAAGCAAAAGAGATATTCCAAAGGCCATGATTGCCTTAACGGTATTCTGACCTGTGACCTCGAAAGCTATCCTCATGATCGTAACGGCACATACTATGTCGAAGATTACCGATGGAATCTTGATCAGGTAAAAATCGCTCATCAGTCCCCTGAGATAGTACAGGATCACAATGACATACTGATACATGCAGCCGTAGTTGATGGTGCTTTTGTCCGTAACGAGAGGTTCTATTGACAAGTATCCGAAACCGCCGGCATCACGACACTCCTTCATCCACTTTTTCAAAAACATGGTGTAGTCTCCGGATTTTATATCGAAAAGCGACAGCCTCATGGATATCCCAAGTCCCAGCATTACTGAGAAAAACAGCACATCCACCACTCTAAGAGACAGTCCGAATAATTCAATTTTAGTATCCAACAATTTATCTACAGACTTCATCTATTACTCCAGCCGGTTCTTCTCCTGAAATGTCCTTGCAAATCCCGGAGGCGCTATTATATCAGCCACACTCATGGGGCCCTCTTTTGCAGGAACAGGCTTCTTCCCCTCAAGCTGCTCCTTGCAGAATCTTACAAGTTCCTTCGCCGCCCTTTTGGCGTTCCAGGTGTTTTCTATTGTATCTTTAGCTCTTTTCCCAAGAAGCTCTATCCTGCTCCTGTCGTCCAAAAGCTCCCTTAATCTTCTCTCAAAATGGTCGTAGTCTCCGCGGTCATAGATTAGACCGTTCTCACCATCCTTTATGAGGAAAGGAACTGCCCCTGCTTCCGCTGAAGCAAGAACTGCGCAGCCACACTGCATGGCCTCGTTCACCACAGCTCCCCAGCCCTCAAGGTAATTGCTGGTGAAAAGAAATACATCCGCCTCTCTCATGTATGATAGGACTTCCGCAGGCTTCTTACCTCCATGGATGGTTACCACATCCTCAAGCTTTTCTTTCCGGACCATTTCCTGAAGTTCTGTCTTTAAGGGCCCTTCACCTATAAGATCAAGGCTGAAACTGTAACCTGCACTTTTAAGAGCAGCAGCCGCTTTAACAGCAAACTCCGGGTGCTTAAGCTCGATGAGTCTTCCTGCCCAGCAGAGGTTCACGGTATTACCGTCAGATTTCTTTTCCTCACTATCGCCAAGTCCTCTTGCGGCATCGGGAAAATATCCCCACTTAAGCATTTTTCCGGGATAGCTTTTTATCAGCGAAAAATCAGAAGCAACGTATGCCCCTGTACACAAAAGATATACCGGCTTATTCCTGAAAACAAAATGTTCGTGGTACTTGTTTATAAGTCCTCTGGGGCTTATACATTTCCACTGCCCTTCCCTGTATATCCTCTCGCTTACGCAAAAAGAGAGCTTTCCCGATGAAAGTCTCTCCTTTCTAAGCTCAGACAGTTTTCCTTCAGTCCAGCCAAAAAGCACCACGTCACTGCCAAGGATCAGGTCTTTGGCTCTTTTCTCGTCCTCGTAGTACAGAATCAGATATGGATAAGCGCTCTCATCCACAGCCCATCCCATACTCTTTCTCTTTTCCTCCATGGGCATGGTCTGGATAAAGAAAAATGTCACATCATCTCCAAGGCTGCTGATAGCCTCGCAGAACGGCAATTGATGATGGTTTATGTAGTTGGATACAAATGTTATTACCAATCCCCGCTCCTTGTCAGTTACCAAAACGATCTCATTCTTTACAGATGGAATGATATATCTCCAATAATCTCTTGTAATTCGTGTCCGGATTATGAGTTATCCTGGCATGGGCGCTGGCATTATCTCCGTAAACCGCCGCGATCACAGGCTCATCCCACATCTGCAGGACTGCTTTTACAAGATCATCAACGTTCCCTTTTTCAAAAAGTATTCCGTCCTTGTTTTCCTGAACCATATCAGGAATTCCGCCAACCCGTGAAGCAACCACGGGAACTCCCAAAAGCATAGCCTCTCCGAGAGAGTTAGGCGAATTTTCTATCACGGAAGGACAGATAAAAAGACTGCTCTTTAAAAACTGTTCCTTCATCTCCTGGTCACTTAAGCTTCCCAGCATGGTGACCTTCTTCTTTAGCTTGTTTTTACCTATAAGGCTCTTTATGTATTTTCCGTAGGCGCTGGCCCTCATAAAATACGGGTACTTGCTGCCGCCCTTGCCTATTATGTTGTTTCCCGCCACATACAGATGGGCATCGGGGTATTTTTCAAGAAGCCTTGGCATAGCATTCAAAACAAAGTGGAATCCCTTTAACGGGTAATCCCCCTGTGAGATAAAAATGCTGTGGGGCTCTGCCTTTTTTTCATTCCATTTGCCCATATAAAAGCAGGGTCTCATGGTCTCATTCATTGCAAAGTAATGGGCTGAAGGGTTAATCTTATCCACCTCTTTTTTATCAAAGGCTGTCCTTCCCGTTACATTTCCCGCCAGCATTATGGCTTCTCTTTCGTGCTCGCCTCTAACCTTAAATTTCTCCTGCTGCTGCAAAAGAGAATCTTCTTTGAGTCTGTCCCTGAAGGTGGCTGAATTTTGCACCTCCTCAGGAATCCCTGCCATGTATTCGGAGGCAATGACTGAGCAGATACCCTGAATCCCCAGAAGGACCTTTTCAGGGTTTCCAAAGGCTCTCAGCATTGCAAGCGAATGAGGAAATTCCGTGCCAAAAATATGCACTATATCCGGCTTAAAGTCATCTAAGATAACATGAAATCTGTTCTCCACGGTACCATCGTAGATCTCCGGGTGATCCAGGTCCTCCCTGAAACCGTAGTACCTGATCCCATCGATCTCCTCACTGGAGGCAGCTATTTCGCCATCAGCAGGAAAACATATAGCCAGAGTTATCTCCTCATCATCTTTTTTTGATGAAATTATTCTGTTAAGACATCCGGAAAGCCACCCCTCACGGACCGAATAGGGCATATCGTGAGCCTGAGCATAAGCCGGAAGAACTATATTACAAAGCCAGAGTACTCTCAAAATATTATCTGCTCCTTATGATCTTTTATGACCCTTTATGGCATAGATTGTATTTTTTATCCGGTTATAAGCTCCCGCCGTCACCTTGTTTGAAGCCAGTGCGGTGCGAAGCCACGCAAAGGTGATGAACCGCAGAAAATCATATTTTCTAACCTTGGATGCAGGAAGGTACATCTTGATTATCTGACGCCTCTCTTCCTCCGAGATCTTTTTGTTCTGATCTGAAAAACCGCCGCCCTCATAATCAGCCACCACCACAGGCATATATACAGTCTCTGCCTTTTCTCTGTAATAGCAGCGCAAAAACTGCTCATAGTCTGCTCTCACCTTATACTTCAGGTCAAAGGGATTTCTTGCAATCAGCCTCTCATCATAAAAGCAGGCCTGATGGGAAGGCACATTCCTGTAGCAGGCGTAGTCATCAAGCTTTGGATTGGATGAAACCCTTGTGTTGGTGCTGCAGTCAAAGGTGTCGCCGTAATATATAGCCGGAAGTGTGGTCCCTTCTTTTCTTGTCCTGTCCACAATTATCCTGTGTACCTTTTCAAGAACATGCTCATCCCTGAAGTAGTCTCCGCAGTTCAAAAAGAACACATAGGACGGGGTCTCACCCGCTTTTAAGGGCTCCACCTCCAAAAGGGAAGTTGCAATATTCATGGCATGATATATTCCGTTGTCGCAGCTCTCAAACAGGGTGATCTTCTTTTCCGGGGTTTCTTTTGCTATCCCCACATCAAAGGTTTCCTTCAGCTTCTTAATAGAACCATCCGTGCTTAGTCCGTCCTTAATAAGCACCCGATAGTCCGAAAAGCTCTGGGAAGTGATGCTCTCAACGGTCTTAATCAGCCTGTCACCGGCATTATATGAAACTACGATTATTGTAAAAAAAGGCTTTGTCATAAACACTTTCTCCCATGACGGATTCCGTCACATAATAACTTATAGCTTTTAAAAAGCCCCTTTTCCACGCAGAATTCTTTTCTGTTCTTAAAAAGGTATCTAAATCCCCACACAGGCGCCATAGCTCCATAGATAAAATGATACAGAACACCTCTGTCAAAAAAGAACTTATCTGTGTATCCCTCAAACCATGTGGACTGTCCGGGTTTCTCTTTTCCAAGGCTCACAGTAGTCCTGTATATGGAAAGTCCCGCCTTCAGGCAGTCATGAAGAAACAAAGTATCCTCTCCGTTCATATAGGGAGCCCCGCCTCCGAAAAGAAGCGAATACTTTACGCCGCTTTTCTTGAGTTTATCTCTTCTTGCGCAGATGGCATAAGCCGGATATCTTCCGTAGTTATACCAGGAGACCTTCTTGAAATCCTCGTTCCAGTAGGTTTCCCTTCCTGCCTGGGCTTTCACATTAAAAAGAAGCATATCTGCCTCAGGGTGCGCATCAAACTCAGAAAGAATCCTTTCAGCATATCCCTTGTCATAGACAATATCATCATCACCAAACTGGATGATCTCGTGGTCGGAGTTCTCAAGCGCCGTATTTCTGGAAAGACCAACGCCCTTCTCTCTCCTGTTGAGCACAAGAACAGAATGTCCGTTGTACTCAAAGGTCTTTTCTCCGCTATCTATTCCCTCCGGAGCAGCATCACCTATGAGCTGGTTCACCAAAACCGCATCGGACTCAAGGTTCATTGCCTCCGGAAGAAACTCCGGGTTCTTATTCACTGATGATATAAGTATCTGTAATCTATTATCCGACATTTATCCTACCATCACGAATTCTTCTGGGCTGTGATCTGCGTCTCCTCAACGCCCTCAGTGCTATCGGGAGTGAAAAGAATCTTTACCGTAAGCAGCATAAGTTTGATATCAAGCCAGATAGAATAATTCTCAATGTATGTAAGGTCCAGCTTAAGCTTGTCATAGGGCGTGGTGTTGTACTTGCCGTATACCTGCGCATAGCCTGCCAGACCGGCTTTTACCTTCATTCTGAACGCAAACTCCGGCATATCCTCAAGATACTGCCTGATTATCTCCGGCCGCTCAGGTCTTGGTCCGATAAAGGACATATCCCCGATGAGAATGTTAAAGAGCTGTGGAAGCTCATCGATCCTGCAGGACCTGATAAACTTACCGATCGGGGTGATTCTTGAATCATTTTTAGAAGCCAGCCTTGCGACACCGTCTTTTTCAGCATCAACACGCATGCTTCTGAACTTCATGATCTTAAACTCTCTCTTATTCTTTGTGCAGCGGACCTGCTTGTAAAGAACCGGACCGCCGTCATAAACCTTAATGATAATTGCCGTTATCAGCATTATGGGTGATGTCAGTATTATCAGAATGAGAGACAGGATGATGTCAAATAATCTCTTTATGGCTCTCTGCTCAATCTTTATAGAATATTCTCTCACCAGAAGAACCGGTGTATCAAAAAGGTGCAGCTGTGATGAGCCCTTTAACAGGACATCAGTGATCTTTGGCATAACGTAGATCCTGATGTTGTTGCCATAGCAATACTTTACGAGCCCGTTTCTGAACTGGCTGGGAACATCCCAGATGATGACTCCGTCGTAGTTTCCAAGGCACTCCTTGTATACCGCGTCGATTCCCTCGGAGATATTCATCTTCTTCGCGATGTGATATTTGTCCTTCCTGGTATTGAACTTGTGCTCAATATCATCCACAGGATAAACTCCGCTGACCAGAAGAAGCTCCCTTGGCGGGAATATCCTCATGTAGATGGCATTGGTGATATGCGCCCACAGAAAAGCAATCAGCAGCTGGATCGCAAACACCTCAACAATTGGAAGCACTTTAACAAGCCAGTTGTTCAAAAGAGCTATCTGGAAATACGAGATAAAGTTGACCATAAACAGGGCGAAGATCTGTGAGAAGAATACGTCCATAGGCCGCAAATATCCGATTTTTAATCCGCCGTAGGTGTTTGAGAAGAAAAGAAGCAGAATAAAATAGATGGCAAGGATAAGCAAATGTCCACGGAAATACAGCTTAAGTCCGTTTCCGAGAGCATATCCGTCAATGCTCACTCTGGGTCTTGAAACCTCAGGATAGTAAACACTAAACCAGAACCAGGCATAAACCGCGGTCTGCATACACAGCCCAACAAAAGCCAGGATCAAAACAAGGATTCTCTTCTTTGATTCTTTTCGTTTCATACTTTCCCCTGAGCAATCAGAGCCTTCTGAGTGTTGCTCTCACTGCCCATCCTCCAAAATAAAATAATGATTCCAAAATCGAGAGGTTCGCAATGTTGCGGTACAGGAACCATATCCTGTAAAGCGCCTCCAGTTTGTTCGATGACAGAGACTTCCCGGGTCTTCTGTATATTGCAAGATTCTCATCCAGCCCATAAGCCAGATAACCACATTTTAATATTCTCCACCAGGTGGCAGTATCTTCACTGGGGACCTTGGGCATGTGGATTATCTCCATATCGATCTTTTCCGTATCAAACATAACCGTTGTAGTAAAAATGATCGTTCTGGAGAGAGCCTGTTTGAAATTCATGGTCTTTGGCACATGAACCACCTTCCCCGTAGGTCTGGCATTCTCATCGCCGAACTCATAGGCGTGGTAGGAAAAAGCTGCTCCTGTAGCCTCCATGAATGCTATCTGCTTCTCAAGCTTTTCCGGTTTCCATATATCATCTGCATCAAGAAAGGCAATGTACCTTCCTGAAGAAGCATCGATACCGGTATTTCTTGCTTCTGCAGCTCCCGCATTTTTATCCTTTTTTATGAGCCGGATCCTCTTTTTCCTGGAACTGATCACCCTTTCGATGACCTCTGCACTTCCGTCCCTGGATCCGTCATCCACCAGTATCAGCTCCCAGTCCTTATATGTCTGCTGCTCAACCATCCTGATGGTGTCTTCTATATATTTTGCCGCATTATACACCGGCACAATGATGCTTACCATCACAACTCCTCTTTAACGATGTAAAGGGGACGTTTCTTTACCTCAAGATATGCCTTTGAGAGGTATTGTCCCACAATTCCAAGGCAAAAAAGCTGAACGCCGCTGACAAAAAGGATGATACACGCTGTCGACGTCCATCCTACAGTGTTGTATGGATCTCCCACGGTCAACTTTCTTACTATGATAACAATGATAAAAATAAAAGCTACCACGCAGAAAATGACTCCCAAAAGAGAGGCCATGGCCAGTGGTGCTGTCGAAAATGCCATGATTCCGTCAAGGGCATATATGAACAGCTTCCAGAAAGACCACTTTGTCTCGCCCTTCTTTCTCTCAACATTCTCAAACTCAAGCCATTTATTCTTAAAGCCTACCCATCCGAAGATACCCTTTGAAAACCGGTTATATTCTTCCATGGACAGGATAGCCTCCACAAACTTTCTGTTCATGAGCCTGTAGTCTCTGGCTCCGTCAACGATCTCTGTGTTTGTCATCTTGTTTATTATCTTGTAAAACTGTCTTGCAAAGAAAGACCTGATGGGCGGCTCACCTTTTCTGGACACTCTCCTGGTAGCCACAGAATCATAGCCTTCATCTTCAATAGCCTTAAACATATCGGGAAGGAGCGAAGGCGGATCCTGAAGATCGCAGTCCATTACAACAACGTAGTCACCCTTGGATTCCTTGAGCCCGGCATACATGGCAGCTTCTTTTCCAAAGTTCCTGGAGAAGCTTACCAGGTGA
>JAEEGL014064912.1_pt1 | contig 20107 bp, 20 predicted proteins | sample 9134231 | NCBI WGS metagenome assembly JAEEGL01 (sample SAMN16246548, study PRJNA631951) | gut metagenome | biome: gut microbiome; feature: rumen; material: fiber-attached | host: Bos | place: Iran: Karaj | collected 2018-10
GATAAAGGCATGAAAGAGTGACAACTTCCTGTTTATCGATGATCAGACGGCGTTTATTGCCTACCTTAAAAGAATAATCGTACAGATTGCCGACCCTTGACACTAAGAAAACAACTTTTGTCTACCACGACAAAGGTTGTTTTTTTGTGCTATCAGGCTGAAATACAGGCAAAATAAGCAAAAAAACGGACTAAAACGGGCTCCGGAGCGGTCGATCGGCTATTCCGGAGCCTGATTTTTATGCCCGAAAAAGCGAAAATTGGTGTGCTTTTTACACTTTTTTCGCGTCAAGAAGAATGTGTAAAAAGGTACAGGGCAAGAGGACTTGAACCATTCAGCCGTCAAAAATCCATAGAAACGTAACTACGACATTACCCATTTTTCTTGACCAGCCGCCCATTTTATGCTAAACTATGACCATCTGTATATGCCCTGAAAGGAGGCCGCATCATGCCCGGCGTCCAACAAAAATTCAAGCTGCTGAAGCTTTAAGAGCTGCTGCAGCCGAATATCACAAAACTTTTCAGGAGGTTTGTATGAACATCGAGAACAAATTCGCAAGGTTTATGAGGAACACCGGCCCCGCAAGGTTCTTGATCCCCGCAGGACTCATCCTCATCATCTTCGGCATTATCCTGCTTGGCTTCAAGACGGATAATTACGTCGAGACGGTCGGCAAGGTCACAAAGGTCGAACAGTACATCGACCATAACGACGAAAACACGCAGACCGTTTATGACGTCGACTTCGACTACACCGTTGACGGCGTTAAGTACAGCAGCAGTTTCGACGGTCTCGGCAAGGCCTACAACGTCGGGGATGAGATCAAGGTCTTCTACGATCCGGCGGATCCTCAAAAGACCACCAACGCCAAAACCGGCATATTCGGGCCGATCGCGATAGGTCTCGGCGCGCTGGCCGTGGTCGGCGGTGTGCTTTCCGCGGTCAAGGCCTTCCGCAAGTCCAAGGAGCTTGACGAGCAGATCAAGGCCGAGGGCGGTTCGCTTTCGATCGATCCGCTGCCCAAGGAGCAGCTCACCGAGTATTACGTCAGCTACGACGGCCAGATGCTCAAGCCCGGCTATACGGTCGAGGATGCGGCAAGGAATACCGTTTACGAAGCCAAGATGGAAAAGAACGCCCTTGTCGGCAACAGGCATTTCGTATTCACGGACCTCAGGAGAGGCACGACGGAGGAGCACGAGGTCGGCCATACCCTCACCCAGAGCTTCAGCGACGAGCTGTTCTCCGCCAAATCCTCCTTTAAATTCGACGGCGAGAATATCTGGGACGTGCTGCACGCTCGCGGCATCCGCATCCAGACCAACCTGACCAGCAAGTTCCCCAACATGGTCTACACCGTGGGCAGGAACGGCAGATTTATGGCGACCGTCGAGACCAGCGGCAAATACGTCCACGAGGAGGACGCCGCCGAGCACAAGCTCAACATCCCCGTCGGCAGGTATTACTACCGCGTTTGGACGAACGAGACCGATCTTGCGGACCTGTTCCTCACCGTTTTCGCGATCTCGGAGACGGAGCAAGCCGTAGTCGAATGAGCCTCAATAATTAAAGCAACTGCCCCCGCAAGCAGATCGTTCGGGGGCAGTTGTATTAAATAAGCGTATGCTTTTCAGGCGTCGGCGCTCTTTCTTCTGTTATGCAGCACCGCGCCCAGGGCGAACAGCACGAGCGCGGCAGCCGCGGCGCCTATGTTCCATGCAGCGGTGCTGCGGCGCGCCTGCCGCTGTGCTTCCGAAAAGGCGTTCACGCGGAGCGATACGTTTTCCTTGAGGTTCGTGTAGAAGAACATGTTGTCGTAAAGATGGAAGCAGCCGTCGGGGAACACGTCGAGCACCTTGGGATAATCCTCCGTGCTGACGCCGGGCACGATGAGCGCGCCGCGGGCCTCGTCGATATAGGCCCCGCAGAAGCCGGGGATCGGCCCCTCCTCCTCGGAGAAGACCGCACCCTTGTTTAGCGAGCTGTCGGCCGCGGCGCCGTCGGTCCTCCAGTTCAGAGGATTGATCGAATGGGTCTTGACGCCCTCGGGGATGATGATCGAGCCCGTGACCGTGCCGTCCTCGCATTCATAGCAGATGACGGAGCCGATATCGCTCTCCCCCTTCGCGGGGACGATCTGGGGAAACTCCTCTATATCCTCGTCCGTGATCCTCCAGCCGATCGCGTAGACGGCGACGAGCCGGTCCCTCAGCTTGCTTCCCTCGGCGGTATCGCCGAAGTATTCCTTCAAAAGCTCGATGCACATCTCGGCGCCCTGCGAAAAGCCGGCGAGCACTATCGGGCGGCCGCCGTTCTCGCTGTCGAGATAATACCTGAACGCGGCGGAGACGTCGAGATACGCGTTCTTCTCCGCCTTATCGAGATCCCCGGCCGGAAGCGTGTACGCGCCGATGGACATCTGGCGGTAGTAGGGCGAATACAGGCGGCAGACGTCCGCATAGATGCCCTTTTCGGCGTCGAGCGCGCTCACAAAGCGGGCTTTCAGCTTTTCGTTGAGGTCCTCGGAGTTTGCGTAGCTCCTCGTATCCACCGTCGGGCAGACGATGAAAAGATCCGCGGGCTTATCCTCGCCTTCGTTAAAATACGCCCAGTTGGCCGCGTCGGAATAATCGAGCGGCTCTGTAAAGGTCGGCACGCTCTCGGCGGGCTCCGCTAACACGGGCAGGGCGAACGCGAGCAGCATTATAAAAGCGATAAGCAGTACGGGTTTTTTCATTTTCCGTTCCTCCGGTCGTTTCGGTCTGCTTTGACAGCGGCGTTATTATAATATGACCGGCGGGCAATGTCAACAAAAAGGGAAAACGGGCGGCGCTGTCCCCCGATTTTTTCTTGAAAAAACGGAACGGTTATGATATATTTTAACAGATGATCGGTCACTAAGGAGGTAAGTATGAAAAGGCTGTTTATTATTTCGATCGCGCTGCTTGTTGCATGCGCAATGCTTTGGGGCTGCGCAAAGAAGAGCAACATGCCGGACAGCGCAGAGCCGTCCGAGGAAGAGTATGCTTTCAATACCGAAAACCAGGCGTACTGGCGTGAAAGGCTTCAGTACTACCGCAAGGATGACAGCGTTCGCCAGGTCATGCTCGTTCGGTGCACGGAGGGCAGCAACGCGACAGTCCAGTTTTACGTCAAGCTTACCAATCAGAACAACGCATGGACGCTTCTGTTTGAAACGGACGCTTATATCGGCAAAAACGGAGGCGGCAAAACCCGGGAGGGAGATGCCAAAACGCCTTACGGGGATTTCGGCGTCGTCAGTGCGTTCGGGATACTGTACGATCCCGGAACGAAGCTCGATTACATCGACGTGACCGAGACGACCTACGCCTGCGACGAGGAGTGCGAATACTATAATCAGATCATCGACGTCGCGGAGACCGGCCATGCCTGCAGCGGCGAGGAGATGTTCATCTACACGCCCGAATACAATTACGGCATAGCTTTGGATTATAACGCATCGCATGAATGGCCTGTCGGGTCCTCCATATTCCTTCACTGCAAGGGCGCAAAGGTCTTCACCGGCGGCTGCATCGCCATCGACGAAGAGCTGATGAAGCTCGTTCTTATGAACGCGGAGCCCGGTATGCGCGTCATCATTCACGAAGAGTGATCAATACGACCTGACTATCCCGGAGGTAATTATGAAAAGGCTTTTTTATGCGATCATTGCGCTGCTGCTTGCCTGCGCGATGCTTTGGGGCTGTGCTCCCAAGAACAATGATCCGGACGGCACCGAGCCGCCGGAGGCTTTGACCGCCGCTCCGGGACCCGAGAGCACGGACACGCCCGAGCCGCTCACCGCCGAGCCGACCGAGGAGCCGACCCCAGAGCCGACGCCCGAGCCGATCCGCTTCGAATTCAAGCCCAAAGTCTGTTCCGTATATATGGAAGAGGTTTTCGGTACGGCTATGTGCGAGACCTGGTCAAACCTCGTTGACGCGGTCATGGCAGGCGAGAATACCTTCGCTTGTCCGGATAAGCATACCTACGACTGGGTCATGGGACAGTTCAGGAGGCTGTGTTTCCCGGTGCTCGTTGAGCTCATCGACTTTGCGTATGACAGAAACAACCCCGTGAAAGACGGTCTTGGCAGCTTAACATGGCTCGTCCCTAAAGAGGAAGCCGCAGCGCGTATCGCGGAATTCGCAGAACAGATCGAGGGCATCCTTAACGAGGTGCTTGAGGATGACTGGTCGGACGTTGAAAAAGCTTTGGCGCTCTACGTTTACTTCTCCCGTACCTACGAATATGATTGGGATACGTACTATCAGGACCTGGAAGCACAAGTGGACTATACTACTACCTACCGACTCTTCAAGACCGGTAAAGGCATCTGCCGCGAGATCGCTCCCGCGTATTCCTATCTTTTGATGCAGGCAGGCGTGGAAGCGACGACCGTGATGGGCAGCAACCATGAATGGAGCTACGTCCGAATCGGCGGCCGCAATTATCATATCGATCCGACCTTCGTGGTCAGCGAGATGGATTCGCTTGCCTACTTTATGATGACGGACGACCAGCGCGATGCGACAGGGTGCAGCAAGGACCACTTTATCTATGTTTCCAACTATTCGCAGGATCATCCTCATCCGGATTACGTTGCTGATGACGACTTCTTCGAGCCGGTATGGGGCTACCGTTTGGAAAAGCTCTTCCCGGACGAAAACAGGATCCGCTGCTGGCGGTATACAGACGGCGACGCGCAGGAGTATTTCGAATTCGACTATTCCGCGTTCGATCGGCAATAAAGCGGCGAATCCGGTATAGAAAAGACCGGGGCCGCTTGTGAAATATAAAGATAACAGCAAAGGAGAAAACAGGATGCGATCAGATACGATCCACGTAACGAACGAAGGCGTCGGCTTTGCCGAGGCGCTTTCGCAGACCGAACGCGTTGCCGCGTTCAAGGAGCTTCCCGAAAAGAGCGCGCTGCATCTGCGCCTGCTCGCAGAGGAAATGATGGGCATAATGCATGCGCTGACCGGCGAGAAGAAAGCCGATTTCTGGATAGATGACGAAAACGGTGTGTTCTCGCTCCATCTCTCTTCGTTTGCGGAGATGGATTCTCAAATGCGCAAAAAGCTTCTGTCCGTTTCCAAAAGCGGCAGGAACGACGCCGCCAGGGGCGTGACCGGAAAGCTTCGGGACCTGTTCGAAAGGTTCATGGCGCCGGGCGATATGAGCATCGGCCAATCGCTTGCGGCGGGCCTTTGCTGCGAAAGCATGGATCCCGAATTCGGCGTGATGAGGCTTGCTCCGGACGATTACTGGTCCCTGCGCCGGTACAGCGCCGCGCTTGAAAGGACAGCCGAACCGGATGAAAACTGGGATGAGCTTGAAAAATCCGTTGTCGCAAACCTTGCGGACGACGTCAGGATCGGCATAAAAGGCCGAAATGTTGAGATCACGATCATCAAGAAGTTTTGAAAGGAGACACCATGGAACTGAGATTTGAAAGCAATAACAACGCCGCCGTCATCGGCGTAGCCGGCAGGCTGGACACCGTGACCGCGCCGGAACTGGAGGAGTACATCGGAGCGAGGCTCGGCGGTATCGAGACGCTGACCCTTGACTGTGAAGGCCTCGAATACATCTCCTCGGCGGGCCTGCGCGTGCTGCTGCGCACACAGAAGAAGCTGGACGCCTGCGGCAAAATGAGGCTGATCAACGTGAGCCCGATAATCATGGAGATATTCGAGATCACGGGCTTCAGCGAGATACTGACCGTTGAATAAAGCCTTACAGGCTGTGCTGCCGTGCCGCTGTCAAACGGGCGCCTGCTTTTCTGCGGGCATGGCCGGGCAGCGGTACTGGCAAACAGAGAGCATTAAGCTTAACAGGAAAGCGCAGGCAAAAGCATGAAGATCCGATTCGATACGATCGATAAAAAGCCCAAGCTGTACGACGTGCTGATCGTCGGCGCCCTGATATTCGGCGCGGTAACGGCCCTGTCCATAATCGGAAAGGGCAGATACGCCCTGCCCGAGGTGCTCCTGCTCGACGCGTTTTTCATTTACGCCATCGTGCGCCTCGTCATAGCGTTCACAGGCCAGCTGCGCTATAACCCCTATTCCTACAACACCATCTATTACGCGGGCTTCGCGCTGTTCCTCGCATCGGTGCTGGTAACCTATGCGTTTCTGACCTTCAACCTGATGGCAAAGCCGGAGCTGTACTCGGACAGCAGGGCGGAGCTCATCGGAAAGCTGCTGGGTTCCGCAAGGAACTATATGTTCTTCTCCGCTCCGTTCGTACTCTTCTTTTCCGCCGCGCTCTGCATATCGAATATCTCGCTGATCCGGCACGAGCGTTTCCGCTTCGTGAACGTGCTGGGCATCATTCTCTCCGTCCTGCTCGTGGGCGGAGAGGTCTTCCTGTTCACCTATGATATGTTCGCCTCCGGAAGCCAAAGGGAGGTCATGATGCACGACCTGTTCGTCAACCTGTTCGCGGCGGTGTACCTCTATTTCGAGTGCATGATCATCGGCGCGATCATCGCCAATATCATAGTGGTCAAATACGAGCCCGATAAGGACAAGGACTTCTTGATGATCCTCGGCTGCGGCCTCCGCAAGGACGGCACGCCCACGCCGCTGCTGCGCGGCAGGTGCGACCGCGCGCTCGCCTTCTATAAGAAACAGAAGGAGGAGACGGGCAGGGAGCTCGTCTTCATCACCTCCGGCGGTCAGGGCGAGAACGAGGTCAATTCCGAGAGCCTCGCGATGAAAAATTATCTTCTTGAAAAGGGCGTCCCAGAGGAGCGCATAATCGAGGAGGACGGGTCGACCGATACCTTTGAGAACATGAAGAACTCCAAGGCGAAGATAGAGGCGCTTTGCGGGGACGTCAGGAATGCCAAGGTGGCCTTCGCGACCACGAATTACCACGTTTTCCGCAGCGGGCTCTTCGCAAGGCGCGTCAAGATGCGCGCGGTCGGCATGGGCGCGAAGACCAAATGGTATTTCTGGCCGAACGCCGCCGTGCGCGAGTTCGTCGGTCTGCTGACGGCGCACCGGCTCAAGCAGGCGATAATACTCGGCAGCATGATCGCTTTCTACGTCGTGCTGACGCTCGTCGCATACAGATAACGAGGGAAAGAAATGAGAGAGATCCCCGTAACCGATATCGGCCCGATTTTTATCGGCCAGGTCGAGAACAGCGCAGCGGGAACGGGCTGCACCGTGTTTTTGAGCAGGGAGGGCATGCGCGCCGGGCTCGACGTACGCGGAGGAGGCCCGGCTTCACGCGAGACCCAACTTTTAAACCCGATCATGGCCGCGCAAAGGATCCACGGCATCGTGCTTGCCGGCGGCAGCGCGTTCGGCCTCGGCGCGGCAAACGGCGTTATGCGGTATCTCGAGGAGCGCGGCGTCGGCTTCGACGTCGGCGTCACCAAGGTGCCGCTCGTCGTGCAGTCGGATATCTTCGATCTGACCGTCGGGGATCCGTTTATCCGTCCCGATGAGGCGATGGGCTATGAGGCCGCGAGATGCGCTTTTGAAGCGCCGAACTACCGCGACGGCAATTTCGGCGCGGGCTGCGGCGCGACGGTCGGCAAGCTGTTCGGCATGGAACGCTGCATGAAGACGGGCGTAGGCAGCTATGCCGTCGAGCTCGGGGAGCTTAGGATAGGAGCGGTCACGGTGCTCAACGCCCTCGGCGACGTATTCGACTGGAAAACCGGCGAGCGTATCGCGGGCATGCTGACCGGGGACCGAAAGGCCTTCGCGGATTCGCCCGAAGAGATGCGCAAGGGCATGGAGCAGGCCGGAAACCTTTTTGCGAGGAACACCACGCTCTCCGTGATAATCACCAACGCAAGATTCCATAAGGGGTCCCTGTGCAAGATAGCCGGCATCGGGCACGACGGGTACGCAAGGTCCATCCGCCCCGTACATACCTCCTTCGACGGGGACAGCATCTACGCCGTATCCATAGGCGAGGTCGAGGCCGACCGCGAGGTCGTGGGCCTGCTTGCGGCCGAGGTCGTCAGCGAAGCGATAATACGCGCCGTCAAAAGCGCGGAGGGCGCATACGGTTTCCCCGCGGCGAGGGACATAGTTAAGAAATGAACCCGTTAATATGAGGATCCAATGACCATGGGCACGGATACCGAAAAAACCGCAAACGCGAAGATGGTAACGAAGCTGCTGTTCAGGCTGCTTCCGGTGCAGATACTCCTTGCCGCCGTCGGCGCGGTGAACGGCATCGTTTCAAGCTTCTTCGCGAGCAATTTTGTCGGGACCGACGCGATGAGCGCGGTCGGCCTTTGCGGACCCCTGAATATGTTTGTCTCGTCGGTAGGCGCTGTTCTTGTCGGCGGTTCGGTCATACTCTGCGGAAAGTACATGGGGCAGAACAGGCAGGACCGGCTGCACAACGTCTTTTCCCTGAATCTGGTGCTCACGTTCCTGCTTGCCGCGATATTCACCATCCTGTTCCTGATAATGGTTCTTTTCGGTCTTACGGGCTTCTTTACCAAGGATGAGGCGGTGCGTCCGCTCTTCAACAGCTACCTGATCGGCCAATCCATAGGAATACTGCCCATGATGCTCGGCAGCTCCTTTTCCGCGTTCCTTTCGCTTGAAAACAAGGGCAAAAGATCCCTTATCGCAAGCATTATCTACATCGCCTTCAATATCCTGCTGAACTTCTTGTTCGTAAAGCAGCTCAGGATGGAGGCTTTCGGCCTTGCGCTCGCCTCGGCGCTCGGCATGTGGGTATTCATGCTCGTGCAGGCGCAGTTCTACGTTTCCGGCAAAAGCCACCTGCGCTTCAGTACAAAAAAACTCGTCTGGAAGGAGAGCGGCGAGATATTCCGCATCGGCCTTCCCGGAGCGCTCACCAATATCTATCAGACCGCGCGCGGACTCATAGTTAACAGCCTGCTCGGCGCGTTCGTCGGCAGCGCGGGCATTTCCGCCTTTGCGGCGGCCAATAACCTTCTCGGGATAGTCTGGGCGATCCCGGCCGGAATGCTCGCCGTTTCGCGAATGATGATAAGCGTCAGCGTCGGCGAGGAGGACCGTCAGACCCTAACGGACATAATGCGGGTCATGTTCAGGAGGTTTATCCCGCTGATGTGTGCGGTCTCGGCCGCGATAATACTCGCCGCCGTACCGCTGACGCGCATTTTCTTCCGCAACCCCTCCGAGCCGGTCTATATGATGACGGCATGGGGCCTGAGGATACTGCCCCTCTGTATGCCGCTGAGCATCATCTGCATGCATTTCAACTGCTATGGGGAAGCCTCCGGCAAGCACGCGCTCGTGCACGTGCTCAGCGTGCTCGACGGTGTGATCTGCGTGGCTGGCTTTACAGCCCTGCTGATCCGCCCGATCGGCATGAACAGCGTCTATATCGCCAATGTTTTGAACGGCGTCGTGACGACGCTCGTGATCGTGGGTTATGCATGGCTCAGGAATAAACGCTTCCCGCGGAACATGGAACAGCTCATGGTGATCCCGGAGTCCTTCGGCGCGCCGGAGAGCGAACGCATGGATATGAGCATCGGCAGCATGGATGAGGTCGTCCGCATCGCCGAGCAGGTCCAGAAGTTCTGCCTGTCGCGCGGGATCGATGAAAGGCGGGCGTATCTTTCCGGCCTTTCGATGGAGGAGATGGCGGGCAATATCGTAAGCCACGGCTTTTCAAAGGATAATAAGCGCCATTCCGCGGACGTTCGCGTCGTTCACAAGGAAGGAGACGTTATTCTGCGGATAAAGGACGACTGCGTGCCGTTCGATCCCGGCGAAAGGCAGAGGCTCGCCGAGGGTGAGGATATCACCAAGAATATCGGCATACGCATGGTGTTTGGGATCGCGAGCGAAGTGAAGTACCAGAACATACTCGGTATGAACGTGCTGACGATACGCATATAAAACAGATACCATCGCAGAATTCATTTGATTAAGGAGAGAGCATGAGCACAGTTTTTGAAAAGGCGACCATGGACCCCTCGGGCTTCGTACTGCTTTCGGATCACGTTCCGGGCATGATCCAGGAGATCCGCTATTTCTCGACCTACAATTTCATCGGCGACCGCATCGACGGCTATGAGGAGCCCTGCGCGCTGCTCACAAAGGAAGCGGCGCGTGCGCTCAAATCGGTCGCCAACGAGATGGCCGTCCGCGGGCTGCGCCTCAAGGTGTTCGACGCCTACCGCCCCGCATGCGCGGTGAAGCACTTCGTGCTCTGGGGCATCGAGGATCAGGATATCCGCATGAAGCCGTACTTCTATCCCGACCTCGAAAAGCAGGAGCTCTTCGCAAAGGGCTATATCGCAAAGCAGTCGAGCCATTCGCGCGGGAGCACGGTCGATCTGACGCTGCTCGATATGCAGACGGGCCGCGAGCTCGATATGGGCAGCCCCTTTGATTTCTTCGGAGAGGTATCGCACCCCGATTACAGAGGCATAACCGAAGAGCAGTTCAAAAACCGCATGATCCTGCAAAGGGCGATGGTGCGAAACGGCTTTAAACCGCTGGACTGCGAATGGTGGCATTTCACGCTTGAAAACGAGCCTTATCCGAACACGTATTTCGAGTTCCCGAATTCATCGGATTATCTCAGAAGATAGCAGCGGACAGGGCGGCAGCAGCTTACGGAGCCGGCAATATGAACGAACAAACCTTGGGGTTGGATGCTTTTATCAGGCAGGAGATAGAGAACGGCGCGGGCGTCCGCTTCCCCGTGAAGACGGGCATGCTGTAGCGTCTGTCCACGAAAAAGGCGAGATGCAGCGATCTGCATCCGAATCCGGACGACGAGTTCTGTATGCCCGATATCGGACCGAGCTACAGGATCATTTCCGAATACAAGCAGAAATTCATGAAGGATCTGCAGTATTCCCAATACTTTGACAACGAGCCCGTCATAATCGAAAGGACCCATCCGGACGGCTATATGATAATCAACGGTCACCACCGCTGGGCGGCGGCCATGGGCATCGGGCAGAAAACGATCCCCGTCAGGATAGTGAACCTCATGCACGAGGCGGACGTCGATAAAATACTGAAGAACACAAAGCATGTCAAACGCGCCGCGATAGATCTGAACGAGGTCGTGTTCTGCTCGGACGAAGCGCTTATTGAAAAGCCGCCTCATTTCCCGTGGAACAGGCTCTATAAGCTCCGCATCCGCAGGGGCGTTCCGGCACTGTTCCATATGCTGGCCAAAAACGGTTACGATAGCTGACCGAAACAGAAGATCGCATCATTTGAGAAGCGCCGGAAGCATTTCTCGACTCCTCTTATCAAAAGCCTATAAAGCCCTAAAATATGCATTAGTCAAAAAGGAAAAATGAATTGACAATACTACCGAATTATGCTTTAATGGATACGAGCGAGGCTATCCTTGCTGAATAAAAACCGCAGGAGGAGAAAATATGTCAGTCAACCGCTTTGTACTCAACGGAGTATCCTATCACGGGCATGGCGCCATTAACGAGATCCCCGGCATCATCGCCGCGCACGGCTTCAAAAAGGCTTTCGTGGCTTCGGATCCCGATCTGGTAAAATTCGGCGTCACCGCCAAAGTCACCGATCTTCTTGAAAAGAATGGCATCGGATATGAGCTCTATACGGACATAAAGCCCAATCCCACCATCGAGAACGTTCAGCACGGAGTAGAGGCGTATAAAGCCAGCGGCGCCGACTTCATGATCACCATCGGCGGCGGCTCCTCCATGGACACGGGCAAGGGCATCGGCATCGTGGTGAACAATCCCGAGTTTGCGGATATCCGCTCGCTGGAGGGCGTTGCTCCCACGAAGAAGCGCACGGTGTTCACCATCGCCGTTCCGACGACCGGCGGCACGGGCGCTGAATCCACGATCAACTACGTCATCACCGACGTTGAGAAGAAGCGCAAGTTCGTGTGCGTCGACCCGAACGACATTCCCGACGTTGCCGTCGTCGATCCCGACATGATGGCGAGCATGCCCAGGGGGCTGACGGCTTCCACCGGCATGGACGCTCTGACTCACGCTATCGAGGGCTACACCACGGGCGCTGCGTGGGAGCTTTCCGACTGCCTCAATCTCGAAGCCATCCGCCTTATCGCCGCCAATCTCCGCAAGGCTGTCGAGAACGATCCCGACGGCAGGGAGGGCATGGCGCTTGCGCAGTACGTGACTGCAATGGCCTATTCCAACGTCGGCCTCGGCATCGCGCATTCCATGGCGCATACCCTCGGCGCGGTGTACGACACCCCCCACGGCGTCGCCTGCGCTATGATGCTGCCCATCGTCATGGAGTTCAACGCCGAATACACCGGTGAAAAGTTCAAGCTGATCGCGGAGGCCTTCGGCGTCGATACCGCCGGCATGGCTCCCGCCGATTACCGCAAGGCGGCCGTCGACGCGGTCCGCCAGCTTTCCGTGGACGTCGGCATCCCCACCAAGCTTGCCAAACTCAAGGAAGAGGATCTGCCCTTCCTTTGCGCCTCCGCCGCGGCGGACGCCTGCGCTCCCGGCAATCCCCGTCCCGCGAACCTTGAGCAGTTCGAGGAGATGTTCCGCAAGCTGATGTAACGGTAATAATTTAAAATGAAATGCGCTGCGCCGGCGGGAAAGACCTGTCGGCGCAGCTCTTTTTGCGTTTGAAAACATAGCTGCGATATGGTATAATCAGCCGGAAACGAGGTGCCGATATGGAAAAGAAAGAACTGAACTGGGCGGTATTGGGAACGGGCGTGATCGCCAACGAAACGGCGCGCGCCCTGCAAAATATGGGCCGGAAGCTCCATGCGGTCGGCAACCGCACCCATGATAAGGCGGCCGCCTTTGCCGAAAAGTACGGCGTAAAAAAGGTGTATGATTCGATCGAGGATATGTTCTCGGACGGCGAGGTCGACGTGATCTATATCACCACACCTCACAATACGCACTACGGCTTTATCAAGCAGGCACTGATGAACGGCAAACACGTTTTCGCGGAGAAGTCCATCACCATCAACTCGCGCGAGCTGGACGAGCTGATCGCGCTCGCGCGGGAAAAGCAGCTGATCCTCGGCGAAGCGATGACCGTCTATCACATGCCCCTGTATAAGGAATTACTGCGCATCATCGAAAGCGGGGAGCTGGGCAGGGTCCAGATGATCACCGTCAATTTCGGCAGCTTCAAGGAATACGATATGAAGAACCGCTTCTTCAATATGGAGATCGCTGGCGGCGCGCTGCTCGATATCGGCGTATACGCGCTCAGCATCGTGCGCAGCTTTATGAGCGAAACGCCGACGGATATCCTCAGCCAGTGGAAGCCGTCTCCCACGGGCTCCGACGAGCAGGCCACGATCCTTCTCAAAAACAGCGCTGGAGAGATGGCGGCGGTCGCGCTCTCGATGCATTCAAAGCAGCCCAAGCGCGCGATGATAAGCTGCGAGAAGGGCTATATCGAGATCATGGAATTCCCGAGAGCCGACAAGGCCGTGATCGTGGATGCTCAGAGCGGCGCCCGCAGCGAGATATCGGCGGGAGAGACCGCGAATGCCCTCTGCTACGAAATGCGGAATATGGAGGAAGCTGTCCTTTCGGGCGATGCTGCCGCACTGAAGCTCGACCTCACCAGGGACGTTATGGACATCATGACGCGGCTGAGAAAGGAATGGGGCATGCGCTATCCCAACGAGCTCTGGTAAAAAGCGAGGACCGTTCATTATCCTCATAATAATCGAAAGGCTGCATACTGCGGCGGCGGGGGAGACCTGCCGCCGCGGCTCTTTTTATGCACGTTTCCAAAGCTCAACCGCAGCGCTCCGACCGTCCAAGGTGAAAGGGTGCTCAATCATATGTTGATATAAAAACAATTGATTGATTATTGAACTGCGCCTTCTCCCGGTTTATAATAAAATCACATCGATGTTAAGTGAAAAGGAGATCGGCTATGATCGCACTTGGTGAACGGATAAAGGCGCTCCGTCTGCGCGACGGGCGCACGCAGGAAGCGCTTGCAGGCGAGCTCGGCGTGACCGCTCAGGCGGTATCCCGCTGGGAGAAGGGGATCTGCTATCCGGATATGGAGCTGATCCCGTCGATCGCAAACTGCTTCGGCGTTTCCATCGACGAGCTGTTCGGCTATGAGAACGAAAGGTCGAAGAAGGTCGACGCGCTGTTCGACAGGATCACCGCGATGAACAGGGAGAACAACGGCATAGACGTCAGCATGGACGAATGTCTTTCGCTCGCGCGCGAGGCGCTGATCGAGTTCCCGGGCAACGAAAAGCTGACGGCGGCGCTGGCCTCCGTGCTCTTTAATATGGGCTACGTGCGCAGGGGCGAGTTCCATCTCGCCGACGGGGACGGGTTCGAGATCTACGACGCAGAGAAGCACAGGCGCTATCCCGAGTGGCAGGAGGCCATAAAGCTGTATGAAAAGCTGCTGACCTCCGTAAACAGCGGCGAACTGAGGCATAACGCGGTGCTCGAGCTCTCCCAGCTCTACAAAAACACCGGCGAACACGAAAAAGCGCTGCGTCTCGCCGAATCCGCGCCGGATCTGCTGGCCTCAAAGCCCCTGCTCAGGATCAATGCTTTCGACGGCAGGGAAGCCGTGGCGGCGAGCGGGGAAGCGCTCGTCAGCATTATGAGCTGCCTTACCGACCTGATCCCGGCGATCGTCCGCACCGACCGCAGCCTCCCACCCGAAGAGGCCGCCGAGCTGCTTGCCAACGCGATAACGATGCTCGGGCTCGTCTTTACCGACGGTGATTACGGCAAGCTGATCAGCTCCATCACCTGCATGCAGATGCTGCGCTCCTATTATCTCTGGCTTGCGGGAGAGCGGGACTGCGCTTTCGAAGCGCTCGACGAGGCGCTTGAGACCTCGCTGAAGTACGATGACGAAAGCAGCATGGCGCCGTATTCCTCTCCGCTGCTCAAGCATTCAAAGCCGCTCGTGTGCACGTTCGGCCGCAGGCTGACGCCGGAACTGCCGGAGCTCTGGCCGTTCTGGGACGTGCCGGAGGGCGCAAGGGTCAAAAGCGAGATGCGCTTGGACCCGCGCTGGGCGGAATGGGAGAAAAAGACCTCGGGCAGCTAAGACGGCAGCCCGGCCGATACTGATACGACTCAGACATTTTTTCTTTGACAGGCTTCGTTGAAAACGAGGCGAAAGGAGCTCTTTATATGGAACAGCCCAAACGAACATCCGTATGGAAACGGATACTCTGCGCCGCGGCGGCGGTCATGCTGCTGACAGCGGCGGGCTTCGGCGTCAAAGCCATCATCGACCGCGGAAAGGCGCCGGCTCAGACCGCGGAAAACGATGCCGCGCAGGAAGCGCCGACCGGCGACCTTTCGAATACCGACAGTCCCGAAGAGGCGACCGCAGGCCCGAAGGAGACGCCCGAACCTCCCATGGGGTACATACCGGATGACGAGGTGCGCTACAATTCCTTCCTCACCGCCGTCGTCCAGCAGAACATCGAAAACACCGAGACGGATCTCGATGACGACGCCGAGCTCGTGCGGTTCGTCTTCGGCTACCGCAGGTATTACGAGGCCGGCTCCATCGCCGAACGGGAGAACGCCGACGGCGTCGTCTGCCGCACGCTGACGCCCGAGCAGGTCAACGAGACGCTTTCGAAGTATTTCGAAAGGACCGTAACGCCCGACCGTGAGGATTACAGCATCCCGAACGACGAAAAAGGGGACTTTACCTGCGTTTTCCATGACGGCTGCTTCTGGAACGTCCCGCCATATCCCGCTGAGAGGTTCGATTTCCCGCTGCGCTTCACCCTGGTGGACAGGATCAATGAGAAGACCAAAACCCTGCATTTCAGGCTGTACAGGATCAATCCCGACGTCTGGGGCGAGGGAGAGGCGGAGCGCCACGTGCCGCTGATGCCCATGATGAGCATCTATGAAGCGGAGAACCCGAACGAAGGAACAAAGAACTGGATCTTAAAGATCGGGGAAGGGACCGCCGTGCTCACCGATCTCGGCGAGGAAATGAAGCTGGCTAAAATGACGGTCAGGCTGTATTAAGCGATTAAAGAAACTCGGCGCCGCAGCCGTGAAAGGAGGGGCCGCGTATGAGCGGAAACGGAAAAGAGATCACCGATTTCAGCTATATCCATCCCTATTCGGACGGGATTCGGGAGCTTGTTGAAAAACTCGGCGCGGATTCCGCGGAGGGCTTCTTAAAGAAGCTCCTCGCGTGGTTCGATGAAAACATCGCCTATTCGCGCCTCGACAGCCCGTTCTATCCCCTGCAGCGCAGCGATCTCGACCTGCTGAACATGCGCTGCGGCACCTGCGGCGATTTCTCGAACCTGATCGTCTCCTGCCTGACCGCGATCGGCGTGCCGGCTGGCTACGCCTTCGTAAAAACCGACTGTTACGGGGATCCGCAGGATCATATCTGCGCCGCCGCGCTGATCGGCGGGCGCCGGGTGCTCGTCGACGCGACGCTCCCGTACCGCAAATGGTTCGGATACGACTGCCCGCACAGGGAAACGGAGCTCGTTTCGCCGGAGGAGTTCGAACGCCGCCTGCGGGCGACCGAAGCTGAGTACAGGGCCATCGCGGAGGACTGGGGAAAGCCGGAATACGCGGGCCTTATCTACGCCCCTTGGATCCACGATGAAATAGTGCGGCAAACGGAGGACTGCATCGAAACGGTGTTCTATCTGCTCTCGATGAGCGGTCCCTGCGACTGGGAGCTCTCGGCAACGTACATGGCCTATACGCAGGAAAGGGGCCGCACGCCCGTGATGGGCGCGGTCTCAGGCGGCGGGACATGCTACAGGTTCTCGGTAAGGGAAAAAGCGTCGATCTGGGATCCGGAGCAGTGGAGCGAACCGCTGACGGAGGAGCGCATCCCGCCGGAGCTCCTCTCACCGGAATTCGAGCTGCTCAAAGCGGATATGAAGAAAAACGTCCCGCGCATATTGAGAGCGGCGGGACTCAAGGAGGAGCGGGATACGCTCCCGGATCGCTAAATAAACCCGGGCAAAGGAAAAGAGGGTGCGTTTCGGCGTATCCGCATAAGGATAAACAGCCTCAAAAGGGATCTTTTCGCGCCCGGCTGCGTTAAAAATGCTCGGAAGACGCTCCGAGTATTCCTGCGCTTTTTGCCTTGCCGGTCACAAAAATCTCCTCTTTTGAGACGCTGCGCGGTTTTCGGCATAAGAAATAGAAAAGATCCGGGGATAATTGCGTTATCCGCGGATCTGTTCTGTTCTATGGTTTGTTTCTGCCGAAAACCTGCATCTCATTATGCGGATGCGCCGTTCGGCACCCTCTTTAAGTTTATCCTCTTGCTTATTCGCCGTAGTAAAGCTCCTGCTCCTCACCGACGAAAGTGTAATAACAGAGCTTGTTCTCCTCGTCGAGCGCTTTCAGGAACGAGGCGGACGGGAACAGAAGGCGGTCGCTGTCGGCCGTGAAATCGGCGTTCGAGAACTTTGCCCAATACCTGGGAAGCAGCGGTACCTCAAGATCGTCCACGGGGCAGCCGGAACCGTCGCGGCGATCCCCATCCATCATGAAATAATAGAGAGCGAGCTCATCGCTGCCGGTGGTCTCCTTCAGCGACCAGGTCGGGTCCGAATGATACCCCTCGCCGTCTATAACGATGTAGGTCCAGGCGTGAGCCATGGTGGGAACGGTGCAGCCGACCTGCAGGGCCTCCACTCCGGCCTGCAGCAGGAAATAGGCGTAAACGCTGCTCAATTCGATGCACTGTCCCTTGCCCGTCATTATGGTCAGATAATTCGCACCGTCGGGCATGATCTCCTCAAACTCATAGTCATAGGAATAGTTCGATTCCATATAGTCGTAAAGCTTGAGGCATTTTTCGAAATCATCGTCGTCGGGCTCAAGATAGGTGTTCAGCACGTCGACGACCAAAGCCTCGAACTGAGCCTGCCGCTCAACATATTCGTCTATCGGCATCTGATAATAGATCCTGCCGACGCCGTTTTCATAAGGGGTCGTGCCGTCGTTGCTGACGCCCTTGACCTTGGTGCAGGCGGCGGGGAAGAGCTCCGTGAGCGTCGTAGCGTTGGTCGCCCATTTATAGGCCGCCTCGCTCGCGCATTCAAAGGTGGTCTCGCCGACGCGCAGCGCGTCGCAGAGGTTATGGAGCGCCTGCCAGTTTTCCTCGGGGACGTCCTCAGCGAGCAGGGGCAGGTAGAGATGGGGGTTGAATTCGTACTTCGGAGGCTCCGGCGTCGGTTCCGGTGTAGGTTCCGGGGTCGGTTCCGGCGTGGGCTCCGCGGTCGGCACAGCGGTAGGCGCGGCGGTGGGGGCCGGTTCGGCGCTCGGCGCGGCCGTCTCGCCGCCGGAGGGCGTTTTCCGGGCGCATCCGCAGACCGTAACGGCCGCCGTCAGTATGACGGCCGCAAGGACCAGACTGATAAGCTTTTTATAAAACATGGGTATTCCTCCCGAATAACGCTTTTTCAGCGATTTAGCCGCATAAGTATAGCCCATAGCGGGCGCGAAGTCAAGCGGAAAGATGAGCCGCCTTTCAGCACCCCGTTTTGCCGCGGCCGGAAAGCGTTTTTTTGCTTGCCTTATTCGGAAAAATGCGGTATAGTAAAAGCGGAATGAAACCTGCTCTTGGGAGGCATGACTATGAAAAAGCTCCTCGCCTGCATGCTCGCGCTGCTCCTCGCCTCGGTCCCCTTGTTCTCCCTGGCGGCCGAACCCGCCGCGCCCGCAGCGGCACTGTCAACACCTCCGACGCGCTGATGGTGCTCCGCAGGGCGATGGGCTTGATCTGAAACGGGCCGTTATCCGAAACGATCATGCAGAATAATACTGGGAGGACCTATGAATAAGCACGGTAAAAAGATGATCGCGCCGATCGCGGTCACGGTCATAGTGATACTCTACTACGCCGCCTTTTTCGGCGTGTTCATTTCTTCAATCAAAAGCACGTTTTTCAAGGTATTGCTGGCGATAGTGCCGATCCTTATCGGCGGTGCGCTGATCGCCGTCTGCATACAGCGAATAAAAGAGATCAAAGGAGGAGAAGAAGATGATCTTGGTAAATACTGATTACATCACGGGCAGGGAACTGGAGATGCTCGGGCTTGTCAAGGGCAGCACGATCCAGTCCAAAAACATCGGCAAGGACATCCTGCAGGGCCTTAAAACGCTGGTCGGCGGCGAGCTGACCGCGTACAACGAGATGATGAACGAAGCGCGCGCGCTGGCGACGAAGCGTATGACGGCCGAAGCGGAAGCTCTCGGCGCTGACGCAATAGTCAACATCCGCTACGCATCCTCGGCGATAATGCAGGGCGCGGCGGAAGTTATCGCCTACGGCACCGCCGTCCGATTCAAATCATAACCGGGGTCGGCTGAGCCGGCTTCGCACTCAAAACGACCCAGGACCGGCGGAAACACTCCCGCCGGTCCGCTTTTTGACCTTGAAAGCGGCGGAAAGCGCCGCCCGAAACAGCCTTTGGGGCTGAAACCGATTATCCCGGCGAAAAAATAAAACAATATGATTGAAAATATAACCTGAATACAGTATAATATAAAATGTTAAGAAATATGACGGATCCTGCCGTTTGCAGAGGAAGGGGGTTTGGCCATGCGTGAGATCGATGATCGCTATCCTGAATACGCAAAGCCCTATGAACCTCTGCGCAAGGGCCGCCGATTCGGCAAACTGACCGGCAACGAAGCCACGCTCCTGGCGCGGCGCTCTGCCCGTCGGGAAGCGTTTCGGCGGTATTATTCTTTTGGAGCCGCGGTGCTGATCGCGATCGCGATCCTGGTAGGGCTTACCGTGCCCTCCCCGGGGGAAAAGTCGAACATCCCCGAGCCGACGCCCGAGCCCACGCCGATAGTTACGCTTGCGCCGACGCCGACGCCCGAGCCCACCCCCGAGCCCACGCCGGAGCCGACGCCGACGCCAACGCCCGAGCCTACGCCGACGCCAACGCCCGAGCCAACACCGACGCCAACTCCGACGCCCACGCCCGAGCCTACGCCGACGCCAACACCGACGCCCGCGCCGACGCCTACGCCGACGCCGAGGCCGACGCCTGCCCCGACGCCGAGGCCCACGCCCACTCCCACGCCGTCGCCTACGCCCGAACCTCCCCCGTGACCCACTCCGCC
>JAEEGL015488704.1_pt1 | contig 20107 bp, 16 predicted proteins | sample 9134231 | NCBI WGS metagenome assembly JAEEGL01 (sample SAMN16246548, study PRJNA631951) | gut metagenome | biome: gut microbiome; feature: rumen; material: fiber-attached | host: Bos | place: Iran: Karaj | collected 2018-10
CAGATCGCCTTCGTCGCTGTTGACGACCTCGAAGATCTCCTCCTCGGCGCCGTTCTGCGCGTTGATGTAGACGATGAAAAAGGTCTCGTCCCGCTTGCATTTGCACTCGTAGCAGAGCACCTCCCGCGTGTTGCACTTTGGGATCAGGGCGAGGCTGACCGCCTCGATTGTGAGCGCGTCCGAGATGCGGTCGCGCGCGTCCTGTTCGGTCAGCGCCGGCAGGGCGACATGGCGCGGGCGATGATGGAAGCGGTAGTTTGCCGCGTCGAGCCCGATTACCGCTTCGGTCTCGCGGTCCACATAGACCTTGACGAGATCGGCGTAGAGGATCACGCCGTCCTGCACCGCCGCGTAGTTCAGCACGACCGTGCCCGCGTAGTACTGCGCATAGGAGGGTTCCATCTGATCGAAGCCGTGTTCTTCGAGATACCTGCTTGCGGCGGCGTGCAGGCGCTTGCTTTCCTTGTCGTTCGGCGGATCGTTCTTATCGCCCTTCGGCGCGTCCATGAAATAATAGAGCGCGCCGCCGCGCTCCGTCAGCGAAACGCACAGCGCGCCGCCGTTCTCGGAAAAATCGTAGGTCACGACCGTGCCCTCGGTGCGTCCGTCAAAGCGCAGCGCGCGGTCGGGAAACAGCTCCTGCGCGATGCGCGTCGCCTCCGCCTCGTCGATCAAATCGCCGGAAAGCCCCTGCGGCTCCGCCTGTTCGCTGCTTTCGGAGAACGGTCCGTCATAGAGCAGCGACGGATACTGCGCAAGGTTCTCCTCGTTCGTCTCGCCGCCGTAAAAGTCCGTGTCCTGCGGGAAGCCGCCGCCCGTCACGCTGCCGTCGTAGGTCTTTGAGAGATCGGAGCAGCAGGCGCGCAGATCGGACAGCGAACGGAGCTGATCCTCATTCAGCATCTGTCCGTTCAGCACGCGGTCGAGGAGCGTTTCGGCATAGTCGCCGGTGCGCGTCAGAAACTGCATCAGGGAGGAATCGTCGCCGTAGGAAACGGGCAGCAGGCTCAAAGCCCTTGCCGCGCCCGCGCTCAGCCGCCGCACCTCGGCAAAGGATTTCGAAAGCCTTGCGGGCGTGGACGCCGCCTCCGTCTTGGACAGGGCGACCGAGAGATCGTAGAGATCGTCGGACAGCGCGCGGTAGGCGCTTTCGGTCTGCGCCGTCAAAAGCCGCTGCTGCTCGGCGATCGTCTCGCGCTGTTTGAGATAGGAGGCGCCGAGCACCGCAAAGCCGATCATCATGACGGCGGGCAGCCCGAACAGCCAGATTTTCTTGGGTAGTCTCATCATTTGCAGAATACATGCTCGCCGATCCGCACCACGATCGGGCGCGACCGGATCCATGCGTTGGTGGTCTTTGCGGGGTTGTAGTAGAACAGGCAGCCGCCGGTCGGGTCCCAGCCGTTCATCGCGTCCTTCGCCGCCTTGATCGCCGTGTTGTCGGGCGTCAGGTTGATCTGTCCGTCGTCGACCGCGGAAAACGCGCCGCGCTGATACACCACGCCGGCGATCGAATTCGGAAACGCGCTGCTTTTCACGCGGTTTAAGACCACCGCGCCGACCGCGACCTGCCCCTTATAGGGCTCGCCGCGCGACTCGCTGTAGATGCACTGCGCCAGCAGGTACACGTCTCCGTTCGCCGCGCCCGCGCTCTGCGACGCCGACGAACCGGACAGGCTGATCCCGATCGCCGCGGCGGTCTTGGGACCGATCACGCCGTCGACGGTCAATCCGTTCTTCTTCTGAAACAGCCGCACCGCGCGCTCGGTCGCCGCGCCGAACACGCCGTCGACCGCGCCGTCGTAGTAGCCCCACTGCTTCAGCCGCTTCTGCACCGCCGCGACCTCGTCGCCCTTCGAGCCGCGCCGCAAGGCCGCCTCCGCGGTCAGTACCGGCAGCAGCGCAAGGAGCACGGCGAGCGCAAGCAGCAGCGCGCGTTCCTTTTTCCGGATCCCGCGTCTCATCCGCGGTCCCCGATCAGCGTCTTAAGATAGGTCCACACCGAGCTTTCGAGCTCGATTTCGTCGAGATCGACCGGCTCGCCGTCTTCGCTCACGATGCACAGCGGCGGAAACAGCACGCACCACCAGTTGTGTCCCTCGGCGCGTCCGAGCCGCACGCACAGCGCGTCGTACTCGCCCGCCGGAAACGCGATCCCGCCGTAGACGCGGTCGGGAAACGGTTCGGTCCCGAGCGAGAGCTGCACGCCGTAGTCGAGCCCGCGGCTTTCGAGAACCGCCTCCGCAGTTTTCTGCAGGTCCTTTCCGTGGTGCAGCAGGTATTCGCGCGCGTCCGCATACGACTCCGCCTTTTGAAACAGCGGCAGGAGCGCGTCACGCACGGCGAGCTTGGCGCTCTGGTCCGTCGCTTCGTCGCTGTTTGCGATCACATGAAGCCGCAGAACGCCGTCGTTCGACGTCACCGTCTGCACGGCAGGCGCGAACCGGAACGCGCCGACGAGCGCGATCGCAAGAAGAATCAGAGAAAGCAGCATTCGTTTTTGCATGGATCTTCACCTCATCGAGAGTTTTGCCCGAAAATCCGCGGTCCATACCTGCGTTTGACTTTTTTCCGGAATGCTGATAAACTGTATAGGATATTCGGAAACGACGCACCGAAGGAGAAAACCGGATATGACCTTCTGGCACGCATGCTATCAACTGCTGATCGGACCGCTCGAACTGCTGTTCGAGGTGATCTTTTCGCTTGCGTACCGCGTGCTGAAAAGCCCCGGCTTCACGATCGTTTTTTTGAGCCTTGCGGTCAACTTCCTGGTCCTGCCGCTTTACCGGCGCGCCGACGCGCTGCAGGCGGAACAGCGGGACAAGACGCTTGCCATGAAGCCCTGGGTCGATCACATCAAACGCACGTTCCGCGGCGACGAGCGCTTCATGATGCTGCAGACCTATTACCGGCAGCAGGGCTACCGGCAGACGGACGTGCTGAAGGGCTCGGTCTCGCTGCTTTTGGAGGTCCCGTTCTTTCTTGCGGCATACCGGTTCCTGTCCGGTCTCGCGCTGCTGCAGGGCGTTTCGTTCGGTCCGATCGCGGACCTCGGCGCGCCGGACAGCCTGCTCGTCGTCAAGGGCGTCGCGATCCACGTGCTGCCGATCCTGATGACGCTGATCAACTTCGCGGCTGCCGCCGTCTATCTCCGGGGCTTTCCGCTGAAAAGCAAGCTGCAGATGTACGGCACGGCGCTCGTCTTTCTCGTTCTGCTGTACCGGTCGCCGTCGGGTCTGGTCCTTTACTGGACGCTCAACAATCTCTTTTCCCTGTGCAAAAACATCTTTTACCGGCTCCGGCATCCGAAGCGGATCCTGCATATCCTGCTTGCCGCCGCGGGACTGTTCGGCGCGGGCTTTGTGCTGCTCCGCGTTCGCGCAGGCACGGCGGAGCGCGCGGCGGTCGCCGCCGTGTCGCTGCCTCTGACGCTGCCGCTGCTGTTCGATCTCCTGTCGCCGCTTGTTCGCCGTCTCCGCGAAAAGCGCGGCGGCCGCGCTCCCGCCGTTCCGACGAAGGCGGACGCGCGCGGATTCCTTTACGGCTGCGTCTTTCTTGCGCTGCTCACGGGGCTTCTGATCCCGTCCGCGGTCCTCTATGCCTCGCCGGAGGAGTTCATCACGCTGCAATCCTATCGATCCCCGCTGTGGTACGTTCTGAGCGCGCTTCTGACCGCCGTCGGCGCGTTCGTGATCTGGTGCGGGATCTTCTACCGCCTCGCTTCTCCGAAGGGAAAGCGCATCCTCTGCGACGGCGTGTGGATCCTGTCCGTCTGCGGGATCGTGAACTATCTGTTTTTCGGCAAGGATCACGGGAATCTTTCGGAGATGCTGCAATACGACATGTACGCCGCGCCGTCCTTCCGGACGGTCGCCCTCAACCTTGCGGTGCTGCTGGCGCTTGCCGTTCTGCTGCTTCTGATCCGCCGCAAAAAGGCGTCGGTCGCGCGGCTTCTGACCGCCGCCATGTGTCTTGCCCTGCTCGGCATCTCGGCGCGCAACCTCATCGGGACCGGACGGACGCTTTCGGACGCGCGCGGGCGCATCGCGGCGGAGGAGGACTATCCGCAGCTGCATTTCAGCAAGACCGGCAAGAACGTCATCGTGCTGATGCTCGACCGCGCCGTCTCCGCGTATCTGCCGTATGTGGTGCACGAAAAGCCGGAGCTCAAGGAGAAGTTCGACGGGTTCACCTTCTATTCGAACACGCTGTCGTTCGGCGGCGCGACGGTAACCGGCGGTCCCCCGATCTTCGGCGGGTACGAGTACCGCCCGATCGAGATCAACCGCCGCACCGATCGGACGCTCGTCGAAAAGCACAACGAGTCGCTGAAGGTCATGCCGACCGTGTTCTATCAGAACGGCTTTGACGTCACGGTCTGCGATCCGTCGCTCGCGGGATACCGCTGGCGCTCCGATCTGTCGATCTATGACGACAACCCCGAGATCACCGCATACAATCTGACCGGCAACCTGACGCTCGACGAGTTCGACAGCGCCGAGGCCGTACACGCCTTCCGCGAGCGCAATTTCTTCTGCTATGCGTTCTGCCGCGTCATGCCCGTATTCCTGCAGCCGACGCTGTACAATCAGGGCCGCTACAACGCCGTCGATACCCCCGCGAAGCAGCGGGAGGACATCCCCTCGCCGCAGGTGCGGCACGGCCTGTCGAAGGCGGAGGGCATCACCGATTCGTTCCTGCAGCGCTATGCGGTGCTCAAAAGCCTGCCGCACATCACCGTCGCGGACAGCGAGGACGTCAACACCTTCCTTCTGATGTGCAACGACATCACGCACGGCGGGATCATGCTCGAGGAACCGGCATACGAGCCGAAGGCGGTCGTGGACAACACCGCCTACGACAAAGCGCACCCGAACCGCACGGCGGACGACGGCTCGGCGATCGTGCTCGACAACGAAAACCGCCTGGTGCACTACCACGCGCTGACGGTCGCGATGCTGGAGCTCGGTAACTGGTTCGACACGCTGCGCGAACAGGGCGTATACGACAACACGCGCATCATCATCGTCTCGGACCACGGACAGATGACGCATTCGTTCCTGAACGCGCTGTTCGGGCACGACGCCTACTGGATGGACGTGCTGCGGTTCAGCTCGCTGCTGCTCGTCAAGGATTTCGGCGCGACGGGCTTTTCGACCGACCCGCAGTTCATGACGTCCGCGGACGTGCCGACGCTCGCGTTCTCCGGGCTCATCGAGCATCCGGTCAATCCTTACACCGGTCAGCCGATCACCGACGCGGCGAAGCACGACGAAGCGCAGTACCCGCTGCAGACGGAGATCGCGAACTTCGCCGACATTGCGAACGAAACGCAGCTTCCGGGGCTTTGGCTGCGCGTCGGCGGCAGGGATATCTGGGACGTGCGCAACTGGAGCGTGATCGGCACGCTGCCCGACGACGCGAAAGGAGGGCAATGATGCTGCTGTATATCGACCCGGGCACGGGGAGTATGCTGTTTACCGTACTGGTCGGTCTGCTGGCGGCGGGCATCTTCGCCTTCCGCAAGCTCTTTTTGGCGCTGCGGTTCCGTCTTTCGGCGGGCAAGCGCGGCCGGGAGACCGGCGCCGAGCCGCTGGTGATCTTTTCGGAAAGCAAGCGCTACTGGAACGTGTTCGAGTCTGTCTGCGACGAGCTCGAACGCCGCGGGCAGGACACGCTGTATCTGACCGGCTCGGCGGACGATCCCGCGTTCTTGAAGCCGTATACCCACGTCCGCTGCGAATGCATCGGCGAGGGCAACCGCGGCATCGCGCGGCTGAATCTTCTGAAGGCGGACGTCCTTCTTTCCACCACGCCCGGGCTCGACGTATACCAATGGAAACGCTCGCGCGACGTGAAGCGCTACGTGCACATCCCGCACGCATCGAGCGATATCGTGCTGTACCGCATGTTCGGACTCGACTACTACGACGCCGTGCTGCTCTCCGGCGCCTATCAGGCGGAGCAGATCCGCGCGCTGGAAACGCTGCGGAACCTGCCGGAGAAGGAGCTGCGGATCGTCGGCATGACCTATATGGACGCGATGAAGGCGCGGCTCGAGCGCGCGGAGCCGCTCGGCGCGCACCCGACGACGGTGCTGCTCGCGCCGTCCTGGGGACCGAGCGCGATCCTCTCGCGCTACGGCGCGCGGATCATCGAAGCGCTTCTGAACACCGGCTATCGCATCATCGTCCGCCCGCATCCGCAGTCCTTTGCGTCCGAAGCGGCGCTGCTCGACGGGCTGATGCGGCAGTTTCCCGAAAGCGACCGGCTCGAATGGAACCGCGACGCCGACAACTTTGAGGCGCTGCGCCGTTCGGATGTGCTGATCTCCGACTTTTCGGGCGTGATCTTCGACTTCGCGCTCGTCTTCGACAAGCCGGTGCTGTACGCGGACACGTCGTTCGACCGGTCTCCGTACGACGCCTGCTGGCTCAAGGAGGAGCTCTGGACGTTTGCGACGCTGCCGAAGATCGGCGAACCGCTGACCGAGCAAAGCCTCGATCGTCTGAAGGAACGCATCGACGCCGTGCTCTCCGAACCGGAGCGGCGGCAGGCGCGCGACGCGGCGCGCGCCGAGACGTGGGCGTACCCCGGCGAAGCGGCGGTGCGCACCGTGGATTATCTGACGGAGACCCTGCAGGCGCAGAAGCAGCCGGAAGCGGGGCGGAAAAAGCCGTGACGCCGCTCGGGTCCGCCGTCAGAACGGCGCTGCAAACGTATATCGAACGGATCACCGGCGTACGTCCGGCGCTGAAACCGTCGAAAAAGGCGCACCTCGCGACCGGTTCGTTTCTGCGGCTCGACGCGGAGAACGCCGCGCGGCTTCTGAACGCGCATACGGCGGAATGCACGCTTTGCGGCGTGCCGCTGCTCCGGTCGGTATCGGTCGAGAACGGCTGGCTGCTGTTCTTCTTCACGACCGACGCGCTCGACGCATATGCGGCGGCGCTGCCGGATGCGGAGGAGCCGGACGACGGATACGTTTCGCGGCGGCTTTGGATGATCGCAAGGCGTCCCGACGCGCCCGTGCCGGACGACGGCGCGGTCCTTTCGGGCTTCTTCGCGGCGCTGTTCGGACTGCCGGACGGCGAACGCCTGTTCCTTTCCGCACCGCGGGACCGGAACGGCACGGCGCGCATACAGCTGGAGCAGCGCATGACCCGGCTTGCAAAACTATTATTATATGAACGGAGGAACAACGTATGAAATGGACCTGGCTCGGTCATTCGACCTTTCTTCTCGAGACGGACGCGGGCGCGAAGCTCGTCACCGATCCCGTGGACGCGGGCAGCGGCTTCGATCTGCCGCGCATCGCGGCGGACGTGATCACGGTCTCGCACCGTCACTTCGACCACTGCGCGACCGAACGCATCGGCGGCACGCCGGCGATCAAGGAATCGACGGACCCCGAAACGATCGCGGGCTTTCGCATCACGGGCTACCCGACCTTCCACGACGAGGTGCGCGGCGCGAAACGCGGAACGAACACGGTCTTTTCGATCGAAGCGGACGGACAGCGCTTTGTGCACTGCGGCGATCTCGGACACATCCCCGACGACGCGACGATCGCGGCGCTCAAAGGCGCGGACGTGCTGATGATTCCGGTCGGCTCGGTCTACACCGTCGACGGCAGGACGGCCTGGGAGATCGCCAAGCGCATCGCGCCGAAGGTCGTCGTGCCGATGCACTATGCCGTGCCGAACCTGCGCTTTGCGCTCGAACCGGTCGACCATTTCCTGAACGCCGCCGCAGCCTCCCCCGCCCCGATCCGAATCGAGGTCCCGACGCTGTAACCGGCGACACGCAAAAAACAGCATCCGTACGCTGCACGTACGCGATGCTGTTTTTGATTTCAAAGAGAAGGAGCGTCAGTTTTCCATGCTCGAAGGGGTGTAGACGATCGAGGCGATCACGCCGTCCTTCATGGTGACGGAGAGCAGCGCCGAGCCGTCGATCAGATTCCAGTCGTTTTCCAGCAGCTTCGGGAACGCCGCCGCGGCGTCGGTCTCGGACATGCCGATATAGAGCCCCTGCGGGGTCTTGACCGTATCGTCGGCGACGGTGATCGCCGTGATGCGCAGTACGCCGTCGATCGCGTTCGCCATGATCTGATAGCCGGAATAGTAGTAGTAGACGTCCTCGCTGTCGAACGCGCAGGTCTCGCCCGTGAACGTCGCACGGTACGCGGGAAGCGCCGCAAGGACCGGCTCCGCCTCGTCGTAGATGCCGAAGCGCACGCCGTCCGCCTCGAAGTACAGGTCTCCGTATTCGCCGCCGTGCACCGCATTCGGGTCGACAAACACCGCGTTCGGATCGTCCGCGTCGCCGCAGGCGAGAAGCGGGAGCGCCGCAAGCAGAAGCGCAAGCATCAGAACCGCAAGTTTTTTCATCTCAGTTTCCCTCCGTCAATCGTTGTTTTTCCGTTTCATAGCGTTCGGTCAGCGCGCGGTACGCCGTATCGAGCGCCGCGTCGCCGCGATGGTCCGTCAGCCGGTACCGCGTCACAAGCTCTCCGCCGAGCCAGCGGCTGAGCTTTTCCGCGCCGTATACGTTCAGATGCTGTCCCATGTCGCAGGTATCGGTCTGCATATCGATCCCGATCGCATCGTTTTCGGCGATCGTGTTGACGTACCAAAGCCCGTGCGCGTCGGCGAACGTCTGCACGTCCGCGTCCCACTCCGGATACCAGTACGGCTCGATCGAAGGCGATTTCATCAGCACCAGTTCGATCCCGTTCTCCGCGCACAGCGCCGCGATCTTTTCGAGCCACGCCATGCTCGATTCGGGCAGATGCGGCTCCTTCAGGACCGGCGGGATCGGCGTTTCGGTCGCGGGACGCACCTCGGTGCGCAGCAGATACCCGTTGAACGAGACCGGCTCGCCCGTTTTGAACCAGTAGGCGAAGTCCTCGGCCTTGAGCTCGCTCCAGCGCGCATGGAAGCGCAGCAGCGGAAAGACGTAGCTCATAAAGTCCTCGCCGTCGGTCATGCTCGCTCCGATCGCGCCGAGCTTCGCTTTTCCCCAGCGCATCCCGTCGATCGTCATGCGGTTGTACGCCTCGGACTGCGGCTCGCCGTACTTGAGCGCCAGCACGTTGTAGACGACGACCCGCGGCGTCTCGGTGCGCAGCGCATCCTCCAGAAGATAATACGAATGCCAGACGAGCTGCTGCGCGCTGCCGCGGATGTACGACGTGACGCCGTATTCGTTCCAGAGCGCGACCGGCGAAACGTTCGAGAACACCTCGCAGTCGCCGATGAACAGCACGTCGTGGTCCGTCGCTTCCCCGTAGTATTCGCCGGTCAGATGCCCTTCCGCCGGCGAGGTGCGGTATTTCGGCGCGACGAGACGCGAGACCGCGTACAGCGCTCCGAAAAACACGATGCAGGCAAGCAGGACGCCGCCGATGACAGGAAGCTTTCGTTTCATATCAGAACCGGTTGTAGATAAACTGCGAGGCGTCGAAACCGAAGCCGTAACGCCCGAAGATCAGGATCGTGCCGATCAGCACGAGCAGCACACAGACGGAAAACACCGTGCCGCGCTTCATGATCCGCGGCCGGATCGCGCCTTTCCGCTGTATCATCGAAAGCGCGAACATCGCGAGCACACCTGAAAAAGCGATCGCGTAATCGAAATACGAAAGTCCCAGCGACTGTACGCCGCCCCGGAACACCGCGCCCCAGTTCCATGTCGTGAACATGGAGAAGAACGACGAAAACGCCTCTCTGACCGTGCCGTAACAATCCAGAATGCGCAGCGACGACAGCAGCAGTACCGTGCGGATCACGGTGAACCCGCGGTAGAACGCGCTTTCGGTGAGCCGCGGAAAACGCTTGTGAAACCGCGCGTACAGCGGCTTCAGCTCCTCGGAAAGGAGGATCACGGCGCCGTTCAAAAGACCCCAGACGAGGAAGGTCAGATTGCTGCCGTGCCACGCGCCGGTCAGCGCCCACACGAGCAGCGTCGCAAGGTAGACCGGCACGCGCCGCGAAACGCCTGTGCCGAAGCGCCGCGTGGCTTTGGAAAGATCGCGCATCGGCTTCGATACCGACAGCGGATAATAGACGTAGCGCTTGAACCATTCGCCGAGCGTGATGTGCCAGCGCCGCCAGTATTCCGAAATGCTCTTGGAGAAGTACGGGCGGTTGAAGTTTTCCTCGATCGTGATCCCGAGCATCTCGCCGACACCGATCGTGATGTCGACGCCGCCGGTGAAGTCCGCATAGAGACATGCGGCGTACAGGAGCATTTCAACGAGGATGAAGTCCCCGCGGTACACGTCCGGCCGCGCGCAGAGCGCCTTGACCGCGACGAGCAGCCGGTCGGCGACGATCAGTTTTTTCCAGTATCCCCACACGATGCGAAGGCTCGCGGACAGGAAGCGCTTTCCGTCGAACGCGTGCGGCGCGGTCAGAGCCTTCCCCACCGTTTCCCACCGCGTGATCGGTCCCTGCACCAGAAGCGGGAAAAACGACGTGAACAGCGCGAGCTTCAAGGGGTTCTTTTCCGCCGGGACCGTTTCGCGGTACACGTCGAGCAGGTATCCGACCGTCGAAAACGTATAGAACGAGATGCCCATCGTAAGCGCAAGGTCCTGTCCGAACGGCTTCCCGCCGAAGATCCCCGCGGAGAGCCGCCCGAGCATCGCGCCGTATTTGAGCGCGAACAGGATGCCGAAATTGACGAGCAGGCAGGCGATCAGCACGAGCCGCCGCTTCTTTTCAAACCGCAGCCGTACCGCCTTTCGCTCCTCCTTCGTGTGCGTCTCCTTCATGGCGGCGACCGTCTCGCGCTGGCGGACAAACAGCGCGTCGATCGCGCGCGTCGCCGCGTACACCGTGACGATCGTTACGGCCATAAAGACCGCGCCCAAAAATCCCGCAAAGCAGACGAAGACTGCGTTCGCGAGCAGCAGCACGATCCATTGGATCCGTTTCGGCACGAGGTAGTACACGGGCACGAGTACCGCCAGAAACAGAAGAAACGCCCACGAGGGAAACAGCATCAGTCGTCCTGCTCCCCGATCCTTGCGATCAGCGCAAAGAGCGCCTTTGCGGAGTTGAAGTTTGCCGGCACGATGTCCTTTGCCGGGATCACGACGCCGAATTCCTCCTCGATCCGCGTGATCAGCATGACGATGTCGAACGAGGCGAGGATCCCGCCGTCGACGAGCCGCGTCTCGGTCTCAAAGTCCGTTTCGGGATGCAGCTCCCGCAAAATGTCCAGAAGTTGTTCCATCGTTCCTCCTATCGGTATAAAAGCTGCGCCGCCGCCCTGCGGTCGGTCTTGCCGTTTTCGGTCAGCGGCAGGCTGTCCACTTTCGCCGTGCGCTTCGGCAGCAGGTATTCGGGAAGCTTTGCTTTGAGCGCCGCAAGCAGCGCCGTTTTTTCGATCGCGCCGGTATAGACGAGCCCCAGAAGGCTTTTCTCGCGATCGAACACCGCGCACGCGGCGTCCACGCCGTCGACCGTTCTCGCCGCGGCTTCGAGCTCGCCGAGCTCGATGCGGTGTCCCATGTGCTTGATCTGATCGTCCCTGCGTCCGAGAAATTCGAGCTCGCCGCGTTCGTTGATCCGCCCGAGATCGCCGGTCCGGTAGACGGTCTCCGGATAATCGGGATTCAGAGGGTTCTGTACGAATGCCTTTGCCGTGCGTTCCGGATCGCGGTAATAGCCGTGACATACCGCCGTACCGCGGATGTAAATCTCGCCCTCGTCCGACCGCCGTCCGTTTTCGTCGATCAGAAAGATCTCCGTGTTGTCGAACGCGCGTCCGATCGGGATGCGCTCGCCGGGCGCAAAGTCGCGGTCGACCTCATAGAAGCACGACATGCCGGTGCATTCGGTCGGTCCGTACAGATTCAGATAGCGCGCGCTGACGTGCTCCCGCCAGATGGAAAGCTGCTTCGGCGGCATGACCTCGCTGCCGAACGCGACGGTTTTAAGGTACTGCGGCACGACCGCGTCGAACGTGTGCAGCGCCGAGATCAGCGTCAGCGCGGGCACGACCCAGCAGAGCGCGGTGACGCGGTGCGCGTTCAGAAACTCCACGAGCGGCACCGGCGTCATAAACAGTTTTTTCGGCACGAGCACGACGCCCGAGCCGCATTTCAGCGCGGACAAGATCTCCTTGAGACAGGCGTCCACATAGAGCGGCGCCTGCATGCCGAACACGTCGGTTTCGTCCGCGCGAAGCGTTTTCGTGATCTGTTCGGCGTAATCGAGCACCGCGCGGTGCACGCCGACGACGCCCTTCGGCGCGCCGGTAGACCCGCTTGTGAACACGAGATACGCGGGATCGGAATCGAGCCGGCGCTTTTCCGCCGTGTCGAGCGCGTCCGCATCGGCAGGCTCCGAAAGGATCGCGCAGGCGTCGAGCGCTTCGCCCGCAAACCCGCAGACGGAAAGCAGATCGCGCGCGCTTTCGTCGACGATCGCAAAGCGCGCCCGCACGCGGTCGAGGATCGAGCGGATGCGGGTCTCGCCCATCTCCGCGTCGACCGGCACATAGAAGCAGTTCGCCTTCCACACGCCGAAGAACGCCGCGATCATCGCGCCGCTGCGCTTCATAAACACGAGCACGGGCTCCCGCGCCGCGCCGCGGCGCAGTAGCGCGGAGCCGATGCGGTCGGAGCGCGCGGCAGCGTCCGCAAACGTCAGCGTTTCCGTTTCGTCCGTGAACATCGCCCGGTCGGGGCATGTTTCCGCCTGTATCTTCAGCAGCTCTGTCGCCGACTTCATATCTTCATTCCTTCGTTCTTTATTTTCCGCCGTTATACGGCTCCGTTGCGACCGGCGGGTACAGCGACGGATCATAGTTCCAGTAGCTCCTGCTGTGGCGGCGCGTCTGCGCGTCCGTCCACATGAAGCAGCGGAACTTGCCGGTCCATGCGCGGCAGGCGTCAAAGTGATACCAGCCCGTGCCGATGTTGACGAGCAGCCAGTAATGATGCGAGTTCGCGCTCAGGCGCGTGACGCTGCGGATCTCCGCATCCGTCTGTTCGAGCAGCAGCCTTGCCGCCGCGTAGGATGTGAAGCAGTCGCCTCTGCCGGTCGTCAGCCCGCGCACCGCCTCGCTGCGCCAGTCCTGCTTGTTCGAGGTCGAAACATAATGCACGTTCTCGTACACATAATCGTAAATCGCTTCGATCTGTTCGGCAAGTGTCATGTCGTCCGTGACAATCTTTGCCATGATCTTGTCCGCGACTTCCTGCGCCCGGTCCTCCTCGACCCTGGACGTGACGACGCGGACCGTCGCTTTCTTATACGCCGTGTTGCCGCGCACGTCCGTCGCGTAATACACGATGGTATAGCTCCCGATCCGGGAAATATCGACCGCCGACGCATCCGCCGTGACCTCGACGTCGCCGTCGCAGTCGTCCCATGCAAAGACGTCCGCAAGGAAGGTCGCCGCTTCGTCCACATAGCAGAAGAGATCGCGCACGCCGTACAGCTCCGGCGGTTCGGTATCCGGAATCAGCGTCAGCGTGAACGTTTTTTCGGTGCGGTTGCCGCTCGTATCGACCGAAACGAGCGTGACCTCCTGTTTATCCCTGTTCCAGTCCGGTTCTTTGAGATAGTCGAGCGTCGCTTCCGTCACGTCCTCCGCGGACGCAAGCCCCTCCGCCGCGATCGGCGTACCCAGATACCACTGCGAGCGCATGACCGTCACGGCAGGCGGCGTCGTATCCCTTACGTCGATCAGCGCGATGTTGCGCACGCCGTCCACGGTGACCGCCAGCACATGCTGTCCGATCTCGTCCGGAATGAACTGCATGTCGAGCGACGCTTCCGTATAGGTGCCCTCCTCCAGAAGCTCTTTGACCGAAAGGCCCATATTGCGCGCTTCGATCACCTTCGGCTCCGCGTTTGTAAACAGCAGCGTCGAATAGACCGTTGCGACGTTGCCGCCGCGGTCCCTCAGGGTGAGCGCGACCGTCTGCGGCTCCAGGCTGTCGGGATCCGGCTGCGCGGCGAACGTCACCGCGACCGACGTCTCGTCGAAGATATCCGTCACAAACATATCCGGCCGGATCTTGCTGCCCGGCGCAAGGATCTGCGTGTTTCCCCTGCCCGTCGGCGGGATCGTGTCCCGGATGATCAGGCGCGTTTCCGATTCCGTTCCGTCCGCCGCAACGGTGATCGTGTATTCCCCCGGCTCCCGCATCATCTTTTCGGTGATCGGGCTGATCTCTGCTTCCGTATACGGGATCAGCAGAAGATCGTCCGCGGTCGGGACCGGCGATCCCGCTTCCAGGATGAGCTCGTCCAGCGCCGCGCGCACATGCACCGGGACGCTGACCTTTGAACGGTTTCCGCTCTCGTCCTCCAGCAGCACGACCGCGTCGTAATCGCCGACGGCGGAAAAGTCCGGCGCGGTCCCGAACGAGACCTTGACGAGACCCTCGTCTTCCAGGTCCCGGATCAGGCGATCCGGCGTGACCGGCTGCCCGAGCGGTACGATCTGCTCAACGGCTTCCGCCGTCGGCGCCGCCGTGTCGCGCACACGCAGAACGACCGGGACCGCGCGTCCGCGATACAGGACCTTCAGCCGGTAGTCCCCCGCCTTCCGGTAAACCGGTTCCGGCGCAGTCTCGTATGCCGCTTCGTCCCCGTCACGCCGCAAAAAAGCCGTCGCCTCCGGCGTTTCCTCCCCAAGCTCGACCGTCACGCTTCTGCGTACCGCGCCGTAGAAAACGCTGATCAGCACGAAGAACGCGGCGATCAGAATCGCGGCGACCGGCAGAACGATCGCAAGGATCGTGTTACGGACCGGATGCTCCCGCTTCTGCGGCTGTTTGTTTTTCTTCTTCTTTCCTTTGCTCATGCCGTTTCTCCGTTAAAAACCGTTTCGTACGCCTGCAGGAGCGTTCCGAACAGCGCGCCCGCCTTCCCGCCGACCGCTGCGCCGTCGATCGTTTCCGCGCGGCGTATGCCGAGCGTGCTGGAGCTTATGATCACCTCGTCTGCCGAAAACAGCGCTTCCTTTGAAAACGCCTGCTCCGCCGCCGGGACGCCCGCGTCCTTTGCGACCCTCAGAAGGATCGCGCGCGTGACGCCCGCAAGGATGTGCTCGTCGGCCGGATGCGTAAACAGCGTGCCGTCTTTCAGGACAAAAACGTTCGTATGCGATCCCTCCGTCACAAGCCCGTCGCGGACAAACACCGCCTCGTCCGCGCCGGCTTCCTTTGCGCGCTCGTTTGCAAGCACGTTCGGGATCAGGTTCAGCGTCTTGATGTGACACATTCTGCCGCGGAGATCGTCCGTCGTGATGAGCCGCATGGTTTTTTCCTTCGGCAGCAGGACCTTCGGCGTGACGGTGATCAGAAGGTTCGGCGTCCGTTCGCCTTCCGGAAACGCATGCGCCCGCCGCGCCGTCGCGCGGGAAACCTGCCAGTAGAGCACGGCGCACGGTTCGTCCGCCGCGCGAAGGCATTCCCGCAGCGTGCGGATCAGCGCGCCGCGATCCGTTTGAAACGGGATCGACAGTCCGTTCAAACTCCGGTAAAACCGGTCGATATGCGCATCCAGCGCAAACGCGCGCGTCCCGCACGCAAGACACGCCTCGTAACAGCCGTCGCCGAAGTATACGGCGCGGTCGTTCATCGGTACCGTCATTGTGTCAGGATCGCCGAGCGTTCCGTTGTACCAGCCGACAGCAGACATGCATATTCCCCCAAAATACGACTGAATCGTATTTTATATCATACCTCTTTTTTTCGCAGCATTCAAGAGAAAAGATGTAAAAACATGCCGTAAGGCGCCGGACGCCGGTTTGATGTTGCATCGGCGCGCATTCCGTGATATGATCACAGAGACGGATCGGGCTTCCGATCCTACTACAAAAAAGCCGGACAGGCGGAAAGAGGGAAGATATGGAATTGTGCGCACGGAAAGACGTTCCTGTGCAGGAAACGTGGGATCTTTCGCTGATCTTTCAGGAGGAATCGCAGATGTGGGAGGCGCTCGACGCGCTGAAAAAGCAGGTCAAAACCTTTGTCGAAACGTATGCGGGAAAGCTCACGACCGCGGAGAAGATCGTCGCCTGTCTCGATGAGCAGGAAGCGTTCCTTCCGACGATGGGCAACATCTGGTCGTATACGGGGCTTGCGGTGGAAGCGGACTATACCGACAACGCGCTCCGCGAACGCAACGAAAAGATCGGCGACGAGATGACGCGCCTGTATAAGGAGCTGGCGTTCGTCGACAGCGAGATCCTGCTGGCGCCGACGGAAGAACTGGAAGCGGCGGTGAAGCTTGCGAAGGGCTGCCGCGTGTATCTTAAAGACCTGCTTGCGAAGAAGGCTCACATGCTTTCGCCCGAAACAGAGAAGGTGCTTGCCGCGCTCGGCAGGACGTTCGACGTGCCGTATGAGGTCTACAACACGCTGAAGCTGGCGGACATCGCGTTCGATCCCATTACGGTCGACGGGAAGGAATACCCGATGGGCTATTCGCTGTTCGAGGACGATTACGAGCTCGAAGCGAACACCGCGGTGCGCCGCGCCGCGTTCCGGCGGTTCTACGATACGCTGAAAAAGTACGAAAACACCACCGCGACCGCGTACAACGCCTGCGTGACGGAGGAAAAGGTCATGTCCGAGCTGCGCGGGCACAAGGACGTGTTCGACTATCTTCTGTTTGAGCAGAAGGTGACGCGGGAGATGTACGACCGCCAGATCGACGTGATCACCGAGCGTCTCGCGCCGCATATGCGCCGCTACGCAAAGCTGCTGCAGAAAAAGCACGGGCTCGACAAAATGACGTTCGCCGATCTGAAGATTGCGGTGGATCCGGAATACGATCCGCGCGTCACGATCAAGGAATCGCAGCGCTATGTGCACGACGCGCTTTCGATCCTCGGCGGGGATTATACGGATATGGTCGACCGCGCGTACCGCGAGCGCTGGATCGACTTTGCGAAGAACATCGGCAAGTCCACCGGCGGCTTCTGCTCGGGCATCTACCGGCAGAATTCGTTCATCCTGCTCAACTGGAACGACCGCATGTCGGATGTGTTCACCGTCGCGCACGAGCTCGGACACGCCGGACAGAGCATGTACGGCGACGCCGCGCAGTCCTATTATGACTGCGACCCGACCATGTACCTCGTCGAAGCGCCGTCCACGATGAACGAGCTGCTGCTTGCGAACTACCTGCTTGAAACGAACGCGGACAAACGCTTCCGCCGCTGGGTGCTCTCGAGCGTGATCTCGAACACGTATTATCACAACTTCGTCACGCACCTCCGGGAGGCGTGGTATCAGCGCGAGGTCTACAAGATCATCGACGCGGGCGGCAGCGTGAACGCGGACATCCTTTCGGACATCTTCCGGAAGAATCTCGAGCTGTTCTGGGGCGACGCCGTGGAGATCCCGGAAGGCGCAGAGCTGACCTGGATGCGGCAGCCGCACTACTACATGGGGCTGTATCCGTACACCTACAGCGCGGGGCTCACGGTCGCGACGCAGGCGATGCTGCGCATCCGCGCGGAAGGCGAGCCCGCCGTTGCGGACTGGAAGAAATTCCTTGCCGCGGGCGGCTCGAAGACGCCTCTCGAATTGGCGAAGCTTGCGGGCGTCGACATCGGCACGGACGGTCCGCTGAACGCCACGATCGATTACATCGGCTCCCTGATCGACGAGATCGTCAGACTGACCGAGGAGATCGACGGCATCCGTCTTTGACAAAAACCCGCGCCGCGGCGGACGGCGTCCGAAGAACGCGCATTCTTCATGCTTGCAAAACCGCGGCGCACCCGTTATACTAATATATTATTATTGTTGCTGATGCGATCCGGTGACGCCGGACGGAAAGGGCGCGTACGATGAAGAAAAGGGGCTTATCCTCCGCGCAGATCATCCCGATCGGGTTCCTGCTTCTGATCACGGTCGGGACGGGACTGCTGTCGCTTCCGTTTGCGACGGCAAGCGGGAAAAGCGCGCCTTTTCTCACCGCCCTGTTCACCTCGACGACCTCGGTCTGCGTGACCGGGCTTGTCGTCGTCGACACATTCTCCTACTGGTCGCTGTTCGGCAAAGCCGTGATCCTTACGCTGATCCAGATCGGCGGGCTCGGCATCGTCGCCGTGTCCTCGTCGCTTCTGCTGCTGCTGCGGAGATCGCTGACGATCCGCGGCCGCGCGATGCTGCGCGATTCGTTCGATCTGGATTCGCTGCAGGGCGTGCTTCGCTTCCTGCGCAAGGTGATCCTCGGCGTTCTGATGATCGAGGGCGTCGGCGCGGTCCTGTACGCGATCGCATTCATTCCGCAGTACGGACCGGCGCGCGGGATCTGGTACGCGGTGTTTCATTCGATCTCGGCGTTCTGCAACGCCGGTCTCGATCTGATCGGTCCGGACAGTTTCATTCCGTATCAGAACAATCCCTATGTGCTGATCGTCACCATGGCGCTGATCATCTTCGGCGGGCTCGGCTACATCGTCTGGTTCGACGCGTTCACGACCGCGAAGGAATCGCTCCGGCGCCGCTTCGGGTTCCGCTGGCTTTTCCGGCACCTCGGCGAGCACACGAAGCTCGTGCTGCTTGCGAGCGCTGTGCTGATCGTGACCGGCGCGGCGGCGACGCTGCTTCTGGAGATGCGCAATCCCGCAACGCTCGGCGCGATGCCGTGGGGCGAAAAGATCCTGAACGCCGTTTTTCAGTCGGTGACCTACCGCACCGCCGGCTTCGCTTCGCTCCCGCAGGGCGCGCTGTCCGACGGCTCCGTGCTGACGGGCTGCGTGTGGATGTTCATCGGCGGTTCCCCGATGGGTACGGCCGGCGGCGTCAAGACCGTAACGCTCGCCGTTCTTCTGCTGAGCGCGCTGTCGTATGTGCGCGGACGCGCGGACACCGTCGTGTTCCGCCGCAGCATCACGCACGATCTGGTCAAAAAGGCCGCGGCGATCCTGTTCTTCAGCCTGCTGCTCTCGCTGCTTTCCTCGATCCTGCTGGTCGCGGTCGACGGCGTGCCGCTTTCGGATGCGGTCTATGAGGTGTTCAGCGCAACGGGTACGGTCGGGCTTTCCCGCGGGCTGACGCCGCAGCTGTCCGTTTTCGGACGGATCCTGATCATTCTCTGCATGTACCTCGGAAGAATCGGCCCGATCTCGCTGGCGCTGTTCTTCCACACAGACCTGTCCGGCGGAAAGAATATCCACTTCGCGCAGGGACGCTATTATGTCGGATAAAAGGAGGCTTTTATGAAGAAATCGATTGCAGTTCTGGGATTAGGCAGGTTCGGGCAGTTCCTGACCGCCGAGCTCAGCAAAAACGGCGCGGACGTGCTGATCGCCGACGATGACGAAGAGACCGTCCGCAAGTTTGCCAATCAGGTCAGCTGCGCGATCAAGGCGGACCTCAACGATCCCGAGGTCATCCGCGGGCTCGGACTGTCCGGCGTGGATACGGTTGTCGTCGCGATGGGCAGCAGTCTGGACGCCAGCATCATGTGCGTCATGGTTGCAAAGGAGCTCGGCGTGCCGTATGTGATCGCAAAGGCCGCCTCTCTGCGCATGGGCGAGATCCTGCGCCGCGTCGGCGCGGACGAGATCATCTATCCCGAAAAGGAAAGCGCCGAGCTGACCGCAAGGCGGCTCCTTGCCTCCGACTTTCTGGAGTTCTTCGATCTCGGATCGGAGCTGTGCGTGTTCAGCATGAAGCCGAAAAAGGACTGGATCGGGAAATCCCTGCGCGAGCTTCACCTGCGCGACCGCTTCCAGCTCAATATCATGGCGATCCGCGAAAACGGCGTGACCAGTGCAACGATGGACCCGGATCAGCCTTTGACCGCAAACGCCGAGCTGTTCGCCGTGGCAAAGCGCGACGCGCTCGACCGCGTACTGCACTGAACGAATCCTTTCGACAAAACAAACAGGGGCGAAGCCGGTGTGGCTTCGCCCCTGCGTTTGCTGCGGATTATTGCGCTCTGTAATTGTTTGCCGCAGTTGCGTAGGCGAGGATCGCCGACGCCGCATTGCGCGCAGGCGCCTCTGTGTTCCCGTTGAACAGCAGCTTCACATAGGAGAGCGCCGACAGCGTGACCGTCGCAGTACTGTTCGCTGTTGTGATCGTCACCGTATAGGTATTCGTAAGCTC
>JAEEGL011648044.1_pt1 | contig 20106 bp, 17 predicted proteins | sample 9134231 | NCBI WGS metagenome assembly JAEEGL01 (sample SAMN16246548, study PRJNA631951) | gut metagenome | biome: gut microbiome; feature: rumen; material: fiber-attached | host: Bos | place: Iran: Karaj | collected 2018-10
GCCAAAATTCGGATTCTGGCAGCCACAGGCCACACTGCACTACTATCAGCAGATGTTTGATGCAGAGAAGTACGGTGCGCCCAAGAAACTGAACAAGCCGGAATTCAGTTTCACTCTGAACAGTTGGTTTGAGATCAATCCGACGGCTAAGGCCCTGGTGCAGATGAGCTATACAGGCAGCAACCACTGGGGATTCATGTATCGCGGCAGCTGTTTCATGGTGAACGCCCGTCTGCAAAAGACCTTCTTGAAGGGACAGCTGTCAGCTACGCTTTATGCCAACGACATCTTCCATACGGCCAAGAACAAGATAACCACCTATTATGCCATCGGCCAGACGGCCCAGGATATCTACGCTTATACGCAATGTATGGGATTAACCCTCAGTTACAACTTCAACGTCAGCAATTCGAAATATAAGGGAACAGGTGCCGGTAACGAAGAACGAAACAGACTCTAAATAGCAAAGTGAATGAAAACATACAGTTGATATCATAATAAATCAAAATTCTTGGGGCAATATACAAGATTTCTCTATATTTTTTGTATATTTGCCCCATGAATTATGAATTATATAACAACTAGGCTTCGGGACAGATATGGGAAATAGACTATTACAGAAGATACGGACATCGTTCACCACACAGCTGACACTATGGGTGGCGAGTTTCGTAACGGTCATCTGTGTAGTTGTCATCAGTCTGCTGGCACTATTCTCGCAGGACGTCATCTTCGAAGAGTCGGTGGACACGACGCTGCAGGCGCTGGAGAATACGGCGCTGCGAATAGACAACACGCTACGACAGGAGGAAATGTCAGCGCGATTGGCAAACGGATGGGGCAACGAGAGCCGCCAGACTCGCTTGGATGGCAGAGCCGCAACAGCCGGAGGCGAGGCCAATGGGCGAATGAGAGTGAACCGTGCAGCCATAGAACGGCTCATCGAGGAGAACGGCTGCCTGACCAAGTTAAGGCGATCGCTACCCAACGCAGAACTTTATGTCACCCGTCGCGACAGCACCCAGCTCGGAATCTTCATTGCTGGCGAAGAGAGCGACTACCGAAAAATGGTACATGAGGACCGCGAGATGTTCATCTTCACGCAGCCTTTGGGCGACAGGCCGTTTGTTCTCACGGCAGTATGTCCGGCTGACGACATCTATGGCAGGTATTCGCGCATGCAGTGGTTCCTGCTGCTCAGAGGCGTGGGCGGCGTGCTGATCCTGCTGTTCGTACTCTACCTGGTTGTGGGTCGCCACCTGCGACCATTACACTGGCTGGCAGACTCGGCACAAGGCATCGCCAATGGTGACCTCGACACCCCCATCGCCGACACTCGCCGCGAGGACGAGTCGGGCCGACTCCAGAACAGTCTGGCAAAGATGCGGCAGTCTCTGAAGGCCTATATGACGGAGATGCAGCAGAAACAGGCGATGTTGAGCAGTCAGAATGTTGAACTGAAAACCGCATACGACGAGATACAGGCATATGAGGAGAAGAAGATGAACTTCGTTCGAGACATGACAACGCAAATGGCCAAGCCGGTGGAGAGTCTCTGCCAGCAGGCCGAGCGTATCTGCCATGACGCTACTTCGATGACAAAGGCTGCCCACGCCCGACCGAAGGTCAAGGAGGAGATGGCGCAGCGGCAACTGGTCATCATGAAGGACTCTGAGACTATCACGCAATTGTTGGATAAATTAATGAAAGAGACAGCCCTATGAAACGACTCATGCGCTACATCCAGCAACATCTCTCGCTGCGCCTCGGATTGATCATCACGCTCATCATCGCTGGAGCCTTCTCGCTGCTGTTCGATATCCTATTCTATCACGGCAAACAATATATCCAACGTGCAGCCATCGACCACGCCACACAACTCCTGGACAATACCGCTGAGCGCATCACCGGCATTATGGACGAGACGGAACTCGTAACCAACTTCATGGCCATTACCGTGCCAAACCACCTGACGCCAGACTCACTGTTGATCTTCTCTCGGCGAGGGGTCGAAGAGAATGATTTCCTCACCGGCCTTGCCATCTCGATGGAACCCAATTTCTTCCCCGAGATGGGACGCTATTATTCCGCCTACTCGCTACGCGGGCCAGACAGTATCACCACCGTAAGGGAGGGGCCATTCGAGTACTTCGAAGCCGTGTGGTACAAGACACCACGTTCGCTTGGCACCAGTTGTTGGACAGACGCCTTCGATGATTACAATGAGGGCACGCTCTCGTCGCCAGACATCATGACCTCCTATTGCTGTCCGATGCGCGACGCCGAAGGCCGTTACCTCGGCTCCATCACCGCAAGCCTCACGCTGAAGTGGCTTTCGGAGGCAGTAACCAGGCTGCAGCCATACCCCAACTCCTCGGCCATCATGATAGGCCGCGACGGCAAATATCTGGTCCATCCCGATACCGCGAAGCTCTTCCGCGAGACCATCTTCAGCGACGCAGCCCCCGAAGCGCGCCGCGACATAGAAACACTGGGTCGTTCGATGCTCGCCGGACGAAGCGGCATGGTAGAGACAATCGTCGACGACAACGATGCATTCATCTTCTACCGCCCGTTGGAGCGCACTGGCTGGAGCATCGCCATCGTTTGTCCCAAAAGCGATGTCTTCGCCCGCTACAACCGCATGCTCACTATCGTCTGGACCATCATCGGCATCGGCCTGCTGCTGTTGCTCATCGTGTGCTACCAGATCGTGCGCCGCGCCATTCAGCCACTGGAACAGCTGGACTACGAGGCCCAGCGCATAGCCGAGGGCCATTTCGAGACCAACCTCACAGAGAGTCCGCGACAAGACAGCATAGGCCGGCTGCAGAACAGTTTCATACGCATGCAGCAGTCACTTGCAACATCCGTGAACGACATACTTAGCGTGAATGCCGAGCTGGAGCAGCGCAACGAGGAACTCACCCGCGCCTACCAGCTACAGCTCAACACCAACCGCGAGAAAGCAGCCTTCATCCAGAAGATGTACCACGAGATACGCACCCCGCTCAACATCATCTGCGGCTTTACCCAGGTTCTCACCACGAGCCTCCCCGACCTGCCTGCCGATGAAGTAGCAGACATCACGGGCCGCATCTCGGAGAGCGCCTCTGACATCGCCCGCCTCGCCAAGGATCTCGATAAGGCAGCCAACTCCAATTAAGAATTTGAAGGAGATATGTACAAGACCCGTTTCCTACCCAATACACGCATTGACGTAGCCGATGCCCTGCGAGGAATCGCTGTGGCAGGCATCATCCTGTATCACTCCGTAGAGCACTTCGACATCTTTACCCAAGAGCCGATCGTCCATACGCTGCCGTGCGACCAGACGGTCGCCGACGTGCTGGCCTGGCTGCTATCAGGCAAGATGTACGGCATCTTCGCCATGCTTTTCGGACTGAGCTTTTTCATCATGAATGATAATCAGCAGCAGAAGGGCAAGTGCTTCTCTGGCCGCTTCGCCTGGCGCATGTGCCTGCTCTTTATGTTTGGCGTCATCAACGTGGCCTTCTACGATGGCGACATCCTGATGCTCTACGCGTGCTACGGCCTCCTGCTCATTCCCGTCAGTTATCTGCCGTCGAAATGGGTGTGGGCCATCATTGCCCTACTGGCTATCCAGCCCGTGGAACTTTTCTGTCTGCTGACGGGTACCACCATCGACCACACCAGACTCTTTGAGATCTACAACCAGACCATCGCCCTGCACGAACATGGCACGTTCTGGGAGAATGTCGTGAACAACGTCAGATACGGATTTGAGTTGAATCTGCGGTTCAATGTCTTTAGTGGACGCCTCACGCAGTTGCTCTGCCTCTTTATCCTCGGCATGCAGTTAGGGCGCCATAGGCTGTTTTATAACGAGGGGCGTAACCTGAAGATATGGCATAGCATCCTCATTTGCTCAGCCATCATCGTCATTGCGCTGAGTTTTGTGGACTTTGGCGAACTCGACACGTGGCTCCACCCCATCTACAACCTCATCATCCTGCTGATGATTGTCTCGGCGATGGTCTCGGCGTGGTATGCCTTTGAGGGTGTTAGAAATGTGCTCCATCACCTCTGCATCTTCGGCCGCATGAGTCTCACCAACTATCTGCTGCAGTCCATCATCGGCTGCGCCATCTTCTGCGGCTATGGTCTGGCCTGCTACCGCCTCTTAGGCATCACCTACGCCGTGATGGTAGGATGCGGAATGGTCATCGTCCAGTACCTTTTCGCCCGCTATTGGTTCAGCAATCATCAGCGCGGACCGTTAGAAGGCTTGTGGAGAAAACTGACATGGATTAATATCTAAACGAAATAAGAGTATGAACAAGATCGTATTGATTACAGGAGCCACAAGCGGGATCGGACTCGCCTGTGCAAGGAAGTTCGCTGCAAATGGCGACAAACTGATTCTGACGGGGAGAAACGAACAACGTCTAAATGAGATCAAGAAGTCTTTGACGGAAAAGGGCACGGACGTGCTGACGCTGGCTTTCGACGTGAGAGACCGCGAGAAGGCAGCGAAGTACATCCAGGAGTTGCCGGCTGAGTGGCAGCAGATTGACGTGCTGGTGAACAACGCTGGACTGGCACTGGGTCTGGAGCCCGAGTATGAGGGCAATCCCGACGACTGGGAAACGATGATCGACACGAATATCAAGGGTCTGCTCACGATGACGCGCCTCGTGGTGCCCGGCATGGTGGCCCGCAATCGCGGACACATCATCAACGTCGGTTCTGTGGCAGGCGACGCAGCCTACGCCGGGGGCAACGTCTATTGCGCCACGAAAGCCGCCGTGAAAGCACTCTCCGACGGCCTGCGCATCGATGTAGCCAATACCGCCGTCCGTGTCACCAACCTGAAGCCCGGACTGGTGGAGACCAACTTCAGCAACATCCGTTTCAAGGGTGATGAAGAGCGTGCAAAGAAACTTTATACAGGCATCAAGCCCCTGACGGGCGACGATATTGCCGACGTGGCCGTCTTTGCCGCCAATGCCCCTGAGCACGTACAGATTGCCGAGGTGCTGATCCTGGCCACCCATCAGGCCAGCGGCAGCGTCATCGTCAGGAAATAGACAACAAACTTTCCACATCACCATAAAGGGGAGCCTGCAAAGAGCGCTGGGTATCACATTGGGAACTCCCCATTGTGATAATGAAAACCAAAGTTCGATAACTCACGCATATCGCAAAAACAAGTAAGAAGTGTGCCCCTCTACACCTTTTTAGGTTAATCATCTGATTATCAGAGCTATTTTGGGGTGCACACTTCGCAAAAAGTGTGCACCCACTCTACACCCACTCTACACCCTGCAAAAATAGGGCTCTTGCATTTGAGTATAGCCGAACAACCGTTTGAGTATAGGCAAACGGTTGTTTGAGTATAGCCGAACGGTTGAGAAGGTAGGGTTAACTCCCTGCCCAGATAGGGCTTTACCCCTATCAGGAATGCCTTCTTACCTTGTAAAGGATGCCTTCCACGACCCGAAGAAGGCATCAGAACAACAGTAAGACGCCTTTCATGCATCCGTTACCTATTCACTACCTTCTTTGTTGTCCCATCAATCACACGTGAAACAGCTAAGTTAACTCGATTTGTCGTTTGAGTTAACTCGATCGATGTTTTGAGTTAACTCACGTATTTTTACTACTACAGTCACACTCATCGTCTTCACCCCAGACGACACCACCGATTGGGAAAAATGACGGCGAATAATTTTGTAGGCTCAGAAAAAAATGTTATCTTTGCACCATTGGAACTAAAAACGAAACGAAACATGAAGGACTTGAAACAATTTATCGGCATATATCCTGTATCAAAGACATTGCGCTTTGAGTTAAGACCTGTAGGCAAAACCCAGGAATGGATAGAAAAGAACAGGGTGTTGGAAAATGATGAGAGTAAGGCTGCGGATTACCCTGTGGTCAAGAAACTCATTGACGAGTATCATAAGGTTTGCATTCGTGAATCCATGAAAGATGTCCATCTTGACTGGGCACCTCTAAAGGAAACCATAGAGGAATATCAGAAGACGAAAAGCGATGAAGCCAAGAAACGCCTTGAGGCAGAACAGGCAATGATGCGCAAACGGATTGCTACTGCAATCAAGGATTTCAGACATTACAAGGAACTGACGGCTGCAACTCCCAGCGATTTGATTACATCCGTCTTGCCAGAGTTCAGTGATAATGAGGCTTTGAAGTCTTTCCGTGGATTTGCTTCCTATTTTATAGGCTTCCAAGAGAATCGTAATAACATCTATAGTCCTGATGCCATCAGTACGGGTGTCCCATATAGATTGGTACACGATAACTTCCCCAAATTCCTATCCAATCTGGAAGTTTATGATAAGATTAAGGTCACTTGTCCTGAGGTCATCCAGCAGGCATCAGAGGAAATGCAGCCATTTTTAGAGGGCGTGCTGATTGATGATATCTTCTCACTCGATTTCTATAATTCCCTGCTCACACAGGATGGCATAGATTTCTTTAATCGTGTGATTGGTGGTGTGAGCGAAGAGGGCAAACAGAAATATCGTGGCATCAACGAGTTCTCTAACCTCTATCGCCAGCAGCATAAGGAACTGGCAGGATCCAAGAAGGCTATGACGATGATTCCGCTGTTTAAGCAGATCTTGTCTGATCGTGATACATTGTCCTATATCCCTGCTCAGATAGAAACGGAAGAAGAACTCGTGGCTTCTATCAGACAATTCTATGAGCACATCACCCATTTCGAGCGTGATGGAAAAACCATCAACGTGCTAAATGAGTTGGTGACTCTGTTAAGCAAGATTGACACATATAATCCTGAAGGTATTTGTGTTACCGCCAACAAACTGACAGACATCTCGCAGAAGGTATTTGGTAAGTGGAGTATCATCGAAGAGAAAATGAAAGAAAAGACGATTCAACAGTACGGCGACATCTCTGTGGCCAAGAATAAGAAGAAGGTGGATGCTTATCTTTCGCGTAAGGCTTATTGTCTTTCTGACTTGTGCTTTGATGACGAGTTCCATATTTCCCAATACTTTTCAGATCTACCTCAAGTGCTCAATGCCATTAGCGGCTACTGGCTACAGTTCAATGAATGGTGCAAGAGTGATGAAAAGCAGAAATTCCTGAATAACCCAACAGGTACAGATGTTGTGAAGAGCCTGCTGGATGCCATGATGGAACTCTCTCACAAATGTTCCGTTCTTGTTATACCAGATGAGTATGAAGTGGATAAGAGTTTCTATAACGAGTTTATTCCCCTCTATGAGGAACTTGATACGCTTTTCCTTTTATATAATAAGGTAAGGAACTATCTCACACGAAAGCCCTCTGATGTCAAGAAGTTCAAACTGAACTTTGAGTCTCCCTCTTTAGCCGACGGATGGGATCAGAACAAGGAAAGAGCCAACAAGGCCATCCTTCTTTTCAAAGACGGTTTATCTTATCTGGGAATCATGAATGCCCAGAATATGCCCAACCTGAACCAGCAATGGCCAACGGATGAAAGACATTACAGCAAGATGGTTTATAAACTGATACCTGGCCCCAACAAAATGCTGCCCAAGGTATTCTTTTCTAAGAAAGGACTCGACACCTTCAATCCGTCCAAACATATATTGAGAATCAAGGAGGAAGAGACCTTTAAGAAAGGCTCCCCCAATTTCAAACTTGCTGACCTGCGTGATTTGATAGATTTCTATAAGGATGCGATTAATCGCCATCCGGACTGGAGCAAGTTTAATTTCCAGTTCGCTGATACTGATGCCTATGAGGATATTGCTGGCTTCTATCGTGATATAGCCAATCAGGCTTACAAGATAACATTCTCGGATATCCCTGCTTGGCAAATCAATGAATGGATAGATAATGGCCAGTTGTATCTCTTCCAACTTTATAATAAGGACTATGCAGAGGGTGCTCACGGCCGTAAGAATCTACATACGCTCTATTGGGAAAATCTATTCACAGACGAGAACCTCAGCAATCTGGTGCTGAAACTAAATGGTCAGGCTGAGTTGTTCTGTCGCCCTCAAAGCATCAAGAAACCTGTATCGCATAAGATGGGCTCAAAGATGCTTAATCGTAGGGATAAGAGTGGAATGCCTATACCAGAATCCATCTATCGCAGCCTGTATCAGTTCTATAACGGAAAGAAGAAAGAAAGCGAACTGACAGCTGCTGAAAAGCAGTATATGGATCAGGTCATCGTGAAGGATGTTACCCACGAAATCATCAAGGACCGTAGATATACTAGACAAGAATACTTCTTCCATGTGCCCATTACTTTCAATGCCAATGCTGAGGGTAATGAATATATCAATGAGAATGTGCTGAACTATCTGAAAGACAATCCTGATGTGAATATCATCGGTATTGACCGTGGTGAGCGTCATCTCATCTATCTCACCTTGATTAATCAGCGTGGCGAGATTCTGAAACAGAAGACATTCAATGTCGTGAACAGTTACAACTATCAGGCCAAGTTAGAGCAGCGCGAAAAAGAGCGTGACGAGGCCCGTAAGAGTTGGGATAGTGTGGGCAAGATCAAGGACTTGAAAGAAGGCTTCCTTTCTGCTGTTATTCATGAGATATCCAAGATGATGATTGAAGACAATGCCATCGTGGTACTGGAGGACTTGAACTTTGGATTCAAACGTGGACGCTTCAAAGTAGAACGTCAGGTTTATCAGAAGTTTGAAAAGATGTTGATTGACAAACTGAACTATCTTTCCTTCAAGGATCGTGAGGCTGGCGAAGAAGGTGGTATACTCAGAGGCTACCAGATGGCTCAGAAGTTTGTCAGTTTCCAAAGACTTGGCAAGCAGAGTGGTTTCTTGTTCTACATCCCTGCTGCCTATACGTCGAAGATTGACCCTGTAACAGGCTTTGTGAATCATTTCAACTTTAACGATATCACGAATGCGGAAAAGCGAAAAGAGTTCTTGATGAAGATGGAACGCATTGAGATGAGAAATGGCAATATCGAGTTTGAATTCGACTATCGCAAGTTTAAGACTTTCCAGACGGACTATCAGAACATTTGGACGGTCAGCACCTACGGCAAGCGAATCGTAATGCGAATAGATGATAAGGGTTATAAGCAGATGGTGGATTATGAGCCAACAAAGGACATTATCAATGCCTTTAAGAACAAAGGCATACAATTGACTGAAGGCTCTGATCTAAAATCGCTGATTGGTGATATTGAGGCTGATGCTATCAATGCCAGCTTCTTCAGTACCTTACTTTATGCCTTCCAGAAGACCTTGCAGATGCGTAATAGCAATGCTGCAACGGAAGAGGATTTCATACTCTCGCCTGTAGCTAAAGACGGGCACTATTTCTGTAGCACTGATGAAGCGAATAAAGGCAGAAATGCACAAGGCAACTGGGTGTCAAAACTGCCTGTGGATGCCGATGCCAATGGCGCGTATCACATTGCTTTGAAAGGACTATATCTGCTGAGAAATCCAGAAACAAAGAGAATAGAAAACGAAAAATGGCTTCAATTTATGGTTGAGAAACCGTATTTGGAGTAAATTTTCACCCAAAAACTTGCATAAATGATTGAAAATCATTACTTTTGCAAACAAATGGTGTAAACCATAGTAAAATTTCTGCTATCGCAGATATACGAGGACCTATTCTCTGCACCGTCCTGGGTGTAAACCATAGTAAAATTTCTGCTATCGCAGATCTCCTGTACTGCGTCCTCCGACTCCATGTGGTGTAAACCATAGTAAAATTTCTGCTATCGCAGATTCGGACTGATTAAGCAACAGCATCAGCAGAGGTGTAAACCATAGTAAAATTTCTGCTATTGCAGATCAACCCTCTACCTTTGCAAAATGCCGCATGGGGTTAAACCATATCAAAATTTCTGCTATTGCAGATGAGTCCCGCTGCGGCAACGATTGACAATTTGGTGTAATCCATAGTAAAATTTCTGCCTTGTGGATTGGTTTAAACTCAAACCGCTCTGCTGGCATAAATAATAGACAAAGTATGTATCAAGAGAAAGACAATATTTTACCATTAATGAAGGCGACCGCAAATACAATTGCTGCCTATCTTCCTGTTCTGAATTTTGCTTTAAAATTCTATGAGGAGAAAAATTCTCAAGTTGCTCAAAGGAAAATAGCAAGATTAGAGGAGTTCTTTAGTTCTTTATCAGAGCGATTGGAGAATATGAAAGAACAAATGAATAAGGATTACATTAGCAAGGATGACTTTGCTGATATCTTTGAGCAGACCGCTAATCATATTATGAATGAACGCATAGAAGATAAACGCCGATGTTTCCAAAACGTTTTTGAGAATAGTATAATGGCAAAGTCTTGTTCTTATGACAAAACAGAGAAATATATGCGTTTGTTAGTTGATATGAGTTGGTTAGAGCTAAAGGTTCTTTCTGTCCTAAATAGTCCTGCAAATTATAATGAAAAGGTTGGCAACGTCATAAAAAATCCGAATGAAGGAAATTTTATAGGATTTGGTATTGGTACCAGATCATATAATCATATTGACATTCTTGTTAAATTACTCAATGAAAGCCAGGATGAAATTAGAGATGCTCTATATTTCCTTCAGTCTAATAGGCTGATTGTTGAGCAGAGCAATGCTATTAGATCACAAGCAAATGTTCACCCTATACATATCTTAGATAATATGTTAACTACAAAAGGAAAGGACTTTGTTAGTTTTGTGTTGAATAGTCCTTCAAATTAGAATAGTATTATATGGAAACAAAGATACCTCAAACAAAGCAAGAAGAATGGGCGCAAGAGTTCCAGGAGCCATTGCACCCCGAACGCTTCTGCCAGCTAGAGTGGGAGGAAATCATGCGCTATAAGAATAAAGAGAAGAAATACGACCGAGGCACGATTGGAGCAGAGGGTTTGTGAGTGAATTTTGGGGGAGGTAATATATATGATAGAGGATAATCTTTTTAAAAAGATAACAGGGGAAAGTCTGGCAGGAATAGAAATAGAAACATCCTACCCAATGTATCAAAGCAAAAATGTTGTATTTGATGTTTTTCCATACTTAAGAAGTAAGATGGATGCAGAAGGGTTGTTTGACATCACCGACTTGCTTACAGAATTCTCTATTTTGGGCGAACCTGGATTTTCGGATGTTGGCTATCTCAAATCAAATAATTTAGAATATGTTATAATGCTTCACCATTGTTTAAGAAGGCATTATAGCATTTTTAATGGTTTTGGTATGATTATACCCTATTTGTTTGGTTATTACCAAGAAAATAGGCTGCCATCGTTGAAAATTGCTTTAGATTTGGATAGAATCATGCTCAGTAAAGATTGGTCGCGTTTTTGCAGGAGAGAAAGATATTACGGACCTAAGTTTACGAATGATATTCCAGCGAACAAAGAGGGCCAGGCTTCTTATCTTTTAGATGAAAGAGATAGGCTATTTACAAATAGTTTCAAAACAGATTTTTTTTGGAAAAACAAAAAAGACAATAGTTTTCAATTGGAAATAGAAGAACTGCAGGACACTCGTAATTCTGTTGCATCTGAATTCATATTTTGTAAGTACATCCATACTCAATACAATAAGGAGAAATCCACGTTTGAACACTTAGACGGTTCTATCAGGAAGTATATCTCTGATGACTATTGGTTGAGAATAAAAAGCAATCTAAAAAATGGTGATGTAGCCAAGAAAATTAAACTTTTCAGGGTAGATGGAATCATCCCTTTTGACATATGGAAATCTATTATTGCAAGTTACATGGAGCACAATGGTACTATTGGCGAATATTTTAATTCTAAATGATATTGTTTTAAAATGTACACACATTAGGGGGAACGGGATACTTTGTGACAGTCACGCCCTTTTTACCATATGCGGTTTATTTTAAGAGTTTGACATTTATTTAATTCTTTTTATTAGAGTTTCTGGGTTCATGCGGGTATCCCAGATGTCAACGATTCGTGCTATGTTAGTCGAAGGGTTGTAAAAATAGACTAATCTGAATCGTCCACCCATCATTCGGCAACTTCTATATTTACGTTTCTTGCCTCTCAACAAAGGCTCTGGCGTATACGACTCTGGAAATCTCTGCAGACGTGAGATAATCTCATCAGCATCAGTCAACCAACGTTCAGCCGTTTTCTTGCCGTAATCCATGAGTGCCGTATCGACATGCTCATTGAAAAGCCTGTATGCTGTAGCTTTCCACTTGACTATAGCCACGGATGCTCCTTTCTCATCATGGCCATGAAGTCGTCTACCTGAATCCATTCACGAGGGTCATCCACACCGGCGTCTACCTTATCCAGGGCATCTTCTATCATAGCGACCCTCTGTTCGAACTCATCTGGATCTGATGTATAGAATCCATATTTGCCAAGAGGGACATCTGACAGGTCTTCTTCTGCCCGAGCGACGTCCGGGTAGTCTACAGCCACAGCACCAACTGGCTCACCGACCATATCGCTCCTCGTTTCTATGTCTTTGTCTATTTCGCTCATAATTAAAATTGTCACACTTCACGGTGCAAATATATGAAATTATTCTTAGAGTTGCAAAAATATTGGAGTTTTTTTAATGCTCCCACCTCAAAGTACGCAAAAAAGCAAAACGCGAATCGGAAACACGACATGACCAACTACATGCTGAGAACCATCAGAAAATGTATTGAACTCAGCAAAACAATGGGTCAGAGGAACATCCCCTGACCCATTCTGACCCATCTGGTTGTTTACCAGCCACCGGGGCGGAAGCCGCCACCGGGCATGCCGCCGCCCATGGAGCCGCTGACGGAGGTGGAGGCGGTGGTCTGCGAGTTGTCGTCGTCGCTCGCCGTGGTGCTCGTCGTGTCAGTCCATTTCTCGTTGTACCAGCTGTCGTCAGCGGTACAGGCTGCCATCGCCAACGTGGCAGCGACGGCCAGCAATAATTGATTGAGTTTCTTCATATTCATTTGTATTGCATTTTTGGTGCAAAGGTAGGGCTAATGACGGTTATCGGCAAATTTATTCAGCGAACCCTCCATTTTATTAAGTGAAAAAGGCGTTGTTTTAGAAAAATAGTAGTATCTTTGCAGCAGACAGCGGGGTCAGGACATGATTACATGGCTTGTAAGGTTGTCCTGCGGTAATTGAAAGACTGCCAATAGTATCGTTTCAGCTTGTCAGACAGGAAAGAACGGGAGATAAGTTCCTTCGCGAGAGGCTGGTCTGCAGAAAAGACATCCAGTTCACGCTTAACCAATCTGGGAACTAAGCCTATCCGACGACCGAATTCCTCGAAATCTGCTCTATTGACAGTATGCGTATCTGTCATGGTCATACCTTCGCGGAACAGCCCTTTGTCGAGCGCAAAGATTCGTGGCTCATACAGATGCAGGCTGGTGTTAATGAGATCATAGGCTGGGGCCAGATGATATTCACCGTCACCTCGGTTTATCAGCGAGAAATTCTTCAGATGTGCGTCATCGTTGAGAATGAGGTAGTTGAATACGACTAACCTGAAGAACTTCAGCAACTCTACAGAAGCTGCCGTGGTGTATCTGCGTATCAGATCGGCACATTCCTCATAGCTAAGATGGTTGTACTTATAGTCGCTGCCTCCATTTGCCTTGGTCAGTCCACCAAGCGAGGCCAGGTCTTCCTGTTGATATTTTGACCCGTCGGGAGCAACATCGAAACGGCGAGTGATATATGCAGCCTCGCCATCGCGAAAGAAACAAAGGGCATTTGCCGCCGTCTCTATATGATACACCTGAGATGCGATCTGCATGCTGACATGCTCGTTGGCTGGACAAAATTTGCGTTCCAGTAATGTATAAGATGATGGAGCGGGCTTGAGAATGTAGCAGCCACGTTCACCTTCGTCTGGCTTCACAAGCTGATTGTCCGGATTAAGTATCAGACTTGCCTTTGGCTGGACACCCGAAAGTGAGATACGTCCTACATGTCGGGCATAGTCACTATTGTCAGCCTCCTCATTATTCGGGCTGTCAAAAGGGAGTATATGTGATACAACCTTACCATTGAAAAGCGATCTCAGAGCTGCTGGCGAATAGGTGCTATAACCCTCAGCAAGCGTTGAAGGACAAACATGAATCTGTTCCATTATTCAATGGGTTTAACGGTTACTGCACCTATCGTGTCGTTTTGCGCTGTAGCCATCAGTATGCCAAAGTCATCATTCTCATCAATATGCAGAATCATCGACTGAGTCTGACGGTTCGCCCCTTCTGAGAGCATGTTGAAGAAATAAGGAAAAAGATGGCTGGAGCGGTAGGACTCCTTACGAACTGGCATTGCTATGCAAACAGGCGCACCGGCATAGTTCTCCCGATAAGTAAAGACATACTGGCGATCATCTGTTTCCTGCAATGTGCCAGCCTCTATGTCATGAACATACACCTTACATTGTCGCATAATCCAAAGTCTTTATGTGAATATCTATCTGCATGCCAAGGACATCCAGGATGGTCAGCAAAGTCGATAACTGAGGGTTGCCTTCACCCCGTTCAATAGCTACAAGCGTGTTGATTCCCACACCTGCTAAATCAGCCAGCGTCTGTTGATTGACACCCAGATGCTTACGCCGCTCCCTGATGGTTGTTCCTATTTGCTTCTGGTCCATTTCACACTATATTGTGATTTCCGCGGCAAAGATAGCAAAAATATCTGAAACGACAAAGGAAATTCACAATAAAATGTGATTTAGTCTTATCATTAGATTAATGAGAAGGCGACATCCATCATGTGAGTAAAGTTGTTCTGGCGTTCCTCGGCTGTGGTTTCCTCGCCAGTCAGGATATGGTCAGAGATGGTGCAGATACCTAAGGCACGATTGCCGGAACGGGCAGCGTTCATATAGAGCGCAGCAATCTCCATCTCTACGGCCAGCACACCCAGGGAGATCCATTTGTCGTTGTGGGCATTCTCAGCATAGAAGACATCCGAGGTAAACACATTGCCGACCATATAGTGGTAGCCGAAACGCTCGCACGACTCAGCAGCAGCCCTGACGAGGCCGAAGTCAGCTATAGGCGCGAAGGTGCCGGGAAGCTCATACTGGGCAGCATAGTTACTGTTCGTACAGGCACCCATGGCAATAGCAAGGTCGCCGATGTGGAGATCTCTGTTGATGGAACCTGCGGAACCTACACGGATAATGGTCTTCACGCCATAGAAGTTGTAGAGTTCATAACTGTAGATGCCGATGGAGGGCATGCCCATGCCATGACCCATCACGCTGACACGCTTGCCCTTGTAGGTGCCGGTATAGCCGAGCATACCACGGACATTATTAAACTGGACGGGATCATCCAGGAATCTCTCCGCCATTAATTTCACACGCAGCGGATCACCCGCCATAATCACAGTCTCGGCGATTTCGCCATACTGGGCCCCGATGTGGGGAGTTGGAGTTTTGCTCATAATGCTTATAATTTTAGGGAATCAGTAACGAAGAATCACCATAACTCAGGAAACGGAATCCGTGAGTCAGGGCATAGTCATATATCTGACGCCAGTCGCCGCCGACAAAGGCACTGACGAGCAGCAGCAGCGTGGACTGCGGCTGGTGGAAGTTGGTGACGAGCATCCGTACAATCTTATAGTCGTAACCCGGACAGATGATGATCTGTGTGCTGCTGTGGAGCACTTCGAGACCACGAGAATCCATCCAATCGGCAAGGGCCTGCAAAGAGCGCCGGGCATCACACTGGGGACAGTCCCCATTATGATACGGTTCCCACTGGGAGACGTGGAGCTGGTCTTCCGTGAGGTCAGGATTGGCGAGGATCTTGAGCCCCATGTAATAGAGACTTTCAAGGGTGCGGACGCTGGTAGTGCCTACGGCAATGGCCTTGCAGTCATGGTTGAGGAGCTTGGTGATGGTCTCACGCCGTACACTGATATATTCGGTGTGCATCTCATGACCCTCCATCTGCTCGCTCTTGACAGGCTTGAACGTCCCGGCTCCCACATGCAACGTCAGTTCCTCACGCTCTATGCCATGAGCATCAAGGTCTGCCAGCACCTCAGGCGTGAAATGCAGCCCGGCTGTAGGGGCAGCCACACTGCCCTTGATCTTTGAATAGACGGTCTGATAGGTGGTCTTGTCACTGGCCTGAGTCTCACGGTTCAGATAGGGAGGTATCGGCAGTTCACCCATCAGGTCGATCACCTCTGCAAAGCTCATCGGACCATCCCATTCAAAGTCGATGCGATGGGAGGTGCCATGCAGAGGGCCGCGCGTGGCCTTGAGCGTAAACCGTAAAGCCTCTGTACGCCCGCCTTCGCCGTCAGGCTCTGCCAGGAATTCCCGCTTCAGCGTCCCCTCTTTCCACTTCTTCAGATTGCCCACCAGACAGTACCAGGCACAGTGGCCTGTGGTCTGGAACATCTGTTCGTAGTCTGCGGGTTCAGCAGGTTCCAGAAGGAAGACTTCTATCAAGGCACCCGAAGGTTCTCCCGTCGCACTCTGCTTACGGAAATGCATGCGAGCCTGAATCACCTTCGTGTTGTTGAATACCATCAGTGCACCCTTCGGCAGATATTCGGGCAACCGACAGAACACATCTTCCCCTATTTCACCTTTATTATATATCAGGAGTTTCGACTGATCTCGACGGGCCTTTGGGAACTTCGCTATACGGTCGTCAGGAAGGTCATACTGGTAGTCGCTGATGCGAATATGACGGGGATCGATATTCATACGATGCAAGATTTGACAAGGGCATAGATCAGCGTCAGCACAAGTACACCCACAGGTATGTCACAGTCAGAACGACAATAGCCTGTGGACGTGTAATCCGACGACACGAAATGATAACCTGAAATCGTCATCTTTCTTGTAAGCCTATAATATAGGAAATACACAAACGAGCCTACGATGAAGCCCCATATCAGTCCGACAAGGATATCACCAGGGAAGTGAACGCCGAGATACATGCGGGTCCAGCAGTTGGTCAGCGACCAGATGACAAGTGCGCTGGAGAGCAACCGGCTGCGGATGAGCCAGCAGAAGTAAATGGCAACGCTGAACGTGTTGGACGCGTGAGCAGAGAAAAAGCCGTAACTACCTCCACGATAGCCGTCGACAACATCCACCAGCATACCTATCTCCGGATCGTGGGTGGGTCGCCAACGAGCAACACCAGGCTTGACAAACCAGTCGTCCAAAGCCCCTGCAAGGAATACACAGAGGCCTGCTCCTGCGAGGACTAAAATCACCTTGCGGATATTGTCGTTATTATGAAGCACAACGACAAACAGACTGATATAAAGTGGCAGCCAGGTGATGGCAGTCGTCAGAACACGGGACAAACGGTCAAGATAGAGTGAGTCGCTACCATTGACAGCCAACAGCCATTCCTTATCAAGAGAGATGACGTACGAGCCGAAGTCTTCGGCTGCTAAGAGGAGTTCTGACAGCATCGCTTATATGATTTTTATCTGTTTACTTTCAATCCACCCTTCCTTTCCGTCGGCAAGGCGAATCTCCTTCCAGTCCTTCATCGAACCGTCGATAATCACCACCTTCGTCCCCTCATGGAGGATGAACAGGTCGGTACCGTTGGCCGCAGGCGTACTCTTCACAGTCACCGACGGTGCAAAGATGATTGCACCCTTACGGTTGAAAAGGTCCTGCTTCTGCTGCCAGGCAAAGAGGTTGCTCGCAGCAAAGAGAATGAGCAGAGCCACACCCCCGAAGAAACCAGCCTTACGGAGCCAGAGCCTGTCGGCAAACAGATAGACAAGCAGAAGGATAATGGTGAGTCCCAATGCAAAGAGAGCCGTACGGGCCCAACCGTCAACACTCATCATATTCACCATGGCCCGATACCACGTGACGAAGAACATCTCTGACTCAGGCACAATCTTGTCGAAGGTCTTTGAACGGGCAATCTGCAAGTTGAAGCGTATATCACGGTCACCTGGTGACAGCAACAGCGCACGCTCGTAGTTAAGCACAGCCTCCGGAATATTCTCAATACGGTAATAGGCGTTACCAAGATTATAATACAACTCGGCACTCGTTCCCTGCTTAAGCAGAGACTCATAGTCGCTGATGGCCTGCTGATATTGTCCGCGAACATAGGCACTGTCGGCCTCTGCCTTCGTCACCGCTGAAGCAGGGGTAAGGAGAGAAGGCGTAAGTAGTAAGTAGAATACCAGAAGCAGGACACGAGCATTTATACCCGACTTCTTACCTTTCTTCATCGTTCCCTCGATCTCAACAATAGCCGTCATAGCCTTCTCATAAACCTTATTCATATTTCCCTTTGGATCGCCTGGGGCATAACGTTCGAACTCACACTCGTCAAGGGCACCTATGAACTGCGCGATGGTACCCTCACCGACATGACGGTCAGACAAACACTGACTGATATTATCATGCGACAACTGCTCGACAGGGATGTTCAGCTTGTCACCGACATAACCCCATAGCGCACGCAACACCTCATCGTAGAACTCACCCGGCTTGTTGTCGGTCATCAGCTTCGAGGCTTTCTTCAGACGCTTGGAGGCAACCTTACTGGCCTTGCCGGCGCGACGCTTAGTGACATTGGCATTCTCAATGGCACGCTGACGGAAAATCACGAACAGCGAGATGAACACAAGGGCCATGACAGCCAGTGAGATCCAGTATGCAGCTGATCCGAAGAAGAACTCACCCCTACCCTGCAGGTTCACATCACCTGTCTTGATATGACGGATATCACGACTGAGTTCCTGCAGATCCTGCTGACCAGAGAAGTCGCTGACAGATCCTGGACCAGAGCCCTTGGCAACATCGAGTTTCAACGGCTCACTCTTCACCGTCTTATAGGCATTGACAGATGTGTCGAAATAGGTCAATTCTACAGGCGGTATATCATAATGTCCTTGATGACGCGGCACGATGAGGATATCGTATGTGATCGAGCCCTCTGTACCATTGGCGGTCAGCTTCGTCTTATCCGTCGTCTTCGGCTCATACTTGTCAAAGTCTTTTGGCAGGTTTACCTGAGGCTGCTTGATGAGCTTCAGATTGCCTGCACCACTGACCGTGATACGCAGCGACACAGGATCATTGGCCTTCGTCTCTGTCTTGTTCAATTGGGCCGAGACACTGAATTGTCCTACGCCACCAGAGAATCCGGCAGGACGTTCCGGCAACGGATCTACCTGTATCTCTATACTTGGAGCCACAATCTTCTTCTTCACCTCCACATAGCCGGAACCTCCATTAAAGAAGGCCTCAAAAGGATCTATATGACGGTTCTGTTGTACGACGATGCCCTCGAAGGTGATACTCGGGATCTGCAGTTTACCCGTCATCTGGGGGAACATCACATACTGGCTCCACGTCGTGGTCTTATAAGGACGGCCGTTAAACGTCTCAATGGAGAACGACTTCTGAGAAGGAAGGGTTACTTCCTGAGTATAGAAACTTTTCAGGTCGGGCATATCACCACGCAGGCTTGTCAGCCCCACAAGCGTATACACCTTATAGGTTAACAGAATCGGTTCCTGTTCATGAACATGTTTCTTGTTGGCACTCACCTTGATGAACAGATCTGATCCGGAAATCTGGCTCCCTGCATCCCTAATCTCTCCCCCGTCGTCCTGCCGACGCTGTCGGGAAGAGCCTCCACCGCTATTACTCTGAGCAGCGCCACTTACCTTGATAGTCAGCTGGTTAGAGGCAATCGTCTTACCACCCACAACCGCATGGGCCGAAGGAATGGTGAAAGTGCCGTTCTTGGTAGCACATACGATATAAGTATAGGTGATAGAAGACGAGGAACTGGTATGACCGTTAATCATCTGGTAACTCGACTGCATAGAACGGTTAGGACCTATCAGCACCTCCAACTCTCCGGGAATATCCCCAGCACGGAAGTCGCTGACATTCTGTGTGTTGATAGTATATGTCAGGCGGAACTGCTCACCTATGGCCACATGGGATGGAGCAGAGCCCGTCAAAGTTTGCGATAGCAAACTTAAAGGTAAAAAGGTAAAAAGGTAAAAGGGTAAAACCCATTTCACCAACCTTTGTACCTTATCGAATATTCTGCCTATCATTTTTACTTCTTTACCTTTTTTACTTTTTTACCTTTTTACCCTTTTACCTTTA
>JAEEGL013219384.1_pt1 | contig 20106 bp, 18 predicted proteins | sample 9134231 | NCBI WGS metagenome assembly JAEEGL01 (sample SAMN16246548, study PRJNA631951) | gut metagenome | biome: gut microbiome; feature: rumen; material: fiber-attached | host: Bos | place: Iran: Karaj | collected 2018-10
CGGAATCAGTTTCTATGAGAGTTGTACGCGTGCGGAGGAGATACTCGGACACGGAAAGGCCGCCGAGAAGATAGCCGAATTTGTGAGCCTGATAGCGCTCTTCAAATCGAAGCTTGAATTCATTTCACTCGAACAGCTCGTTGACGACATAATTGACAGGACCGATTACGAGGAGATGCTTGCCGAGTCAGATCCCGAAGATGCGCAGGAGCGTATGGAGAATATAGGTGAACTGATCAACAAGATCGTGGCATTTGAGGAAGCAAACGAGAATGCAACTCTTTCGCAGCTTCTTGAAGAGGTGGCGCTTGTCGCCGATATAGACAGTGTTGATGATGATGCGGACAAGGTCATGCTCATGACGCTTCACTCCGCCAAAGGACTGGAGTTTCCGAACGTGTACCTTGCGGGACTTGAGGACGGACTGTTTCCGGGATTCATGTCCATCGCATCTCCGGATCCTACGGAGATCGAAGAAGAAAGAAGACTGTGCTACGTCGGCATAACGCGAGCCATGAACAAACTTACGATCAGCGCGGCCAGGTCCAGGATGATGCGAGGTGAGACGCAGTATAATGCAATCTCGAGGTTTGTCAAAGAGATTCCGGAAGAGCTTCTGGACGGACGCCTCTCTTCCGAGAGAAAATCATATGACACGACTCCTGTCGAGCACAAAGTGCGTCCCGTTGCGATCAGTCCGCAAAAGAGAGCCGCGGCAAGCAAACCTTTCATTGCAAAAGCGGCTTCATACACGGGATACAAAAAGGGATCGGAAATGACGGCCGAAAGCCTTGACTACGGCCCGGGAGATCGCGTGACGCACATAAAGTTCGGAGCGGGTACGGTAGTGTCGGTTGAAAAAGGAACGAGGGATTACGAAGTCGAAGTAGAGTTCGATTCCGCAGGTGTCAAAAAGATGCTGGCGGGCTTTGCAAAGCTTCGGAAGTTGTGATAATATGTTGCTAAGGAGCAACCGTATTAAGGTGAAAGGGGTGTAACATGAACAGTATTGATAAACTTGAGAAGATCCTTGATGTTGTTAAAGCGCAGGAAGAACTCGGTCTCGCAAAAGCAAAGAGTCTGATCGGTGATGTTAAGAATAAACGCGTTGATTTTCCGGAGATACCGGTTCCGGACTTTTTCAAAAAGGAAGAGATTGTTGTGGAAGAGAAGAAGAAGTTTAACTGGGGTCTGCTGATCGCGGTTATCGTCGGTGTACTTGCTGTTGCAGCTATTGTATACGGATTATACTGTTACTTCACCCCCGATTATCTTGAGGATTTTGAGGATGATTTTGAGGATGAGGAATTTGATGACGATGATTTCTTCGAAGATGACGATAAGTGACCGAAGATACGTCGGATAGTGAAGATATTAAATAGCCGGCTTTGTGCCGGCTATTTATGTTATATGCCGGTTGTAACGGTATTTTATCGAGGAGTCATATGAAAAAAGGACAGGAATATACGGGATGCGTTGAGAGCATCAGGTTCCCGAATAAGGCTATTGTCAGGGTTGCAGAAGAAGACGGGGAAAGATGCACAGTCAAGAACGCGATCCCCGGCCAAAAGATACGATTCCGTGTGACAAAAAAGAGAGGCGGATCGTGTGAGGGTTCCCTTCTTGAGATCATTGAAAGATCACCGGAAGAGACCGTAAGCGCATGCCGTCATTTTGACAGCTGCGGAGGATGTTCTTACCAGACGCTCCCTTATGAAGAACAGCTTAAGATTAAGGAAGGCCAGGTTCATGCGCTGTTGGAACCGGTGATCAGACAGGGGATGTCAAACGATCAGGAGGAACAAGTTGACATAAAATCACTTTTCGAGCCTATCGTCCCAAGCCCTCAGCAATTTGAATATCGCAATAAAATGGAGTTTTCTTTCGGTGATGCCAGCTACGGTGGCGTGCTTGAATTAGGTTTACATAAAAGAGGAAGCTTTTACGATATTGTTACCGTGAAGGATTGCAGAATAGTTGACGATGACTTCAAAAAGATTTTGTCCGAAACGCTTGCATACTTCAGGGGAAAGGAAACACCGTATTATCATAAACGAACACACGAAGGATTTCTGAGATTCCTGCTTATAAGAAAAGCTGCAAAGACAGGGCAGATACTTGTTGATCTTGTCACCACGTCTCAGCTGCCGGCAGATACGATATGCACCGAGGTCAGTCTTTTGGATGACTGGAAAGAGACTATTCTGGGACTAAAACTTTCCGGAACGATCACAGGTATTATTCACACCGTGGATGACAGGCTCGCTGACATCGTAGCGGATGATCATACCGAAATACTGTATGGAAGCGATTTTTTCCACGAAGAGGTTTTGGGGCTTAAATTCAAGATCACTCCGTTCTCGTTCTTTCAGACGAACACGCTTTCAGCCGAGGTGCTGTATTCAAAAGTCAGAGAGTACGTTGGCATTGCTTGCCGGAGTAATGAGCGAGATACGACTGAGATCCCGGGGAATAAGGTGGTGTATGACCTCTATTCCGGGACGGGCACGATAGGACAACTTATGTCAACCGTAGCGAATAAGGTTATCGGAGTGGAGATAGTTGAAGAAGCTGTAAAAGCGGCTAATGAGAACGCAGAAGTAAATGGTTTACATAACTGCCAATTCATATCCGGTGATGTCCTCAAGGTTCTTGACGGAATAACCGACAAACCCGACATGATAATACTCGATCCGCCTCGGGACGGTATCAATCCCAAAGCATTGGCTAAGATCGTTGATTATGGCGTCGAAAACATGATCTACATCTCCTGTAAGCCGACAAGCCTGGCAAGGGACATTGAATACATCATGGCCAACGGCTATCGCCCGGTCAAAATATGCCCTATAGACCAGTTTCCCGGCACTGTACATGTTGAGACTGTAGTTCTTCTTTCCAAGGGCGATATCAAGAGTCGGAAAGTGCGCGTGGAGTTCAGCTTGGAGGATATGGATACGTCTGGATTTCAACAAGGCGCCACATATGATGCCATACGAGATTGGATCATGGAGAAATATGGTTTCAGGGTGTCAAACCTCAGTATTGCCCAGGTAAAACGGAAGCATGGGATCATAGAACGGGATAATTACAATAAACGCAAATCTCCGGACAGTAAACAGCCGGGGACTTCTGAGATGAGGGGTAAGGCGATTGAGGATGCGTTAAGGTATTTTCGGATGACGTAACAATTGCTAGGATTATTATGAGAAAACACGCAAAATATCTGGGTTATTCAGTTGAGTTTTCGAAGGGTTTAGCCCCAAAACTCATAATTGTTGTTGCTTGATAGAAAACACTTTTATTTGGCTGTTTAGGAAGGGAAGAAAATTGGAGGGAAAATATATATCGCATCCATTAATAATACTGATGATTAATGGAGTAGAGTATGGAGCTACAGCCTTTTTCTCTATACATGATATGGAGTATATTTCTGAGATTGATTTTGAAGATAAATCAATCGACTATAGGGAAATAACACTATCTATACTTCGATATCACTTGTTAGGATATTCAGATGAAAAAATCGAATATGATTCTGTATACGATTCTGATTTAGTTAGATACATAGGGGCATATATCGAAAGCTCTAATGAATTAAAAAGAATATATTTCGAGATAGTGAACGAGAATATATTCACTAGGTATGTTCTTTGCTTGCGTAAACGGACCTATGAGTTAGAAAAGCAAATGGCTGAGAATCTTCGACCGGTATTGCAGAACTTTGCGAATACGGTAAAGATTTCGATGGCGTCTATCCCAAAACTAGAGATTAATACACAATTACAGGAATCAATAGGAAACCTGACATATGCGTATACAAATAGCATGCAAGAATCACTAGCTGCTATGGTACAGACAATAACGGAATCTATACATAGAATACTTCCTGATTATTCAAAGATAATACAGGAGATTTCGCATACTGTTGCATGCTTGGCAGAATCTATTCGAAGTCCGTTATTATCGGAGGAACGAAAGAAGGAACTAAGGGATTCTTTTTCGCGGTGGGGAGAATATGGATGGACGCTTCCACCAAATGCAGACTTGAGCTTATTCTATGATACTCCGATAAATGAGGCCGATGCTTATAGAAAGATTCAACCATATGTGAACAAAGGCGGAATGCAGATGCTTTTTGATATGCTTCTTCAAATGAAACATATCCGAAAAAGCGATTTGAAGGAAGCTATTGCAGATTATGATGATAAAAGATATAAATCATGTATTATGATTCTGTTTTCGTTAATCGATGCTCGGATAATACGTTTACAAGAAACTAAGGAAAGTAAGAATCGACTCTCAGGTTTCAATGGGGCAAACACTTATTTTAATAGAATTGAAGCCGAAAATATGATTGAAATGACATTTGCAGATGTTCTTTATAAATGCTTCATTTTAGCATCATTGAGCGTTGTATTTGCAAAAGGAAAAGATTTCAGAAAACAACCCAATGTAGTTAACCGAAATTTTATTGATCATGGAATGTTTCATAGGAATGTGACACAAAGAGACTGTAAAAAGATATTTCTACTTCTTTATAATTTCACAGCGCTTGTAAACGATTTGGCTGGATATGTATAGTGCCTTATTATATTTTTCTATGATAAACACACTATTGGAGTGACACAAAAAAAATGATGCGACTGTCTGGAAAGCCGGATGGTCGCATTGTTTTGTATATATTATAGAGATAGTTTCCATAAAAATCACTCTAATGTGTCAACCATTTATAAGGTCATGACAATATATAAGTGTAAGGGGTAGTAAGGCCTGGATCTTACGGACGTCCAAAAACAATAAGAGAGGACAGAAATGACAAAGGATGAGTTATCGCAATGTGTTGATTCCTGTGGAGATGCTTTATACGGCTTTTGCCTGCATCTTACGGGTAGCCGTTCAGATGCTGATGATCTCTTTCAGGATTCTTTTCTCACAGCACTAGAAAAAGTTGAAAAGATAAGGCTTTCAGAGAATCCAGAGAGTTATCTTATGGGTATAGCACAGCGATTATGGATGAATCAAAAGAGAAAAGAAGCTCGGAGAAAAAACATAGCCGCTTCGGACAGTCTTGAAGAAAGACAGGAGCTTGGGGAACAGATTCAGGCAAAGGAGACAAGTGAAGGGACGCCGGAGGAACTGACAATTGACCACGAGTGCAGTGAAAAACTCATGTCATATGTCAGAGAATTAAAACCGGTATATCGTATTGCGATAAGTCTTTACTATGAATCTGGGAAATCAATCCGGGAGATTGCAGGAATTATGCGTGTCCCACAGGGAACGGTAAAATTCTGGCTAAGTCATTCGAGAAAGATTCTACGAAAAAAGATGGAGGAAGCAGGATATGACAGATGAACGTATAAATGAATTATTGTATACAACCCGTACGGATGAACACCCCTATGATTCGTTAAAACAGAGAACCCAGAATATGATCATGGCGAAGACCATCGGAAAGGAGAGGGGAATGAAACATATAGGGGTAAAGAAAACATTAGTGTTTGTGGCGGTGTTCTGTCTGCTGTTCAGTTCAACAGTAGTGGCATTCGGATTAAAGAAGGCTTCAGTTATGCGAAATACGGCCGGTGAATTCACGGAATATGCCGATATAGCAACAGCAGAAAAGAAAGCCGGTATAGATATAAAAGCTCCTGAAACATTCAGTAATGGATATGGTTTTAAGGAGGCTAGCGTTCTTTATTGTGAGGACTTAGGAGATAATAAAGAGACTATTCAAAAATATGAGGGAATATCTGTTGAATATGCTAAAGATGGGGCTGATCTGATTACGCTTGACGCGCAGCCGGCCCAATTCTTTGATATGATTTTTTTAGATAAACCTCAGGATAAAACATCGATTGATGGAATAGATGTGCGTTATTATTCACATTCATATAAGGGTGTACCAACAGATTATGTTCTGACACAGGAAGATATCCGCAGAGAGAAAGAGGAAGGGCTTCAGATAGTTTATGGTGCAAAAGAGCCATATGAAAGACAGATGTGCAACTGTATGTGGATTCAGGATGGAATTGGGTATGATCTGCTATGTGTTACCGCTACTATACCAGCAGAAAAAATGTATGAAATGGCAGAAGAATTAATCAGAAAATAAGACGATGATAACGGCGGTATACAATTTCATTGAAGGGGGATTGTATGCCGCTGATTGGTCTTTATCGTTATCTCTTTTTCTTCATTTTTTTATTCTTCGTTTGATTTATCGCCTGTTTATAGTTTTTGGATCGGGCAAAGAGGTTGCTAAGGGTATCAATTTCTTCCTGTGAAAGGCTTTTGATGCTCAATCCCATTTCCTTGCAGAACGTTCCTATAAGGATGTTAATAAAGTTGTCTCCACCTTTCTTTACATCTTCAAATATCTTGTTGACTCTGTCTGCTACCGTTGTGTCGGTAGCAGTTTCTCTATCTTTGATGTGCGCTTCTCTTATATCTTTAACTATCGGCTCTATATCAAGCTGAAGCTTATCTAAAAAGTATCTATCCTCCTCGATCCTGCATGCGTCCAATATCAACATTCCCGGATCATCACCTTTGGGATCATATTCCTTGGTGATCTTTTTTCTTATCGTGTCTGCGTATGCGTTTATCGCTTGAATCGATTGAGCAGCAATACCGTCAACATATATTTCTGTATCTGCAAGAAACTTCCTGAATCCCGGATGGCATATAAGCTCACAAAGGAGTCTGTTGTTGATCAGGCCATTCTTCAGGAAATCGATCGTCTTATCGTCCAGTCCCAGCTCTTTTATATCCGTATTGGTGTTATTTTTAACTGGGCTTTTGTCAAATAAGTAGTCAAGAGATACCCTATAATAGTCGGCCAGCTGCGTAATAACATAATGCGGTATCCCTTTGTTATCATCATTCTCATATTCTCCAAGAGCCGAACTGGAGAACCCGGTCTCATTAGCCAGTTCCTTTAATGACAGTCCTTTTTCGTTTCTAAGATCCTTCAGTCTTTCCTGTAATGTTATCTTTGCATTCATATCGTAGTTCCCCTTTGCACACTCAAAAGAGTATATCATGGCGATTCTAAAATTGGAACAAACCCGCATATTTTCTGGCTCTTTTTTCATATCATCCGTAATCACGGATATCCTCCCTTTTACCTTAAAAAACCTACATCGGGGATATACGGGATGAGGCCCGTATTTTTGTGAAAATCGCGTTGTCAAAAACTGAATGAGCATTCCGAATCATTACCGCTACGGGGAAGCTAAGCAATGATCCGAACAGAAGGGGAGCGAGCCAAGTGCGTGACAACGACACAGGACCGAAACAGTCCAAGAGGCTAAAAGAAAAGGTGCCTGTGTCAGGAAACGACGAGGGGAGATGACGTGATTTTCCATAAGATTTACAGATATGAGCTGCCGGGCATACAGCGAATATCTGTAAATCATGCAGCCGTCACAAAACGGCTGCCGTAGGTCAAGGGAGCAGCGCTCCATTGTCGGGTCCAGGGCGACGCGCCTGGGCAGATCCAAGGTGCAACCTTGGCCCAATGATGTGTCGTCTGCGACACATTGTATTGGGTTATATCCTGTCGCGCTTCGCTTAGGACAGGGGCGGCTCCGCCGAAAATCCAAAGCAACTTATTAACATGATTTGCCAAAAGATGAAAAAGGAATCGGGTAAAACCGGTTCCTATTTTGTTAGCGGAAAGAGAGGAGATTTATGAAAAAGGTAAGAGCAACAAGACACAATGGAAGGTCAGGAAAGGCAGGGATCTTTAAAGCAGGCCACAATGACCGCACTTTTGATCTGGAGAATGCAGGACATATCGACAGTGAAAGAAGTGCCCGGAATGTCTACTGGGATTGTTTCCAGGGATACAATCTTGTGGATGAAACCGGGGTGAGACCGGAGAGGAAATACTGCTTTGATGAGATCGAATACGCCTATTATCTGACCCGATTTGGCGACTCGATCGAGGCACAAAATGAGAGACATAGAGAACAAAGACATGCCAACAGGATCAGAACGGTTGAGGATATTCTGAGGGACCCGAGAACCTGCCCGGAGGAATCTATATACCAGCTCGGAACAAAAGACGGACATGAGGATCCCATGTTATTTACACGGGTTGTGGATGAGCTTATGTCTGAGATCAAAAAAAGATATGGGTCAAACATCCAGGTGCTTGACTGGGCACTTCATATGGATGAAGAGACTCCGCATATCCATGAGAGGCACGTTTTCTTTGCTGATGATGGATATGGGATGAACTTTCCAAAACAGGATAAGGCCTGTGAAGCACTCGGGTTTGAGAGACCGGATCCGGAAAAGAAACAGAGCAAGTATAACAATCGTAAGATGAGTTTTGATGCCGAAATCAGAAGACTTTATATCGAAATTGCCGAAAAGCATGGGGTAACAATAGAAAAAATCCCGCTCGAAGGAAAGGTTCATCTTGAAAAAAATGACTTTATCATCGCCAAGCAAAACGAAGAAATTGCGACAAATAAGGCAAGGCTAACAGAACTCAACCTTAAGATTTCGGATATCGATGAAATGGTGGAAGAAGTTGCCGAGGCTGCTTACGAGAAAGCATGTGAAGTCGTCGCCGAGACTGTCAAAGAAGAGACCATAAAAGAGGATATCAACATAGTCAGTGAGTATCAGGAGTGGTTCACAGCTCCCGAGAGAAAGACTCCGGATGATAAGAAAAACTTGGTAAAGAAGGCGTTGGATATCGTAATGGAAAAGCTTGCACGCAATAGCGCATCCCTTTTTGCAAAGGTGAAAAGGATTCTTGCAAAACCGGATGTGAAACAGAAAAGCTTGGAACAGATTACTGGGGTTGCAAAGGAATCGATCAGGGAAAAGCTTGCCAGAAATAAACAGCTCTCTGCCGAACAGAGCCACCCGGGGCAAAAGGTCAAAAATGATAAGGATAAGGAAGCGCGCAGATGGGAGTGTTTGAAATGATCCGTGAAAATGTCACGGCCAGACAGGCAGCAGAGTTCTACGGAATCGAGGTTGATCGGAAAGGAATGGCCTGTTGCCCGTTTCATAACGACCGGCATCCGAGTATGAAACTGGATCGCCGGTTTCATTGTTTCGGGTGCCAGGCAGATGGTGATGCGGTTGATTTTGTATCGAGGTACTTTGGTATAAATCTTATGGATGCAGTCGGGAAGATATGCAATGACTTCGGTCTGCAATATGATAAGCGATCTCATGATCCGCTACCAATAAACCGGCATCAAAAACCGATTGATCAGGTATTTGCGGAAACAGAGCAATATTGTTTCAGGGTTTTATGTGATTACCTGCATCAACTGGAAAAATGGAAAACTGAATATGCACCAGAGGATGAAAATGATGAATGGCATCCTTACTTTTGCGAGGCTCTGAAAGAGATACCCCATGTTGAATACCTGCTCGATATTCTTTTGACGGGGAGTGTTTCTGACAGGGCTTTTTTGATATCAGATTACGGAGGGAGAGTGATAACAATTGAACGAAGACTTAAAGAACTTGGATCCTGAAATGAGAAAGAGAATACTGGAGGTGGCAAGACTCATGGAAGAAGACAGTGCTGCTGATGATAAGCCGGTATGGTACGATCCGAAAACCAACAGGCTTGATGAAGTTGAGTTCTGTTCGTGGTTTATGAGCAGGCATCCGCTTAAATATGTTGGCGGTGTATTCTATGACATTGATGGATTCATGAAAAACGAAAGACTTGCCAAGGAGATCGTGGACACGCTAAAGCCTTATGTAAAGACAGCAATCGTAAGAAGAGCGAACCAGATCATTGAGGCGCTGAAATACGAGGCTTTATGTGACAGCCTGCCAAAGCACACGGACAGAGTTCATTTTAAAAACGGCACATATTTCATAAATGGCGGGTTCATACCGGAAAAAGAATTCTGCTCTAACCGCTTGCCGGTTGATTATAATGCGGACGCTTCAGAGCCGACAGTGTGACTGCGATTTCTGGATGAACTGTTGTATCCGGAGGATATCATAACGCTTCAGGAGTTCATGGGGTATGTATTTATCCCGACGACAAAAGCTCAGGCGATGATCATGCTCATAGGAAGCGGAGGCGAGGGCAAATCAAGGGTCGGAACAGTATGCAGAAACCTTCTGGGAGACAACATGAATGTGTGCACTCTGAATAAACTGTCAACAGACAGGTTCAGTCCGGCGGATCAGGAGGGAAAGCTTCTGATGATTGATGATGATATGAAGATGGAAGCTCTGGCAGATACCGGGATGCTTAAAGCGATCGTCACCATGGATGACAAGATGGATCTTGAGCGAAAAGGCCAGCAGAGTTATCAGGGATATCTTCATGTGAGAATCATGGTGTTCGGTAACGGTGCACTTAATTCGCTTTACGACAAATCGGATGGATTCTATCGCAGACAGATAGCTTTGCGGGTGAAGGAAAAGCCGGAAGGCAGGGTTGATGACAGGGAACTGTCAAATAAACTTGCTTTTGAAACGGAAGGTATTGCCCTATGGTGCCTGGAGGGTCTTAATAGGCTTGCCGGTAACGGATTCCACTTTTCGGTCAGCGACCGAACCAGGAAGAATCAGGCAGAGATGCGTCGCGAAGAGGACAGCATTATGGAGTTCTTGGAATCCGATGGATATATCACTTTTGATGAAAAAGCCGAGTGCACCACCAGGGATCTGTATGAAGCATATCGACTGTGGGGAGAAGATAATCTTATCAAAGTCCGATCGGAGACATCGTTTTCCAAGGAACTCCGACTAAGAGCGGATAAGCTCGGGATCGAGTACGTGAAAAACGTATCTCTGGACGGGAAAACAGCACGTGGATATAAAGGCGTGTATGCCGTTCATACCTTGAAAGACTGCCCGTTTGCGCTTGATAGGGGCGCGTAGGCGGAAAGATTTGCAGTCAAACCTTGAAATTATAAAACAACAATAACAGCCATCAAGTGGCAAATATCGTGCCTACGTGCCTAAAGCCGGCAATGACAAGGGTCTCGTAGGTTTTTTTCATGCCTATTTGCTGCCTTGATGGTGTCTATATGCCTGAAATGAGGAGGAGAAATCAAATGTACAAATATTATGATAATAAAGAGGATAATGTTGCTTTTGAGAAATGTATAGAAGTAATGAGCAGCCTGATCATGAAATATGGTCCGGATCTGCTGGAGAAAATGAGTCGTGAGAAGTTAAAGGAGCTCATTATCATGGAATGGGATAAAGCTGTTGACAGGGATAAGCTTTCAGCCCGTTTTATGGGGTATTGTCGGCTTGCTACAGGATGATCACCGGAATCTTCAATACGATCTTGTTATTGTCGGGTTGTTAGAGGCCCACGCATTGCGAAACAATGAGAACTATGATATATTACCATTGGCGCAATGCGTGGGAGGTATAAGACATGAACATAGCTAAGATAATAACAGAACTTCGTGAAAGTGTTGGTGAGACCAAGAAAGAGTTTTCAATACATACAGGCATCCCTATTCGCACATTGGAAGATTGGGAAGCGGGGCGGCGTACTCCACCGGAGTATATCCCGCGGTTGATTGCATATCAGCTGGAGTATGAGAAATTGATGAAGAAAAAGAATTCGATCTAATAATACTTTGATGTAGCAAAAAGGCAAAATAGCATTATAAATTCTTATGGAGGTAATGATGAGTACAGAAGATACGAAAGATAAGAAGAGACCACAAGTGTATTTTAGGAAGATTATTTTTAATGATGGAACAGAACTACAGCTAGAGAAAAATAGTATAGTTGTCTTTACCGGTGCAAATAATAGTGGAAAAAGCCAAGTGCTAAAGGATATAGAGACATGCGTTGATAACTCGAATCATACTCGGACAATAGTGACCAAGGAAGTAGAACGTGAATATTCTGGATCAATAGATCAAGAAGGGTTTCTGAAAGAACATTTTTTCTTAAACCGTCAGGGTAATTACCAAATGATGGCGTCTGGTAATTCGTTTAATATGGATTCACTCAAGAATAACTGGCTGAACCAAAATCTGGTTAATGGTTTACATGGGTTGTTTGTACATCGATTAAGTACTGAAGTTCGTTTGAACTCATCAGACGCTTTAGTGAGAACAAACAATGCAGAGAATCACCCCATTTATAAAATGGTAAAAAACGAAAGGCTTGCACAACAGATATCTGATTATTTTAGTCAAGCATTTGGAGTAGATTTGATTGTTAATCGAAATGAAATGACAACAATTCCATTGCACATAGGAAAATCTCCAGATAAAACTGCATTTACAATTGATAAGCAAGATGATTATTATCAGATAGTTTCAGAACTCCCCAAGCTTCAAGAACAGGGTGATGGAATGAGGAGCTTTGCAAGTATTTTGCTGAACACATTTACGTCTGACTATTCGGTTACATTAATTGATGAGCCAGAAGCTTTTTTACATCCGCCGCAGGCTAGAGTTTTAGGAAAAATGCTTGCTCATAATAATCCTAATAGCAGGCAATTATTCATTTCCACACATAGTGAAGATTTTTTGCAGGGCTTGTTAGATGCTGATAATAATAATGTAACTGTAATAAGGATTAATAGAGAAGAATCCATAAATAGAATGAGTATTCTGAGAAATGATAGGATAAGAGAATTATGGGATAATCCTCTCTTGAGGTATTCGAATATCTTGAGTGGGTTATTTCATGGGAAAGTTGTAATTTGCGAAAGCGATTATGATTGCCTGTTTTATCAGGCACTTATTAATGCGATTTATGAGCATAATAATGATATTGCTCCAGATATACTATTTACACATTGTGGAGGGAAAAATCGTATTAAGGAAATAGTGAAGGCTTTAAAAGCGGTTGATGTTCCTGTTTTAGCTATTACTGATTTTGATTTGTTGAATAGTAGTCAAAATCTAAAGTCCCTAGTTAATGCATTTGGTATGGATTGGGATGGATCATTAGCGACTGATATGAAGACTATCTATGATAGTATGAATGCAAAAATGAGTGCGGATAATGACGCATGGAAGCAGATTAAAAAAGTGGGCAAGGCGGGACTTACGGGTGATGAGCCCGCGGCCTATGAAAATGTTGAAAGACTATGTAAAGATATGGGCTTATTTATTGTTCCGGTTGGTGAAATGGAGTGCTTTGATAAAACTGTTAATAGGGAAAAGAAGGATTGGGTTTATCATGTTTTAGAGAATTATGAATTAGCAAATGAACCAAAACTTCATGGAGCGCGAGTTTTCATAAAAGAAGTAATAGAATTCTAGTCTTTCATAAATCATTAGTATCATATTTGAGGTGAAATATGGCAAAAGAAACAAAAAAGGACATTATTCATGCAAAAGGACTTAATATAAATATTTATACAACAGATTATGAAAATGAGTTTATTTCATTGACTGATATAGCAAGGTACAAGAGTACCGATCCTAACGATGTAATAAAGAATTGGATGAGAAGTCGTGAAACACTAGAGTTTTTAGGGTTATGGGAAAGATTGCACAATCCAAATTTTAAACCCGTCGAATTCGACGGGTTTAAAAGCGAGGCCGGATTACATGCGTTCACTATGTCACCAAAAAAGTGGATAGAGGGCGTAAATGCTATTGGCATAGTATCCAAGGCGGGGCGTTATGGCGGAACATTTGGACATTCTGATATTGCGCTTGAGTTTGCGTCATGGGTATCGGCGGAGTTAAAACTATACATAATGAAGGATTACCAGAGGCTGAAGACGGATGAAAACAGTCGCCTGTCCCTTAACTGGAATCTCAATCGTGAGATAGCCAAGCTGAATTACCGCATTCATACTGATGCTATAAAGGATCACTTGATTCCACCGGAGCTGACACAAGAGCAGATTAGTTATAAATATGCGAATGAAGCAGATATGTTGAACGTGGTTTTATTTGGAAAAACCGCAAAACAGTGGAGGGATGCTAACCCCGAGAAGAAAGGAAACATACGTGATGAAGCGAACTTGAACCAGCTTCTTGTGTTGGCCAATATGGAAAGCTATAACGCTATTTTAATAGGACAGGGTAAAAAGATGTCAGAGCGTATAGTTCTGCTGAGAGATCTTGCGGTTAAGCAGATGGAGACGCTATCCATGGTTAGTATGGATGGATTAAAACAGTTACCAGGAGGTGACTCGAGTGAATAAACAAAAGAAATGTTTTATATATACGCGCGTATCCACAGCCGTTCAGGTAGACGGATACAGTTTGGATGCGCAAAAAGAGAAGTTGAGAAAGTATGCGGAATACCAGGATATGACTGTTGTGTCGGAGTTTTCTGACGAAGGATTCTCTGGCAAGAATACCAAGGGCAGACCGGAGTTCACACGAATGATGGAGCAGATCGAAAGCAGGGAAGATGATATCGACTATGTCCTTGTATTCAAGCTTTCTCGTTTCGGCCGAAATGCCGCTGATGTATTGAATTCACTTCAGATCATGCAGGATTATGGCGTAAATCTTATCTGTGTTGAAGACGGTATTGATTCATCCAAGGATGCCGGCAAGCTAATGATATCTGTCCTGTCGGCAGTTGCAGAGATAGAGCGTGAGAATATCCGTACCCAGACTATGGCCGGCAGAGAACAGAAAGCCAAGGAAGGCAAGTGGAATGGCGGTTTTGCGCCGTATGGTTACAAATTGGAAAATGGACAATTGTATATTGCTGAGGATGAAGTGGAGATCATACGTATCATCTTTGACAGATATATTCATACCAACTCCGGAATTAACGGTGTTGCCACATATCTGAACAATAACGGATACACAAAAAAACTCAGGCAGAATAATACCATCCCGGGATTTTCATCGAGTTTTGTAAAAAAGGTGCTGGATAATCCCGTGTATATGGGTAAGATCGCTTATGGGAGACGTCGTACCGAGAAAAAAATAGGCACCAGGAATGAGATGCATATAGTTGAACAGTCCGAATATCCTGTTTATGATGGCTGTCATGATGCAATCATATCTGAAGACGACTGGTATCTGGCACAGCAGAAACGAAAAGCCAACAATTATAAGCGAGACAAAATCCGTGATGTCGATCATGCTCATGTGCTTTCCGGCCTTCTAAAGTGTCCGTGTTGTGGCAAGAGTCTGTATGGAAATATAGCAAAGGCGCACAGTAAGGATAAATACACTCGTTATTACTATTATTGCAAGAATACGGCTGGTGCAACCGGTCATAAGTGCTCGTTCCGTATGAATATTGAGCAGAGTGAGATGAACCGCATGGTTGCTGCTATTATTTCGGCTATGGTAAAGGATGATCGGTTTAAAGAAGCGATCAAAGCAAAGATTGGAACGGCTGTTGATACATCCGAGATGGAAGAACGTATCGATGCTTTACAGACGCAGTTAAAACAGGTGATGGGGACAAAAACTCGTTTGGAACATCAGATGGACAATCTTGATATCACGGATTCGCATTATGATAGAAAGATTGCTGATCTGGAACGCAGATATGACGAGCTGTATGATAAGGCCGAAGAGATCGAATCGCAGATGGACGAATGGAATGATCGCCTTAAGAGTGTGAGACAGGAAAAGATATCTTCGGACAGCATATATCAGCTTCTGTTGGCATTTGATAAACTGTATAATAGTTTCAGTGAGAGTGAGCAGAAGGATTTCATGAGAGCGTTCATAGAACGTATAGATATATATCCTGAAAAGCCACCCGATGGCTGTTGGGTAAGGAATATCGTTTTTAATTTTCCTGTTCCAGTCAACGGACAGGAGGTAAAATCGTTGCCCTTGGAATCCGAAGCGACACTCGAGACGTGCGTTCTCTCAGGTAGGGAATCTGGTCGAGATACGAAATACGAGTATATAGACTATGAACCGAAAGAGGATTCCTGGGATAAGACAAAAGCCACATATGCAGAGATAAAGGCGTGGATAGAGGAAAACTATGGACTGAAGGTATCAAGCCTGTATATCGGCCAGGTAAAGGATATGTGTGGCCTCTCAAAAGAAAGAGAATCAAGAAACAGCCGTGAATATAAGAATCCTCAATGCCCGGCTGAAAAAGTTGAGGCGATCAAAGCTGCATTTGAACACTTTGGAATGATACATTGATGCATTTGGAACCGGTAATTAGGAAGTTATTGCTCTGTTCCTGTTTTGTTGTTCGCCAGATAGGATGCCAGCTCTTTATCCGTAAGCCTTAAATATTGTGTTATCGTTGTTCCGTCATTGATAATAAGTCTTCCGTTTATACAGGTATAGTGAAACCCATTGGTTTTTTTCGTATCATCACTCAGATAAAAATAAGCTCCGTCAAAAGAAAACTCCGTTTTCTTACCTTCAATTTCAAAGAATGCTGTACCGTCATCATTGGCAACAAGATATCCCTGCTTTTCTATATCGTGTAATTCCAGCATATCTTTATATGTTTCGCCGATCTTAACAATACCGATACGCTTATAGTATCCGACCACTTCCTTATCCTGCCCGATATATACCCCATTCTCGTCGGTAATGGAATCGATCCAGTTTTCTGTTGTATGATCCGTTGTGGTTTCCGATGTATTGCATGAGGATAAAAAGCAGGCAGAGACAATAATCACCGCCAATATGTTTTTTATCATGCGCTTATTACAGGATTTAATTTGTGATTTCATAAACTCTTTTTCAATAAAGCAATTGATGTCTGAAAAACAGGCATCAGCTCACCTTCCTCGTCTAATAAAGCTCATACGGTACGGTGAGATTACTGTTATCGTTATCTGCGACATATATGGCACAATTGCCGATGTATTTGCTCCAGTAGTTCCCATTTGATTCAGGTGTCAGGTATTCAAGGGCGCCCTTCATTGCAATCGCATGGGTTGATATGAGGATATTCCCGGACAGATGCCTTATATCTTCGATGAATGATCCGACACGTGATACAACGGACTTAAGGCTTTCCATGCCGGGCGGGGCAGGAGTGTTTACAAAATCAGAAAAGAACGCAATAATTTCGGGAGAGGGGTTTGTCAGATCGGCCCCTTCATACGGTCCGTAATCCATCTCGACAAGCCGTTCATCCAGCGTGGGCTCAAGGTCCGGAGCCAGGATTTTTGCAGTTTCAACAGCACGTCTTAACGGGCTTGAATATACGCGGGAAAACTTAATGCTGCCAAGCTTTTTTGCAGCATCTTCGGCTTCTTGTACACCATCATCGTTTAAAGGCAGATCACTCCTGCCCTGAAGGACATTTGCCTTGTTCTTATCAGTTTTTCCGTGTCTTACTATGTATATCATCAGCCGTTCATCTTTATCTTTTCCGGTAACAGGTGCCGTCTTAATATCTCTTCAAGAGACTGCGGTGAAAAAGGTTTTGGCATGTAATCACTAAATCCTTCTGATAATGCCTTCTGGCGGATATCAGATCCTTCCTCGGCGGTCAGCATGATAAAGACAGTATCTGCGTTTGTGCCGCTTTTATCTTCCCTGATCTTTCTGAATATTTCCACACCGTCGGTATCCGGCATTCTCTTGTCGAGAAAAATGATATCGTACTTCTTATTTTCGGCCATCTGGATGGCAAGAGTACCATTTTGCGCGGTGTCTATATCGATAAGGCTGTCTTTAAGGAACAGGCGCATAAGCCTCAGGTTCATAAGTACATCGTCAACAACAAGGATAGAAGCTCCGGGAGCTCTTAAAGATCCCCAGTCTCTTCCGGAGACGGGGTCCTTAACTGAAGATGCCACCGGATCTTTAGTGTGAGGCCTTTCCTGGATTATGGAAAAAGAGAATGTGGATCCTTTTCCGTAAACACTCTCTATCTCAAGTTTAGAGTTCATCAAAAAGAGCAGGTTGTTAACGATGTTAAGGCCGAGCCCCGTTCCTTCGATGCGGTAATTCTTTGAATTATCAACCCGTTCAAAAGGGATGCTCAGCTTGCCGATATCCTCCGCTTTTATCCCCATACCGGTATCTTTAATGCTTACAGAAAGATTCACATGGTCACTGTCGGCATCTTTGGCGCTTACAGTAAATGTCACTTCTCCGGACTGAGTGTACTTGACGGCGTTACTGAGGAGATTCAGGATGCACTGGCGTATCCTTTTTTCATCGCCGGTCAAAACATCCGGAAGGTTTTCGTCCGGATGGTATGTGAAAGAAAGCCCCTTATCCCTGGCGGAAACCTCTATCATACGTGCAAGCTCATCCATTATGGTCCTGACGTTATAATCAACAGGAACAATTTCCATCTTGCCCGCTTCAAGTTTTTCCGTGTCGAGGATATCGCCTATAAGCTGCAGCATGAGTTTTCCGGAACTTTTGATGTTTTCGGAGTATTCGGTAACGGTTTGATTATCGCTTTCTTTCAGGATAAGTTCGTTCATTCCCATGATGGAATTGAGAGGAGTGCGAAGCTCGTGTGAGACCGTGGAGTAGAAAAGCGACTTGGCGCGGTTTGCAGCCTCTTCATCTTTTACCGCCTGTATAAGGTCACCTGACATTTCCTTAAACATCCTGGAAAGTCTCTCATTAAAGGGCACGAGAAGATTGCTGCGCTGATCGGAAACTTCGGGTGAAGCGGATGGGTAATCCTCGTCGGCCGTCTCATGGCGGGCAGAAGAAGTACCCGTATTCTCCCTGAATGACACGGATACAAGGGCACTGTTTAATTCACCGCCCTTGCCGTCAAGATAGAATATTTCACCATATCCGTATACATGAGCGACGCTCTGTATATGCCTGCGGTAAAGATCTATTTCCTCCGGCTCTCTGTCTTTAAGGAGCATGACGCGGTTGGAGCAGACGATGAGAAGACCCGCCTCGGGATTAAAGCCTGCGAGCTCCTCGGCATCACGCGCGATCTCCTCAAAAAGGTCATCGGGATTTCCGTAGCTTAGACTTATTTTCTCGTTCAGATAAACCGGTGCTCCGAAAACAAGCTGGCCTTCTTTTCCGCCAGTGACCCCTATACGGGACATCTTTACTCCGCCCCTGTCTATGATGAGCGGGAATTCGCTTAGGTTCTGGGGTATTATCTGATCGTTTCTAAGTCCAAGATACCTGTTGTAGACATATGATGCATCCTGTCCGTCAATCTCATCGACAAAGAAAGGATTTTCTTCTTTCGTGACCTTCATGACCTTTCCGACAGGCGTCCACCCAAGGTTATAGCGGACCCTAAGCGAAAGACTCTTCCCGGAAAAGATAAGAGCGAACATCTTATTTACCGATAATTCTTCACCGGCATTGTATCCGAAGTTGGAGTATCCCGGATTCAGGGAGGTCTTAACGCCGAAAATGGGGATGTTTTTAAGGCCTTTAAGCTGCTTCAGGACATCTTCAGTGGAGTTATAGTAGTCGGAGGGGACCAGATATACGCCTCCGGGATCAGGAGTTTTTTGTATGAATTCAAGAAGCTGTCTTCCCTGGCGGTCTTCTTCGCGGTGTCCCGGGTTTATGCCGCACAGAAAGGCCCCGGAGTTTTCGAAAAAAAGGAATGTGAGAAGACAGCCGGCTTCTTCGCTGGCTTCTCCGGTGGCAACGTTTAAGATATCTGTCAGGCTGTGAAAGTTGGATCCTATGGTCGTAAAATCCGGAAAAAGACCTGCAACTTTCTGTCTGAAGGCGGCAAAATCATCCGCATCCCATAACGGAGCCCATGCAAGGAGTACCTTGCAGGAGGCTGTCCTGTATACGGACTTATCATGAATCCTGGTGCAAATATCCGGCATTTCGTCTATGCTGGCGAGTTTGTATGTCTTTTGTATCATATGTTTTTCCTTTTTTTTCGCAAAAAGATTTATAAGCGAATCCTTAGTCTTCCGTCAGGCAGAACAGTTCCGGTTTTGCAATAAGGTCTTCCGGGACATATCTGCTGTCACCATCGTTGTATTGGCGTATAAGCTTCCTGCTTAGGTTAGCATCAGCAGCCCACTGGCACGGAAAAAAACAATGCTTATAAAGACATTATAGTACTGATAAGGGGTAAACGGTATACGATAATTTTGGCAAGAGATATATTTCTGAGAGTAAGAGGACCTGAGAAAATCTGCATTGTTGGAACTAACGGAGTTGGAAAGACGACTCTTCTAAAGAAGATGGTCAAAGAGCTTCTTGCAAGGAGTGATATAAAAGTTCAGTACATGCCACAAAA
>JAEEGL013758836.1_pt1 | contig 20105 bp, 34 predicted proteins | sample 9134231 | NCBI WGS metagenome assembly JAEEGL01 (sample SAMN16246548, study PRJNA631951) | gut metagenome | biome: gut microbiome; feature: rumen; material: fiber-attached | host: Bos | place: Iran: Karaj | collected 2018-10
CGGCAGGGACTTTTAGACGGAATACGGAAAAGACGCCTGCCATGCCGCTACCTTTTCCCGACAAATACCTCGCTTGGCTAAGCCTGTAGACGCGCCTGATTTTCGCTTCCGGACGGGGGTTCAAATCCCCCCATCTCCAAACTTAACTCTTTATAAAATAAAGAATTAAAAAAACTTAAAAAAGCCGTGACAGCAGCTTGACGGCAATCCGAGAATTCAATGCGAGTGACCGAGCCTTACATCATTTTTCCCCGAACCCTTCCTTCCGGACGCGTGGTCTACTACTACCAATTCCGGGACTCCGCGGGCCGCCGCTCCAACGCGCTCTCGACCGGAGAGACGGTTCTCTCCAAGGCGAAAAGGAAAATCCAAAAAATGTACAACGAAGGGGCTTTCGGTTCGGACGAGCGGACTGTTTCCTTCGCCGCCTTCACGGAAGGCTTTTTCGACGCGGACGGAAAGTACGTCGAGTTCCAGGCCCTCACGAGCCGTCCCATCAAGGAAAGCACGCTCATTTCCTACCGCAAAATACTGACGGGACAGCTTCTCCCCTTCTTCGGGGAAAGAAGGATAGGGGACATAACCAAGGACGTCGTGAAGGAATGGATCGTCTGGGCGAGCGGCTTTTGGGCCGCGAAGACCGTGAACAACGCCCGCGGCGTGCTCAGCATAATCCTTGAGTCCGCGGTTGACAAGGCAATCATCGGAAGGAACCCTCTCGCCGGAATCAAGTTCCGGCCCGTGCAAAGGAAGGAGCGCCTTCTTTTGACTCCGGAAGAGATAAGGACGATTTACTTGTCCAAACTTTGGCCCCGCGACTGCCAGCGGCGAATGTTCCTTTTGGCGGCCTTGACTGGAATGAGAATAGGCGAGGTCTCAGCCTTGCGGAAGGAGGACCTTCACGAAAACTACATAGACGTCAAGCACACCTACACCGCGAAGCTGGGCCTCGGAAGCACGAAGACGGGCGAAAGCCGGAAAGTCCCGATGCTTGAGGGCTTCGACTACGGCTCATCCAAGACCGAGTGGGTGTTCGAAGGCCTTGACTCCGAGACGCCCATGCTCTCGCACTCGGTATACAACGCGTTCTCAAGAATTTGCGACAAGCTGGGAATCGACAGGAAGGGAAGAGGGCTCACGGTGCACTCGCTGAGGAACTTCTTCATATCTTGGCTCCAGGCGGAGAACGTTCCCGAAACGAAAATAAAGGCCGTCGCGGGGCACAAGGACGGCGCCGACATGACGGAGCGCTACACCTATTGGCGGCCCGAAATGTTTCCGGAAGTCTACGCCGCCCAAAGAAAGCTTTACGAAGAGATAATGAAAGACGGCGAACAGGCAGTTTAAATTGTCCGTTCCGCCCATGTTTGGCGCTCTCACATTTCCTTGTAGACTCCGCGGAGCCGCCCGACGATCCGCAAAGTTCCGCTGTCGGCAGGCTCCTCGAGGACCGGATATTTCGAGTTGTCGGAAATTATGAGCCATTTTCCCGGGAGCTTCTCCACCCGCTTCATCACTAGAATTCCCTCACGCTGGATGGCGTAGACGCCGGCCCCGACGTAGCCGTCCCTGTCGCACGCGGCGAGGTCTCCCCGCCCGAGGGTCGGCTCCATCGAATCTCCGGCGACGTAGAGAAGCAGAAGGTTGTCCTTGTACGGCCGGAGGTTGTCAGGCATCTCCATGAAGCCAGCGGGCTCGGAGCTTTCCTCGCCCTTGGCATGGACCGAGGATTGCCTTTGGATTGGAACGAAATAGCGCTTCCCGTTCCCGTCGCCCTCCTCGGCGAAAATCCCCTTGACCAAATAGTCGTAGCTCACACCGAAAAGCTCGGCCATCTTGCGAACCTTGTCCTCGGCTGGCATGGAGCGCTTGCACTTCAGCACGACCAGAGTCCTCTCGTTGTAGCCGATTTCCTTGGAAACGGAATTAATTGTCATCTTCTTCTCGCGGCAAAGCTTCCGGACCCTATTCCAGAAAGACGTCAAGCTCGCGACATACTGGTCTCGATATAAGTTGTTCATCGTTATGTATTATCGCCTGTTTGGATAATTATGATAACAAAAAGTATAAAAAAATTATCAAAGAATATCAATACGAAAATTAAATTATTATATAAACGTTTAATAAAATTCAAAAAAAAATCAACTAAAACAGTTGACAAAAAAACGATAGCGCGCTATCCTTTGGGTGTCAATAGAGAACAGCGACAATTCGCGTACTTTTGCCGCTGTTTTCGGATGCGAACAGCGGCTTCTGTTTGAAGCAAGCAACCGCCCGTCAAGTACGCAGACGAGCGGTTTTTTTTTGCCCTGCGGCGAGGAAACGATGGACGAAGAGAAAGAGGACGGCAAGCCGGTCGAAGAGCTTTTGGCCGAATACAAGAAACAGCGCGAGGCCGCGAGGGAGGCGATGAGGAGGCAGGACGAGATTCTGGCCCAAATCGTCGCGGCCAACGACAAGGAATGGGACATGATAACCGTCCAAAAGGCGTCTCTGAAATCCGGACTTTCCGTTCCGACCATATACAGGTACGTGAACGCCGGCCGTCTGAGAAAAGTCGAGCACAAAGGCTCGAGAATTTACGTGTCGGACACGGAGCTCCGCGCGCTGGACGACGGCTACGACTACTAGGGGATTTTAGGCTCGTCGAGCCTTTAAAATATTTTTTTCAAAGGAACTGACAAAATGAAAAAAATCGGATTCATCAACAAGAAGGGAGGGGTCGGAAAGACTTCGGTGGCCGGAGCCGCCGCCGTCGAAATGGCCCGCTCCGGAAAGAAGGTTTTGGCCCTCGACTGCGACGGGCAGGGAAACCTTTCAAGCTGGCTTTTGGGAGACGCCCCGCTGGAGCGCGAGCTCGCGGACGTGCTCTTCAAGCAATGCGACTGGAGGGACTGCCTAGTGAAGTCCCCTGTCGACAACCTCTACGTGATGCCGACAATATCAGTCGGCGGAAACATGAAGCTTTATGAAAAGACAAGGGCGAACGAGTCGCCCTTCGCGATGAGGCAGCTTCTCCGCAAGGCGGAGGAAGAGGCCTTCGACGTCGCGCTAATAGACTGCCCGCCGAATTTCCTCGCCGTGGTCGAGTCCTGCATGCTCGCCTGCGACGAGGCCGTCGTGGTCATCGACCTCACGGAATTCTCAAAGGACGGACTCATCCAACTAAAGAACAACATTGACGACCTTCAGGAGCGCTTCGACACCGACCGCCCCAAAATGGACAAGGTCGTCTTCAACAAGAGAGACCTCCGCCTTTCGGTTCAAAACCACATAATAAAATCTATAGAAAACGACACGAACGGCGTCTTCAAATTCTACACGGTCCCGGTCGACCAGGCTTTCGGCAAGGCGCAGGTGATGAAGGTTCCCGTGCAGGACGTCGAGGACGCCAAGCCCGCGACCTTGGAGACGATAAAAACATTCGCCGCCGACTTGGCGAAGGAGCTTTAAATGGCCACGGCGAGAAAAATGAAATTCAGCGCGGGCCAGGCTTCCGACAGCCAGCTCGCGGCGACGTTCAAGAGCGCGGCTCCGTCCGCGGATGCGGAGGAACGAGGAAGGTCAAAGACGAGCTTGGTTCCCGTCGAAAGCCTTTCCTTCGACCCCGAATTTCAGGGATTGTTCGATTTCGACGAGGAGCGCGCGGCGCAGCTCGCCGAAAAAATGGAAAGGGAAGACTTCGACCCCGCCCAGCCGATTGTCTTGGCGAAAATCCTCGAAGAGCCGGACACGGTGAAGAAGCCAATAGTAGCCGACGGCCACCACCGCGCGTCGGCGGCGGAGAAAGCCCGCCTCCAAAAGATTCCCGCATACGTGCACACATTCGAGACGAGAAAGCAGGCCTTGGCCTACGCATTGGAGCTTCAAATATTGCACCGAAGCCTGACGGACGGACAGAAGGCGAAGGCAGTCGCCCGCCTGGACCAGCTCAAGCCCAAGAGAAAGATTTTGGGGGAAGGGGAGGCTCCGGAAAGAAGCGCCGCGGAAACGGCGAGGAAAATCGGCATGTCGGCGCGCAACGTCTCCAAAGTTAGGAATGTTCTCGCCAACGCCGACGAGGAGACCAAAGAGGCCCTTCTTAACGACAAGATTTCTATCAACCAGGCCGACAAAATCACGAACGAAAAAAAGCGTGCGTCGAAACCCGCTCCGGCGAAGAAGGAGGCTCCGGCGGAAGACCAAGAGGGCGAGACGGATTGGGACGAGATGGGCCCTCCGCCGCGCTTCGTCAGGGAGTTTTCCGCGAAGGAAGGCGAAGGAGCCTTCGCCGCGCAAGACGCAAGGTTCTGCGAAGGGTTCCGCAAAGGTTTCGGAGCGGCTGTGGACGCGGTCTTCGACAAGGTGGTTGAAATGGCACGCGACGGAAAGTCGGCGAAAGACGTCGAGGCTGACGAAATTTTCTCCGACCTTTCGTTCGACGCGCTCGCCGGAAAGCTCGGCGTTCCGATTGACGGCACGGAAATCGCGAAAAAGTATGGAGGTGAGAAATGACGTCGACAATTCTATTTGTTTGCGCCGGAATTCTTTTTGTTGTTGGCATTATTTTGGTAGAAAACTTAACTTGGCACGACTCCAACGACGTTATTGGTACTGTTTTATGTATTTTAAGCTTAATTTCATTGTTTGCCGGCCTCAGTTATTATCAAAAAGAAAACCAGTCTAAATACATTTACTCCGTCCGCTTGGACGGCGGCGAGGAATACACGCTCGACCCCCAAAAAAACAAATTGAAATTTAACGGAGACTGGATTTCCTTCGTCGACGACTATGGAAAGCACATTTCCGCGAAAGGATTCACCGCGACCTCGCGGCTGAAAGACGAGATGGCCTTTCCTTGCATACGAGCGGACGACCTGAACCGAATCCCAACAGAAATTCTTAAAGGATGGAAAACTCTGCTTAGAAACGAAATTACCGAAAGCATGCTTAGAAACAAATTTACCGAAAGCAAGTCTGACAACTACGGAATCTGGGAATCTTACATGAAGGTAAATGACGAGCTTTCGAAAAGGGAGCTTGAGGAGCGGCTCGCGGCCGTAAAAAAGGAGGCCGAGAAATGACATTTGAAATCGTCGATGCAAGGTTTTTTGTCACGTTCATGTTGTGTTTCGCCGTCGTCACGCTGGCTCAATGGCTTTTGCGGCTTTGGACGGCAAAGATTTGCGAGAAAGCCCTTCGGCTTGTGTACGCCGAAAAACTTTACGAGCGAGCCGTCGTCTTCGCGGCGGCGAAGGAAAAGCTTGAGGAATGGCGGCCCGTCTTGCGGAGGGCGTTCGAAACGACTTTCGCTCCGAACTGCGTGACTGAGGCGCTCGTCGCGTGCGAGCACGCCCTGAAGAAAAAATAGGAGGAAAACGTGAAAATCACAAAGGAGTTTATAATGAAGAGATTAAAGAATTTTGTCAAATTGGGCGCCGCGCTCGCCGCGGTTTTGGTTCTTGCGGTCAATTCGTGTTCGGTAGTGCAGCAGCGCGAGCGCGGGGTCAAGTACGTTTTCGGCAAGGTCGAGGGCGAAGTTCTTCCGCCTGGGCTTATTTTCCACACGCCATTCATTTCGCAAATAAAGAAATACCCGATTTCCCCAAAAACGTTCGACACGACGTTTCCTGTGGGCGCCGCCGGAGCGATTACGCGCGACATGCAGACGGTCGGAACTAGCGTGACGGTCAAGTACGCGTACGACGAGGCCCGGATTATGGACATCGCCACGCGCTTCGGCGACAGCGTGGTCGAGTCGGCCATGAGGTCAAACATAATCGCCAGCGTAAAGGAAGTGGTGGGGCAGTATTCAATATACGAGCTTGTCGAGAAGCAACCGGAAGTCACCGCGCGGGTCGCGGAGTCCATACTCGCTAGAATGAGGGACTATCCGATTACAATTTCACAAACGACAATAACGAATTGGGACTGGTCGGACGACTTCGACCGGCAGATAAAGGAGACGGCGAACCGAACCCAGCAGGTCAAGCAAGCCGAGCAGGAGGCCAACATAGCCGCCGCCAACGCCCAAAAGCTTGTCAAGGAGGCCGAGGCTAAGAAGCAGGCGATTCAGCTTGAGGCGGAAGCCGCCTTGATAAAAGCCCAAAACGAGGCCAAGGCGAAGCAGGCCGAGGCCGACGGAATAGCTTATTACAACGCCAAGGTCGCGCAGAATATGGTCGTCCAGGAGCGGCAATGGAAGCACGAGGAGCAAATGGCCTATTATGAAAAATGGAACGGTCTTCTTGTCTCGCAATATGTTCCCCTCACCGCCGCGGGCGGAATCGTGAACCTTCCCGTGTCCCCGACGAACGGCGGTCCAGGCGTGCGCAAGGAGTAGGTTTTGGCGAGATTGAGAAAAACTCTGTTTCTCCTGGCTCTTCTCGCGATGTTTTTGTCGCTGGTGGGTTGCAAAAAAAAGCTCTTCCGCGACCGCAGCTACATAACGGTTGTCGAAAAGGAGGCTGGAAGCGTCGCGGGGGAATTTTATGTGGTGACAGAGCGTGAAAGGCTCCATTATTCGGTAGACGAATGGGGAACGAAGTTTTCGAAAGGTCGGAATTCATAATGAAAAGGCATCGCGTTACGGAAAAGGCTTTCAATATGTACAAAATAGGGGACACTTTGACCTTTAACGAGTCGACAGGCAAGTGGGGACGTTGGGAGGAGTTGTGATGCAGTCGTCGTTGGCGATGTCAATAAGAACCGCGGGCTCCATAGGCGCGACCAGGCCAAGGGACGTTCCCGCGCTTCTAGTTGAAAAAGAAAAATATTCGGTTGAGGACTTTGTCGCGAAAGTGACGTCCTTGTTCCTGCCTTACATGACGAAGGAAATCTCCGAGCGGAACTTCACAGTCCTCCAGGAGGAAGTCGGAAAGGCCGCCCGGTTTTTCAAAAAGGGGGGGGCATGACGCTGATAAGGTTTTGGAAAGGTCCCGGACGCTTCAACAGGTCGAAGGCCCGAGCCTTCGAGCCTTCCGACGTGTTTCGGCAAATGGCGGTGTCCAAGACGAAAGGAATGCGCGCGGAGAGCGAGGAGGAGCGGAAAATCGCGTCCTGCCAGCACCTAAGCTGGGAATTCGTTCCCGGCCCGTGCGACATTATAAGATGCCGCGACTGCGGATATTGGGAGTACGCGTAGGAGGCTTAGCGTGAAGGCGGTGAACGGCGAGCTAGTGTTCGAGGAGGGCGACGCCCTCAACTTCGAGGACAGCTTCGGAAACGGGGTCTGCGAGGCTAAAAGGGGACGGGACTGCGACATGTGCTTTTTCGGCGACATCTGCAACCCGACGAACCCCAAGAACGTCGTCGCGGCCCATTGCAAGGAGACCCACTTCGAGCTTGTGAGCCCGAAGTAGTCATAGACGCGCGGCGAAGCCGCGCCAGGACGCCCCCGCGAAAAAGGCGAGGGCTTGAAGTCGAGCCGCGCTTTCCGTTTCAGCGAGCCGCTGGAAGGGGGACGGAAAGCGTCGTGTAGCCATGTTCCTTAGAAAGGCATCTTTCGCGCGGCTCTAAGGAAAAAGCGCCTCGCCGGGCTTCGGCCCGGCCTCGCGCCGTTTTTTTGGATTGAATGAAAAGATTCGTTTACAAAACGGACAGCCGGCTCCTCTTTTTCATGGCGCTCGCGCTGTCCTTCGAGAAAGGCGTTCCCGAAGGGTCCAAGCTTCACTACGAGGAGCTTGCGAGGAAGGCGGGCCACGTCGTCTTCGACTTGAGCTCGCCCAGGTATTTTCTGCCGGTCGACTCCTTCAAGCCCATTTTCTCCAATTTCACGGAAAAAGTGTCTTCGGGCGAGCTTTTTCTGTCCGGAGTCGTCGGAGAATTCGTGCGAAACCTTTGCTCGCACGGCCACATGTCGAAGGAAACCGAAGCTCTCTTCTCCGACTACCTGGACTTGAAGAAGCTCCGCGCCATAATGGCGAAAGAGCAAAGAAACCTAGACTGGTTTGAGCGTAACTACAGGCAATTCGGCCCGTTAAAGGGCGGAAAAATAAACAAGGCGAAAGCCTGAAAAAAAGGAAGGTGGACTATGACTAATCTTAACATGGTTTGCTTGGTAGGCCGGGTCGTGAAAGACCCTGAATTGGTGAAGGGCTCCGACGGCCTTTCGAGGCTCACTTTCTCGCTCGCGGTCAACCGCGACCAAAAAGTGAAGGACAGCGACGAATGGGAGCAGAGCGTTACCTTCGTCGACTTGACGCTTTTCGGCAAGCGCGCCGAAGGCTTGCAGAAGTGGCTCAAAAAGGGAAAGAGCGTTTCCGTCGCGGGCCATTTGAAGCAGAACATGTGGGAAAAGGACGGCCAGAAGCGCTCCGAACTCAGGGTGATTCCGGACCACGTCGACCCGTTCTTGGAGCGCGACGGCGCGGCGGCCCCCTCTCCGGCTGAGACAGGAGCCGCGTTCCCGCAAGAGGGCGAGTTCTAAGGAGGCGCGGATGAAGGTCAAAGTGAAGCTCGACGCCGAAGCCTTGTCAATAATCGCCGGCATCGAAAAGAGCTGCGCGGGCGGCGAGCCGCTGTCGAAAGGCGACTTGATTTTCATCCGCCGCTTTTTCGGAAAGGCGAAGGCGGCGGCGCTAAAAAAGCTGGACAAAATGAATAGCGAGGCGGGAGAGATTGAAGGAGCCCTCGCCATGATTGGAGACGAAAGTGAACGCGATTAAAGAAATAAAGACGAACGACAACGAAATGTCCTCCGCGAGGGCCAAGCCTTTTTTGAGCGTTGTCGTGCTTGACAGAAAGGGAAAGCCCTTGGAAGGGGAGGTGCGCCTGAAGGACGGAACGATCTGCCGCTTCCATAACGGGTTGTTGGACGGAAACGTTTACGGCGACGGCGGAAAGGTCGTCGCCCAGAGGCCGGCGATGGAATATGAATTCGGCGGAAGCGAATTCTGCGTCGCCGGATTGTTGGACGGCGTTCCGGCCGTCATTCAAAATTTCGGCTTCCTCGAAGAGGATTGGAAAAAAGGCGTCTTGCAGTCCATACGGACGGAAAGCGAGCTTACGGAAGTGAAATGAGAGCGGACGCGGTCGACAAGACGCTCGTTGAAAGCAGGGCCAAATTCGCCGAGTGGCTGAAGGATTGCCGCCCCGCGGAATTCGGGATTTTGCGCGGCCGGAAGGCCTATTCGAAGCTTGCGCTGAAAATAGCCTTCGATTCCGGAATGGCTATCGGAGCGCGTAAATACTACGAATTGGTCGAAGACTTGCGCGCGGACATGCTTACGACGGTTCCGCGCGGCGAGACGACAGAATACATAGAGTCGATTTTAAAAAAGTACGGAGAGGTTTAATGAAGAACGGCAAGGGAAGCGCCGATGGCGCGGGCGTTGAAAAAAAATGAGCGCGATAAAGGACGACAACTACATTCAAATAAGCGGATGGATGCTCAACAAGACCGACCTCAAGGGTCTTGAGCTCATGCTGTACGCGCTCATCCACGGATTCTCGCAGGACGGAAAGTCGTTTTTTCACGGCAGCCTCTCTTACATGGAGGCGTGGACAAGATCCTCAAAAAGCGGCGTCCTCAAGGCCCTCAAAAATTTGCAGGCGGCGGGGCTCATAGACAAGCGCCAGGCGCAAACGCGCGGCGTATGGGAGTGCCAATATTGGACGACCGCTTCGCGCGAGCCTCAAGCTATGGAAAAACGAAACGAAAGGCAAGAAAAAAAACAGGAAGCTCTTTCCAAGCCCGCTGAAAGCCTCGAGAGAAAGCCTTCGGGGGTGTCAACTGAGTGTACAACCGAACAAACGAATAGTGGTAAACTGAGTGCACCGGGGTGGCCAACTGAGTGCACCGGGGGTGGTCAACTGAGTGCACCCAATAAGATAAAGGATAACATAACAAACACTACCTCCTCTCCGGAGCCTCCGCTCCTAGAGGGGGACTCGCGGCTTCCAGCCGGAGAGGCGGCGGAAGCTTACAACTGCGTTAAGAAACTGTTCTTGGGACACTTTCCGTACAACAAGTCGTTTCTGGACAAAACCATTCTGACGGCGAAAGAATTCGGAATAACAGCGGAAAAAATTCCGGACTACCTCAACTTCGCCTTCGAGCAGTCCAAGGCTAAGAAGCCGAGAAGCCTCACCGCCATGTACAACACGGTGGTCGCGAGCGAAACGACAATGCAGGACTTCGTGTTCAAGCTCAAGGAAAACGGAACGCTCGTCCAGGAAAGCAAGCGGTGTCCCGTTTGCGGCTCTCCGGTCCAGGCGTACGGAGTCTGCCGCGAGTGCGGCTTCGACCAAAACGACGCCATGGACTGCGACAAAGTCGAAGAGGCCCAAAGAATACACGCGCTTCCCGCGGAGCGCAGGGCGGAGCTTCGGCATCGCCTGGACGGCTTGGAAAGGGAATTCGCGGCCCTCGACTCCGGAGAGAAGAAGCGGCAGTTCTCCGCCTTCATGGAGAGGCGAAAGGCTTTTCTCCAGGACTTCGGAATTCAATCCGCGACTCCGGCGAAATCCGGCGGCTGAAATTAAAGGGCAAGGAGCGTTTTTTTATGGATTCATCAAAACAAAAAGAGGGGAGTTTGGTAAAAGTCCGCTCCCCGCGCCATTCGGCTTTGGGAGAAACAATCGGCCTTTTGCTCGCCGTTGAGGGAGAGTACGCGGTCTTCGCTAGAAATTTGTTCCCTCGCCATGTTTTCGAACAAAAAACCCCTCCGACAAGCTTCAACGGAAGCGAGTCCAAGTTTTTGTTCCTGCTCACAGACAAGCTTCACAACGTTCCGCTTTTGCTCGGAAGCCTCGCGTCCTTCCTTTCGGGAAAGGCTGACAGGATTAACTCCGGCCTTGTATGGGCCGTCTGGAAGGGGATGAACGAGCTCGCGGATTTGGCGAACGGAAAAAGGCTCCGGAAAATTCTCGGCATCCGCGAAACGAAAAAAATAGCCTTGTGGGTCCGCCTTTTGGAAAAATGGCAGCTTCCGGCGACCATGCGAAGGCTTGAAAAGAATTTCCAAGTCCTTTGCCCCCAGCTGTGGCCGGACCTTGAAAGCGAGGAGGCTTCGAAATGAAAAAGACAAGCATAGCGTGGACGGACATGACTTGGAACCCCGTCACGGGATGCACAAAATGTTCTCCCGGATGCAAAAACTGCTACGCGGAAAAGATGGCCGCGCGGCTCAAGTCGATGGGCTTGAAAAAGTACGCGGCGGGCTTCGCCGTGGCGCTCCATCCGGAGGCCCTTTCCGAGCCGGAATCCGTCAAGGAGCCGAAGAAAATCTTCGTCTGCTCGATGGGGGACTTGTTCCACGAGGCCGTGCCTTTTTGGTTCGTCGACAAAGTTATGAACGAAATCCGGGAGGCGGACAGGCACACATTCATCATCCTGACAAAAAGGGCTGAGCGCATGGAGGAGTATTTCGCCCGCTTCGCCCCGTCGAACGGCGTTCCGGAGAACGCGTGGCTGGGAACGACAGTCGAGTGCGCCTCCTCAAAAAAAAGGATGGACAGCCTCCGGAGAATCCGCTTCGCTCCCGTGAGGTTCGTCTCCTGCGAGCCGCTTGTAGAGGGCTTGGGCGAGATGGACCTTGAGGGAATCGACTGGGTCATTTGCGGAGGGGAGAGCGGCCAGGCCGCCCGCCCCATGTCCCCGGAATGGGCCCGCGATCTGCGAAATCAATGCGAAAGAAAAGGCGTGCCCTTTTTCTTCAAGCAATGGGGAACTTGGGGAGCGGACGGAGCGAAAAGGGACAAGAAGAGAAACGGCTTCCTTCTTGACGGAAAGGCCGTCCAGGAATGGCCGAAGGCGGCTTCGGCCGGAGAATTTTAAAAAAAAGGAGTAATAGAAAATGACAGTGTCTATGGTTGCTACAGCGTTTCTTTGCGCGCTTATTTTTTTCCCGTTGGCGTTTTTAGCCATTTACGCCATAAAGCGAAGAATGTTTTTCAAAAAACTAAAGAATACAAAATTGGACAGTTTGCCACCGAATGAAATCGCCGAGCTTGCCTTGAAGCTTGAATTCTTCAAGCATCCCGCGTGCGCCGAATTCGCAAGCTTTTGGATGTACGAGGGATGCTGCCACCTCACGGACGATTTATACCTTGAATTCCATGAGGAGCTTGAAAAAATGATGGCTCCGACGTCCGAAACGAATGATTCTTTTTACGAAAATTTCAAGGGCCGTGTCAAGCCAGAATTGACTGAAAAAGAAAAAGTGTATATTAAAAACCATGCCTTGACAGTTGAAGAATTGAAAACCGTCAATGACAATTCCATGAACCTCTTTGGCGACGTTTTTGTTTTCATTAGACATTTTTCACATGAATCATTTAACGCAAATGACAATGAGGTAATTTCCAGCGTCGCGGATTATTTGCATGAACTTCCGTTTCAATTAAAAACCATAAACTCAGAACGCAAGCTGACTTTCTGCTTTGTTGAATTCCTTAAAAGCCTTAATTCGTGCTGTTTAAATGTTGTAAAAAATGAAACGGCGTCCAATTCAAAAAAAGAATATGTAGAATATTTTAAGAAATTCAAAGCCTCATCGCAAAACATTTTGCAAATGCTAAGTGAAAGCAAGGAAGCTTGAAGAACTACAAGGATGAAAGCGAAATTTAAGGAGCGTAAGGCAAATGCAGAAAGCTGAAATTCCCTCATACGCGGATTTCAAAAAGAAATACGGCAAAATTCACATGCTTATCCTGCCGATAAAAGGCTATTGGCTTGAAAAAATTTGGAGCGGCGAAAAGCTCGAAGAGTACCGGAACATGACGCCTTACTACAAAACTCGCCTCGAGAAATACAAGGACTTCCCGAGCTTCACGGTCGGCCTCCGCGCCGGCTACAGCATGAAGAGCGCGTTCGCCGTGTGCCTTTGCAGGCTGAAAAAAGGCGAGGGCTTGGAGAAGTGGGGCGCGGAAAAAGGGAAGGAATACTACGTCCTGGAAATCCTTAAAGTCTATAAATAAAGCGGTTTATTAAACCTTGGCCTTGAAAATCAACAAAAACAATGAATTATCATAATAAAATTTAATAAAAAATGAATATAATCAACTAAAACGGTTGACAAAAAGCAGGAGGCATGCTATCATAGCGATGACAATGAAGAGCGCCGGCATTTAGCGTACTTTTGCCGCCGCTTTTTGAGGATTTTTCGCGTTCCGGCCGACGCCGGAGCCAGAGACGCCCGCAAAGTACGCATGCGGGCGTTTTTTTTGGAAAAAAGGAGTTCCGCATGGACAACGAAGGAATCAAGCAGGCGCTGTTGAGGCTTTTTCCGTCAAAGCTCGACTTCACGGTGACGATGACGGGAAAGGCCAGCTCCCGCGTGAACGGACTCTACAAGCCGGACACACATGAAATCCTCCTCCACAACAAGAATTTCAAGACGGAAAACGCCCTGATGTACACGGCCATCCACGAATACACGCACCATCTTGTCACCGAAGAGCTTGAGGCATCGGGCCTCCCCCTCAAAGGAAAAGGCAAATGCCACGACACAAATTTTTGGTCAAAAATGGACGGCTTGGTTGACGAGGCCGTGAGGCAGGGAGTCTACGTCCGAAAAAGGTCCTCCAAGCTCGCGAAGCTAACGGAGGAGGCCCGCGCGCTGGACCGCGAGGTCGCCGAGAAGAAGCGAAGGCTCGGGGAAAAGCTTAGGGAAATCCAAAGCCTCTCGGACGAGGAGGGGGAGCGCTTCGAGGACGTCTTGGCGCACGACTTGAGGATTCAGCCGGGCACCGCCCGCAAGTGCGTCGACGCGAGCCTCGCCTCCGTCCCGGACAAGGCGCTCGGGCAGGACGAGCTTGAGCTCGCCGCCTCCGCGAAAGGGGAAAAGGCTTCCGCCGCCGCGAAGGCCCTCGCTTCCGGAAAGAGCCTCCGCCAGGCGAAGGCGGCCATGGCCGCGAACAAGCCGCGCGAGGAAGGGGCCTTCGAGCGCCTCAAGAAGGAGGAGTCCCGCATCGAAAAAACCATGGCCCAGCTGGGCCAAAGGCTTGAGACCGTCCGCAAAGCCTTGGCGGCGATGTGAGGGGACAATTCTGATGGACCATACGGAGCTTTGCCGCCTGACGGCCGAAAAATTCGTGAAGACTCTCGCAATGTACGAAGTGAGGGGCCAGTGGGAGAACCCCGACGTCATAACTTGGTACTCCAGCGGAAAGAGCGTCGTGTTCGAGATAAAGATGAGTCGCTCCGACTTCCTCCGCGACTTCAACAAAAGGTACTTCGCCGGGCAGGAGAAGGAAGGGGAGTCGCGATGACCGAAAGCAAAGAGCTTCTCGAATACACGAATTCAATCCTCAAGGATTACTTCAAATTCTGCGGCTTCGACCCGGACTCGGAGGACGACCGCAAGGGAATTTTCAGCGGCGACCCGGTGCCGCAATGGCAATGGGAGGCAATGGAAACGTCCCGCCTTTGCGCGGACCTTGTGGACAAGTACGGCTCTCCGGCCCTCGCTTTCATCACTCTTAAGGCCGCGATTTCGGACTACGGAGAGAACTTCACCTTCACATTGGACGAGGTCGCCCGCGGCGAACACGAATTCCTCGTCTCCCTTTACAAGAGGATTTCCTCCGACAAAAGGGGGGAGGAAATCGAAGCCTTCTTCTCGGAAACCGTCTCCCGCCTCGCGGCGAAGCCCAACCTTTTGGGGAACGCGGACTTCCGAAAGGCGTTCCGCCACGTCCCCGAGATTGTCAAGGAGACGGAAAGGCTCAACTTCCATCCGCTTTTAACCTCGCCGGCTCCGCTTGCCGAGGTCGAGATAAGGAACAAAATCCGGGTCTATCCCAGCATGGGCGAGTGCCTCCTCGACGTCGAAACGCGGCCGGACGGCCTCTACCTCTGCTGCGTGACGCCGGAGGACTCGTGCGACAGCTTCTTCGCCTTCGTTTACAAGAGCGCCGGAAACGTCCTATCCGTGGACGACCAGGTGGAGGAGGCCTACATCGGCCAGCACAAGGTCGAAAGGCGGCGCAACGCCCGCTACGTGGAAAGGAAGGCTTACGAGATTTTCCCTTATGGATGGATGTTCGACTTTTCCAATCCCGACTCGAAAGGCGTTCCGACGGACTGGAAGCTCAAGGGCGAGTTCGCGCTCGCCGACCTTCCCCCGGAGGAGCTTTTCCCCGTCGCCGTCTCGCTTCTTTTGATCCTCAAAAAATACAAAGGAAAGGCGCTCTCGGGCGAAGAGAAATTCCTTTCCTCTTACTTGATCGGAGGCTCCGCCGAAAGCCTCATAGAGACGAAAGCTCTTGTTGTCAATAAAGGCTCCGCGCTTTCCGTCCACGCCGCCGCGAAGGTGGAGCTTTCAAGGGACGAAATCTTCGCCGACTGCGAAGGGGAGGGCGAGTCCGACAGTTTCTACAGCTGGTGGAAGCCCGGCGTCGTGAACTACCTCAAGCGGCTTTGGTGCGACGAGTCCGTCCTTTCCGCCTTTCCCGAAAAGGTCGACTGCTCCGCTCTCATCAACGACAAGGAAAACGTCGAGCTTCTCGCCCCGTTCGACACGCTGAGGCTGAACGCGCTTTTCAAGCAGCGCCAGCTCGCCGCTGAAGCCGTCCAAAAAAAGATAGACGACTATTTCGCGTCGCGCGACTTCGGAAACGACGGCGTGAGGGAATGGAGAAAGCTTGTTCTTGAGCGAAAAGCCGCCGTCCTTTCGAAACTCAACGGGGCTGATTTCGTCAGGTCGGAAGACAGGAAGGGCGTGACGCTGGGCTATTTCGAAAGAGGAAAAGTGGAGCGCTATTACGACCGGGCGTGGTACCCGTTCAACGACACGGAGCTCTTCAAGGTGGACCGCTCCACTTCGTACAACAGAGTGTATCTACTCGACGAACTTGGCCCATGCCGCTACATTTGGACTTTCCTTCCGAAAGACTGGAGGGAGGCCTGCGACTTCATCGGCGCGAGCGAAGACAGCCTTCCGAAGGAGCTCAAGGGCTGGACCGAAACTCGCAACGACGTCCGCGGAAACCCGATTCTTTCGATGACCGACGCGATGGAGGAGCTGCAAAACGGCTACATGGAATGGTACGACTGTTTTGGCGGCTTCGTCCGCCGCGAAGCGGAATACTTGGAGCTCCGCTTCGCCGAGATTCACGGCGAGGACCAGCGGAACAGGTACGACGAGCACGCCATATACAACAGGAAGTGTCCGTTTTCGTTCAGCGTCGCGCTTTCGACGAAGGCGTTCAAGAAGATGTTTCCCGGCGTCCGGTTGCCGGAACCGAAAGAGGAGTTGTGGTAAAAAAGCAGCGAACAAATCGAGGATAGGGAGGAAAAGTAATGCTGGTTTTCTCATTAAAAAAGGAATGGTTTGACAAAATCAAGCCCGGCGAAAAGACTATTGAATATTGCGAAGTCAAGGAGGAACAAATTATGAAAATCTTGGATTATTATGACGACGAAAAAATAAAAGAAAACGCGGTTTTCTTCACATATCAAAAAACGTCGGCGGCTTTCTTTTTGGATCTTTATTTTGTTGTGTTGTTTGCTTATAAAGTCTCCGCATTAAAAGTCGTCAACGGCGAAGCCGAAAACCCCTCCGCCGCGATTTCTTGCGTATTTCTTTTATTGTTGGTGCTCTCGATTCTCTTTTTGCTTGCCATGTACTATTGCGTCAATTATTTCAATGGGAACGAGCTGCCTTCAAAAAAGGCGCTCATCGCCTTGAAAGAAAAATATGAGCGGAACAGAGAGCTCCTCATCGAAATTTGCAAGTACAAGTACTCCGTGTTCACTTTGGATTGGGATGGCAAAATAGAGAAAGAGATATTGTGCAATTCTTTCACAGTGGACATAAACGGACACGCTTTCATAAAGAATGAGCTTTCAGGAAACATCCTTGACGAGTCTGAATTCACGGTCAAATACCACCACATATTCAGCCATCGCGAGGGCAGTACGCTTTCCGCCGGCGAATTGAAAAACCTTTTTTTGGCGAAAATCGAGGAGAAAATGCAATGAAAAGATTGAAAAGAGAACTCATTATGGCGCCTCCGCGGCCCGGCGTTTTGCCGCCGGAAACCAAAGAAGCGCTGGCTTTCCAAAAAAAGGAAAAAAACAAAAGGGCGGAAAGCGGAAGGATTGACAGCTGCTGCGTTTGCGGCAAGGCTCTCTTCAAGAGCGGCGAGCGCCAGGACAGCTTGTGCTGGCAAATCGCGATCATGAAAAAGGAAGCCGGCAAAGTCAGCGGGACTTACACCGACAGCTCCGGAGCCCGCGTCTATGTTTGCAAGGACTGCTTTGACAAATCGCATAAGACAAAAATCATAAACGTGCTTTTCCAGGGGCACGAGAAAGCGGAGCTCCGCGAAGAGGCGAAGGAGTTTTGGGGATGAAAGAGCCTTTCATGTACATAGTTTCTGCCACTCTGTACGGAGTCGTGTTTGCGGCTTTGGTCGAAGCGTTCAAGTTTTTCGCGAATCTCAAGGAAGGGGAGGTTCCAGAATGGTCCTGGCTAAAGGTGATGAGAGGAATGGCCCTCGCGGGCCTTTTGTGCTCGCTCGCGTTTTGGGTTTGGTATGTCTTCAAGAAATGAAAGGAGGTTTTGGAATGGAAGAGGGAAAAAGCGTTCCCGAGCCGGAGGCTCCGGAAATGGAAAGAATCGAAGAGGACTGCAAGCCCCTCTCGATGTGGATAAGCGAATTCAAGGAGCGCCCTTTTGAAGCCCTCGCTTTCGCGAGTGGCGCCGCGTTCGTCATGGCGCTGCTTTTCCTCTCCACGGGAAAATAGGGGGCGGAAATGAAAGTAGTTTTGGCCCTTTTGTTGTGCACCGCGACTTACGGAATTTCGTCCGGAGCGCTTCTCTCCGCGTTCCTGTTCGCTTCGGACCACGACGACGGCCAATCCTCGAAGCCTTCGGACATGAGGGACTTGAAGCGAGTGGCGCTGGCGGGGCTTGTTTCCAGCCTGTTGTTTTGGCCGGCGCTTCTCTTGATAAAGCTTATTTTGAAAGCTTGACGGAATGTTTTTCGTCCGCGTAGCTCAGATGGATAGAGCGGCCGCCTCCTAAGCGGCAGGTCGCGCGTTCGAACCGCGCCGCGGACATAGCTTTATTTGTTTTGGAGGTTGAAGAATGGACAAAAGAAAATTGGAGAACGACGCGAAGCTGTACGCGGAGACTGAAGGAAAGAAGCATTTCGAAAAATTCTACAACGAGGGGAAATCCATTGACGTGTTGATAGCCCAAGTCTATGTCGACGCCGCGGAACGGACGGAAAAAGAGCTTTCTGCGAAGCCCGCCGTGGACAAAAAGCTTAGAGCGGCCGCGACGATAAGCTTCGTTGTGGCCCCCGCTTTGTTCGTTTTTCTTGTCGTTCTGTCTTTTATGAACAATTCAAAGCTGAACGAAATCCTTCGCGGGGAAAGCCCTTCCTCTTTGGCTTCCGCCGAAAAAAACTTGTCTGAAATTAGTTTTCCGATGGACTATTAATAAAGATAACGAGAATATGACGGTATATGAACTCAGAAAAAAAATAAAAGCCGTAATCGGTCAGTAAATAATAAATCCATACAAGAAGGAGGAATAAATTATGGAAAAAGAAGTATCAGCTTCATGCGAAGCCTCAAAAACAAACGAATCATGCATATTGTTTAACAAATCAGAGGATTATTCAATCCTGGGGTTTATCAGTATAGCAGCAATTATTTGCCTAATATGCTTTTGTATATCTGGTGAGTTTGAATGTGTTCCTTACTGTAGTGCAACAGTTATTTGTTGTTTTATTCTCATTTTTACCATGCATAAATGTAAGCAGTTCAGGATAAATAGATTCAATATTATTTTGCCGGGGGAGAAGAAAGCATGATGATTTTTGACGGAACGGAAGAGGCGTCCTTCGCCTATGATTTCGAAGACACAAATCAGATGAAGGCAAAGCTTTTGGAGCATCTTATTAATATCGAACAGATTAAAACTGTTTTCGCAAGGAATTTGTTTCCTTGCCCATGTCAGGATTATAAAAAACACTTTAAGAAATATTATGGAAATAAACTGGTTTTCTCAGATTCAGAATCTGTGTTTCTTTATCTCGTGTTTGACAATCTGCATAACATTCCTGAACTGATTAAAGTTCTTGTAAAATGCGAAAACTTAGCGAATATAAATGTATCTCCTTTTTCATTGGTTTTAAATTGCCTTAAGGATTTTTATAAACTGATTAATGAAGAAAATTACAGGAAGACTTTGGGAATAAATGAGTCTAACAATGTTTCTATTTGGATAAGTCTGCTTTGTAATATTAAGCGTGAGATTCCTGCAATCCAGAAACTTTTCAATCTTGATGAGAATAATAATTCTTTAGATATGAGTTCACTTGATGATTATCTTACAGAAATATTTAAGAGTGGAGAATAATAATAAAATGAAAAATTACATTATTACAGGTGTTGTTGAAAAACCACGTCATACGATTCGTATAACCGTAAGCGACAGCCTTTATAGAAAAATAAAGTATCACGCAGTAGACCGTAATCTTACAGTTTCTGCTGCGGCAGAAGATATGCTTGAAAGACTCGTAAAGAAACCTCTTGTGGTTTTTGACCCGAAGGCGGAGAATCAAGAGGCTAACAGAATAAGCAATGTAAAATATCTTCTTGATGCCGTAAAAGAAAATGTCAGAAATTCCCTTTCATTAATAACAAATAGTGAAAATTACAGTCAGCAAGCAGAAAGTTTTATCAGCTTTCTTGATTCATTGCTTATTAATCCAGTTTTATGTTTTACTTCAGGCAACCGTACCAGAATTGAAAAAGAATGTCCTGCAATGCTTCTTGCAGCTTATGACGCCGCAATAAAAGCAAATCTTGCGATGTTTCCACTTTATGAATCATATTTTTATGAGCTTTTGCATTTCTGCAAAAATAATGGACGATGACAAGCGCCTCATTGATGGAGCGCGTTCAAATCAACGTTAATAAACACCAAAAGGAGGAGAATATGAAAATGGTCGAAAAATTCATCGCGGGAACGGAAGGTTTCGAGGGACATCCGGTCTGCAAGACAATCGTGAACAAGCTTGTCCCTGTCGGCAAGACGAGGGAATTCGTCAAGGAATTCGGAATTTTGGAGAAGGACTCCGCCCGCGCGGAGGGGGCCCTCAAGGCGAAAGCCTTGGCGGACCGCGCGCACAAAAAATTTCTTTCGGAGACTCTCGAGAGCCTC
>JAEEGL015272961.1_pt1 | contig 20105 bp, 15 predicted proteins | sample 9134231 | NCBI WGS metagenome assembly JAEEGL01 (sample SAMN16246548, study PRJNA631951) | gut metagenome | biome: gut microbiome; feature: rumen; material: fiber-attached | host: Bos | place: Iran: Karaj | collected 2018-10
ACATCGGTGTTGCAGGGAGCAAGGAATGTAGTACTGATACGATAGCCTGAACGGCTGCTGGCGGTTAAAGCATCAACTTCACTTTCGGTAAAGGCCTGGTTGTCGCGATATTTCCACATAGCCATATTGGTCAACCCACTATTTGTACTATAAGAGTTGAAGCCAGAACTGCTCTGATTACCACCATACTGATTAACAAAGGTAGTTAATACAATATTGCTAGAACCATCCCAGTAGAATGGAGTGGTGAAAATGTAATCCAACTTGCCAGAAGTACCTGTGGTCGGACGTACAGTGGGACCATAGACAAGAGTCTGACTTGCTATGGGCACCCACGAGGTGGTGGTGGCAAAATCAGTCTGATTGGTGTTGGCCATATAGATGGACAACTCTTTCTGATAAGAACCATTACCGTTCCATGTGATGGTCATACCTTGAATATTACCGGCAGTCATACCTGCAGCGGCCAGTTCTTCAGCAGTGAAAATCTGCTGGCAGTAGGTATTACCCCAAGCAGAGTTCACAATAACACCCGAGGTAGCAGTGGTACCTGTACCCATAACCACATCACCACCATCGGGGCAAGCGGTACGGAATGTGCAAGCATTGCTCCACTCGCTCTCGTCAGTAGCGGTGCAGTTGCTCTTCACATAGACATCGTAATAGGCATAGGGATTCAAACCCGTCAGTTCGATGCTGGCAGTGGTGCAAGCGACTTCGGTACCCTCGTTGTCGGGATCAAAACCGTGCACACCATACTTCATTGTCCATGAGGTAGCAGAGCCAGCCTCAGTCCAGCTGATCTGAGCAGTGCTGTTGGTCACGTCGCTGGCGGTAACAGCCGTCGGAACAAAGCAGGTCGGAGTAGTAAAGGTATAGGCCGGGTTAGCGTTGCTCATCGAGCTCCAAGGGCTCTCATCGAGCGGGCTGGTGGAGCAGGTAGCCTTAAGATATACATAGTAGGTAGTACCGGCGACAAGGCCTGTCAGGTTGGCCGAGGCACTGGTAACAGTCAACTCTGTGTAGTCAGCAGCGGCTGCGGTGGCAGGGTTGAAGTCGGTGGCGGCATAACGCACCGTCCAGAACTGCGGCACATCGCCGGGCTGACGCCAGGTAAGGGTGGCAGTGTTGTAGGTAATGTTGCTGGCACCGTATTCGCCGTCGATAACCGGGGTCTTACAGTTGGGGATGAAAGGAGTGGTAAACACGTGACGCACCATGCGACCGGCTGTACCACCGCAGATAGCGTAGACATAGACGTCATAGGTGGTCTCAGCTGTAAGGTTACTAAGGGTGTAGGTGCTTGTCGTAATGGGGCTGACGGTAGTACCGGCAGTGGTAGGATCAAAGCCCTGGGGACCCCAGACGATTCCGTAGGTCGGGCTAGTCTCATTGTTGACATCGGTAAATGTCAGTGTAGCTGCATATTCAGTCTCAGAGAGTGCGATAGCCGTCGTCGGAGGATTGCAGGAACCAGTGTTACATTCTCCATTCAGCAGCTTTATCCAGTTACGGTAACTATATGTAGTCTTTGAGCCACTATAGGATGAAAGGCTATTGATGTTAGGTACATACGAGTCTGAATAATAGGCCAACGACATTGCACTTGATGTAGTTTGCGTTGAGAATTTGTAAGAGCTGCCACTATAACCGGATTTCGTATCGTGGAAAGCTATTACAAGGTTCTCAGTTCCATCGTATAAGAATGGTGTACTAAATTGGAACTCATTCCAACCCTGAGTACAAACCAAAGAGCCAGTATAGACCAAAGTTAAAGAAGAAGGATCAACATAATCTGTATTCGATGCAAAATGATCCTTAGTGGTTGTTCCAATATAGATACTGACTCCACTACTTTCATTTGAATTTGAAGTAGAGTAGTTATAATTCAAAGAAATACCAGTGATACTCTTGGCACCGCCAATTTCAGTGGCAGTAATTATCTGCTGTGTATAACTATAATTATAATATGTGTTTACAGGTATCGTATACTGAGAGCCAGTGGAATTGCCAGTAATTTCAATATCGGCACCCGCCACAAAATCGGGGCAGAGCGTGGCGAATTCAACAACAGGAGTCCAAGCGGTGGGACCTTCAGGATTGCAGATGGCGCGGACATAAGCATCATACTGCTGTTCATAGTCTAGATAGTCCAGAGTCACCGTCGGATTGGTGTTGACCATTACCGAATAGCCCTCCTCGTTGGGATTGAAACCACGAGGTCCATACTTCACTTCCCACTGAGTGGAGAGACCAAGCTCAGTCCAAGCCAAGGTGGCGGAGGTAGCTGTGATGTTGCTTGCCGTCAGACCGGCAGGCATGAAGCAACTGGGAGCTGCAACAACACGTACTGTATAGTCGCGGAAAACACCATAGCTACCAGTGTAGCAGGCATCACCAGGACCGCTGTCGTTATCGGTACCACCGATACGCATACGGTAGTCACCAAGCGGCGTGTTAGCAGGAATGGTAATCGAGGCAACAAGTGTTGTGGGGTTGGCGCTGGTGGAAAGACCCGTGTAGAGCAGCTCATCATTCGAGAATGCGAGGTCGTTGTTCAGATCAACCCAAATCTTAGTACCATAGGTATAATTTGTTGCATAAGTTATAGAAACATCAGACGGCACACCGGCATAGACATCGCCAATCATATCGCTATGATTCTGATAACGGGTGGTAGCCGTGGTGGTATTGTTGTCGTTCACAACATAATCCATACCAAAGGTGACGCCAATAATACCAGAGTTATCATGGCTTGAAGGTGCAGGGTTGCAGTAGCCGAAGGTATGCGATACCGAACCAACCCACTCGCTTTGGTCATTGGCAGCGCAGTTGCTGCGGACAAAGAAATGCCACTCACCGAGACCGATATTGGTCACAGTGAAGGGGTTGGTGGTGGCATCGACGACGGTGTAGTCATTGTCGTTGGTGAAGAGACCGTAGGCAATCTGCCAAGCGGTGGCAGTGCCGTTCTCAGTCCACGAGAGGGTAACATTGTTACCGTCAACATTGGTGATGGCCAAGCTGGACGGTTTGCGGCAGGTGATACCCTGGCAACTTACGCCAGTGTAAATCGTGGCGGTTCCATTGCTGCCACTATAACCATCCACGATAGCATCATTTTCGTGGTTGAAGATGGTGATAACATTCTCATCAGCATAACTGCCGTCGGCCACATAGACAAACGAAATCTGGTCGCCGGCACAGACACTCAACATAATCGTGTCGTTATCCGGGTTACGTCCTTCGCTATTGGCGGTCTCGTCATTGTTGGCGTAGGAGGCCATGAGGCTGCCGTTAGCATAGTAGTCGAGGTGGTTGCCGTTCCAACCGTCACCATAGGTATCGGTAAGAACCAGCATATAGGTGCAACCTCCAACACAAGGCGACACAAAGTTGACAGGGCCGACCCAGTCGGTCGTCAGACCCGAGGCACTACAGTGGGTGCGCAGGTAGACATCGTAAGCCTGGTTGGATCCCAGATTGGGGATGGTGTAGGTAAGTGCAGTAATGTTGTTCACAGCGGTACCCTCGGTGGCAGGATTGAAGCTGGAGGGGCCGTATTTCACGTCATAGCTGGTAACCAATTCGTCAGGAGATGTCCATGTAATGACACCTTCAGGAGTTACACTCGGCATATTGGCATTGAAGCAACCGGGAAGCGTGGTAGCGGAAGCCATGGGCGACCAGCCCGAAGGAGTACCGCTACATACTTTGCGGATGTAGATGTAGTATGTGGTGCCGCCCTGCAGGCCATTGCCTGTGATAGTATAGGTGGTGGCAGTACCGTTGCTGACAGTCACACTTGTACCCTCAGTGCTGGGGTCGAAAGCGGGGTCTGTGCTGTATTTGATTTCAAAACTGTTGCCCGGACTTGAGACCGTCCAGTCAACCTTAATAGAGTTCCAAGCCAACGCAGTGGCTGTAAGAGCAGAAGGTTTCACGCAGGCAGGCTGTGTGAAGGTGTAGACCATACCTTGACCCGTGGCCACATTGTAGACCGGGGCGTAGGTAGAGGAGAGCGTACGGGTAGTGGTACCCGAGGTGTAGCGCGTGATATCACTCCAGTCGGAGCCACCATTGGCGCCGCCGACGCGGTAGATGTCCTCAGTGGACGACATCATACCAACCAGGACATTGATGCTGCTATTGATGGTCATAGGACCATAGCAGAACTCAATGTCGCCACCGGGATAGAGCTTCAGCTGGAAACTGTAGCTGTTGGTCCCGCTGACCACCTTGCGCCATTCCACCGTGAGCATCTGAGCGGTGCTCTTGGTGTAGACCGAGGTTGCTGTCGTCGTATAGCCAGCGGCTAAATACAACGGCGCAATCTGCGATCCGGCAAGGCCGGTAAACGTCACACTACCGTCGTCGTTGACTCGCAACGTGCTACCCGATGCGATTTGGTTTTCACCAAAATTCATCGCAAAGGGCATCGCAACATCAACGTAGCCATTGGCCTGGTCTGCTGCCGTCCAAGCGGTAGCACCCGTAGTACCGACGATAGAACTGTAGGTGGCAGTGGTGGCTGCGCCATCATACTCGCTCACCTTTGCGTTCTGTGCCTGCAACGTCCACGGCAGCATCAGCGCCAGGAGTGCAAACAATCGCAAAAAAGTACTTTTACGTTTCATTGTGTTTTGAATTGGTTAATAATTTAGTGAATTGTATTTTTTATTTATTTTTTCTTTAATATTTTTTGCTATTTATGGTTATTTAACAATCTAAAACAGCACAAACACCCGTTAAAACAGGTGAAAATGCTCAAAATTCCAACCCGAACAATATTTTCCTTTGTTGAAACGCAGGAACTGTCGGGACAATGTATTTTTTTAGTATCAAAAGAGTTATGTGGTCCTCGGACGCTCCAGACCACGCAGTTTTCGAGTTCAGAATAGTAATTGCAAATATACAAACTTTTTTGGAAACAGCCAAAAGAAAAAATTCCGAGCGAACACTCAGTATAAAATAAAAGCGGCGGAGGGATGAACCCTTCGCCGCTTTAAAACTGAATTGCGACTGCAATTATTTGTAGCGTTCTTTGTATTTGTCGATTTGCACTTTCATGCTGTCAACGCATTCCGATACGGCCTCTTCAAAACTGTCGGCCTGTTTGCTGTTGAACAATGTCTGTCCCGGGAGTGCCAAGGAGATTTCAGCTATCTTGTTGTTGTCACTTTCAGGTTTGTCAACTTTAAGGAAGACTTCACATTTGGTGGCATTATCGACGATACGGTCAATCTTTGCTAGTTTCTCTGTGACAAATTTTTCGAGTTTGGGGTCTGCCTTGAATTTCACGGCATTGATTACTAAGTTCATAATTACCTCCTTTATATTAGGGTTTAAAAGTTTGCTGTTATTTAGATTCGACGAAGCAAGAGGGTTGCTTTTGTCATTAATTGTAACAGTTCGTTTTATTTCAGCATTGCTACGCTCACTAATCCAAGTCCTTTCAAATTCCTTTTTTCACAAACTAATCTTCTCTTTTTCTTATTTCTCTGGGGTGGGCGTGTTTGTAGGATTCCTTGATGTGTTGGCGCGAGACATGGGTGTAGACCTCGGTGGCGGAGAGGTCGCTGTGTCCCAGGAGTTCCTTGATGGCTCCTATGTCGGCGCCTTCGTTGAGCAGGTGTGTGGCAAAACTGTGCCTGAACACGTGCGGACTGATGCGGTCGGCATGGGAAATAGCCGTCATGTACTGCTTGACCACTTTGGCCACATCGTAGGGCTTGAAAGGCGTGCCGTCAAGCCGCACGAAGAAGGCTTCGGTGGGACCCACTTCCTGTTCCTTTAACGAAAAATAACATTTTATAGTATGTGCAAGGTCATTTTCTATGGGAATAATTCTTTCCTTGTCGCGTTTGCCCAACACTTTGAGCGAGTTAGCAGCAAAGTCGACCGATTTTTCAGTCAGTCCCACCACCTCGGCGCGCCGCATGCCCGTCTCGTAGAGCAACCGCAGCAGGAGCTGGTCGCGACGGCCTTCGAAGCTATCGGGGAAATTGAAGTTGTTGTAGATATGCCGGGTCTCCTTTTCGGTGAAGAAAACAGGCACACGTTTCGGCACCTTTGGGGTGACAATCTTGGACATGATATCGGCGGTGACATACCCCTGCCGACGGAGAAACTTGTAGAAGGAGCGGACGACTACGAGCTTGGTCTTGATGCTGTTGGCCTTAACACCACGTTCGGCGAGAGAGGCCTGCCAATCGCGAATCTCCAAATGGGTGACCGACGCCAAATCGGTGTAGCCCCACCGCTCCTGAAGGTAGGCGGCAAAGAGGTGCAGTTCGTTGTCGTATTCGTTGACGGTACGTTCCGAAAGTCGACGTTCCGTCTTGATATACTGCAAGAAAGCATTAATGGCTTCGGCTACTGTCATGCATGTGTAACGAAGAATGGATGAAATTCGCATTTTGAAGACTGTTTTTTTCGAAAAAAGAGCGAAAAAAAGCGTGTAAGTGATTGAAAAAAATTTGTTAAATCGAAATTATGAATACAATCAATAGATTGTTTTTGTGTATTTTATATTTATCAAAATGTTAAAAAAAATTAAAAGTCGATTCTCAAGGCAAAAAAAGTTTTGCCATATCGGAGAATGGTGCTACTTTTGCAGCCGTTTTTCTAAAAAAAAACACCCCAAAATTAACCAACTACGTAAAATCAATTAAAATAATAATACGATGTCAAAGATTTGTGAAATTACAGGAAAACATGTGATCACCGGCAACAATGTGTCGCACTCGCGTATCCATACCAAGAGAACTTTCGCTCCCAACCTGCAGACCAAGAAATTCTACATTCCCGAAGAGGATATGTGGATCACGATGAAGGTCTCGGCCAAGGGTATGCGCATCATCAACAAGAAAGGTGTCCTCGCCGCCATCAAGGACGCTGCCGCCGAAGGACATTTCCAGTTCTAAGACTGGTTGTCATAAAAACATTTATTATTAACCCTTAACAAGAAAGAGGTATTAACAATGATCGTAGTTCCTATCAAAGAAGGTGACAACATTGAACGTGCTCTGAAGAAACTGAAGAGAAAATTTGAAAAGACCGGGGTTGTCAAAGAGCTCCGCGACCGTCAGAAATTCACGAAACCCAGTGTCATCAACCGCGAACGTAAGCTGAAAGCCATCTACGTGCAGAAACTGCGTCAGCAGCAGCTGGACAAATAAGATTCAGCCACTACGCATCAAAAAGAAAGAGGATTTCTCGACAAGAGAGTCCTTTTTTTTGTTGTTGATGTACCACGCGGTTGAGGTTTCGCGTTAAGGAACCTGTCTTGAACGACCTGTTTTTGAAAATACCGATTGTTTTGCCGCCATGTCTTTTTCCACTGAACTGATACGATGGTACGAAGAGAACGGCCGGACGTTGCCCTGGAGGGGCATCGACGATCCGTACCGGATATGGTTGTCGGAGATCATCCTGCAACAGACGCGCATCGCGCAGGGGATGTCGTACTACCTCCATTTTGTGGAGCGTTACCCAACAGTGGCTTCGCTGGCGGCTGCCAGCGAGGAGGAGGTGCTGAAGAGTTGGCAGGGGCTGGGCTACTATTCGCGTGCCCGGAACCTGCATGCCGCGGCGCGTCAGATCATGGAACAGTACGACGGGAAGTTCCCCGACAGCTATGAAGGCATCCTTTCGCTGAAGGGAGTGGGGCGTTACACGGCAGCGGCCATCGCTTCGTTCGCCTACCGGCTCCCCTACCCTGTCATTGACGGCAACGTGTACCGCGTAGTGTCGCGCGTTTTCGACATCGACACACCTATCGGCACCGACGCCGCCTACAAAGTTTTCGAACAACAGCTGCGGAAGGTGATGGACCTAGAACGGCCGGACATTTTCAACCAGGCCATCATGGATTTCGGTTCCACCTACTGCACCCCGACGGGATGTGACTGTGCCGGATGCATCTTTGCCGACCGCTGCCAGGCTTTCCGGCGGGGCAAGGTGGAGATGCTCCCCATGAAGGCAGAGGGGGTGAAGGTCAGGGACCGCTACTTCTATTATTATGATATAGAATGGGAGGCTGACGGACAGTGGATGCGGCTGCTGCGGCAACGGAGCGCCAAGGATATCTGGCGCGGACTGTACGAATTGCCCTTGCTGGAAAGCCGACATGCCCTCAGTGAAAAGGAGTTGACGAAACAGACCCGCGAAATGCTGCGCCGGTACAGCGAAAAGAAACCCCTGCGGGTGGACCCTCCTGTCACGATGGTGCACAAGTTGACGCACCAGACCCTCCACGCCACCTTTATCCATGCGATTTTAGCAGAAGTCCGTTGTCCCGACGACGAAGCGTCGCGTCCGACAAGCCGTGAAGAGACAAAAAAAGCGCCCGTCTCCCGTCTGATAGACAAATATTTGTCGACAATGTGCAAAAATAGTTATCCCGCGGAATAAAAGTTTTATTATCTTTGCAAACGAAAACCAAGGTACACTAACTTCAATAATCTTATGGTAGGAGTAAACAAAGTAATTCTGATTGGGAACTTAGGTAAAAATCCCGAAATCATAACTTTCCCCAAAGAGGGACGCAAAGACGACACAATGGCAAACGTGGTGAGAAAGGCAACCTTCCCGCTGGCAACCACAGAAATACATAAAAACCGCGACGGAGAACGCATTGAGCAGACTGACTGGCACACCGTGGTGTGCTGGCGTGGGCTGGCTGACATCGCCGAGAAGCTGCTCCGCAAAGGGACGCAGGTCTATGTGGAGGGCAAGCTGCAAAGCCGCTCGTGGGAGGACCGCGAGGGCAACAAGCACTATGCCACCGAGGTGGTTGCCGAGAACTTCACGGTGTTGGGCAACCGCAACCGACCGGAGGAACAGCCGACCGCTGACCCGTATGCCAACATCCTCACGGAAGAGACGGAGCCCATCGGGGACTTGCCGTTTTAGTAAAGTTTGAAAAAATACATTTTTATCAATGCAAAAAGGGCCTCTGAATGACAGAGGTCCTTTTTTTTGAGTCAATGCAGGCATGAGCTCCTGCGTACCATTATATCGTCTGGTTCTCGTAGCCGGGCTTGCCGAGGAGGATAAACATATTCTTCTTGTATGCCTCCACGCCAGGCTGGTCGAAAGGATTGACGTCCAACGTGTAGCCGCTGACGCCGCAGGCGAACTCAAAGAAATATATCAACTGACCGAGGACATATTCGTCGACGATGGGCAGATTCATCACCATGACAGGCACGCCGCCGGCGGCATGGGCGAGGACGGTGCCCAGCTCAGCATTGTGGTTGATTTCTGTCAGCGATTTCGACACCAGGTAATTGATGCCGTCCAGATTGCGTTCGTCGTTGGGGATGGCGACCCGGTTGAGCGGGTTAGCGACACTGATGACCGTCTCGAACATCAGGCGCTCGCCGTCCTGGACATACTGTCCCATGGAGTGGAGGTCGGTGGTGAAACTGAGACTGTGCGGCAGGATGCCCTTGCCGTCCTTGCCTTCGCTCTCGCCATAGAGCTGCTTCCACCATTCACTGATGTATTTCAGGTTGGGCAGGAAGTTGACCAGCATCTCCACCTTGCGACCTTTGCGATAGAGGATGTTGCGCAAGGCGGCATAGAGCAGTGCCGGATTGTCGTCGTAGGTGTCGCCCGAGAGGCATACTTGGCGCATGTCGCGGGCGCCTTGCAGCAGCTTGTCGATGTCGTAGCCCGCCATGGCGATGGGGAGCAGTCCCACCGGTGTCAGTACCGAGAAGCGACCCCCCACATTGTCGGGGATGACATAGGTGGAGTATTTCTCCTGGACGGCGATGTCGTGGAGGGCACCTTTACGGGCGTCGGTGATGGCGATGATGCGTTCGGCGGCGCCGCTGTGTCCATATTTGCGTTCCATGTGCGCTTTGATGATACGGAACGCCACCGCAGGTTCTGTCGTAGTCCCCGACTTGGAGATGACAGCGACGGCATAGTGGTTATTGTCGAGCAGCTGGAGCAGCTGGTGGTAATAGTCCTCGCTCAAGGTGTGACCTGCGTAGACCACCAACGGACGTTGCGAAGGGGTGCAGGGGGCGAACTCCGACTGCAGTGCTTCGATGACGGCACGGGCACCCAGGTAAGAGCCGCCGATGCCGATCACCACAAACACCTGAGCCATCGGTGTCAGCCGGGCGACATCCTTGCGGATGCTCTCAACAATCTGCGGATCGAGTTGTTCGGGAAGGTCAACCCAGCCCAGGAAATCATTTCCTTTGCCCGTTCCGGAAACGAGCGTCTGTTTCGCAGCACGGATTTCCAGCAGTATTTGTTGCAATTCGTCGTTCGAAACGAACGGTTTCAAATGTTCGGTATTAATCTGTATCCGGTTCATAAATATAGAGGGTTTGAAGGTTTCTTGTAAGGTTGAAAAGTTTTTAAAGGTTTAAAGAGTTCGCGTATAATTATGGTTGAATGATTCGAGTAAAGAACGGCACGTTGCAGTGAAACATGGCGCAGTTGCAGGAATCAAAAAGGCCGCTCGATAAGAAAGTGCAAATTTACGAAGAAAAATCCACATGACAAAGTCTTCAAGGAAAATTGTATCCGAATGCCGTTCCCGAAGACTGATTTTTCAACCGAATTTTGGAGAAAAAATGAAAAAAATTTGAAAAAAAATGAAACAATTTGCTGTATGCTAACGTATATAAGCGTGAAAAAAATCAAAAAAAAATCAAAAAACGACTGTTGATAAATATTTTTAGCATCTTCGCAAATAAATAAAAATCAACAATTTGAACAAAATCAAAAAAAAGTCGTTTTTAACAAGAGAAACCCAAAAGAAGAAAAAAAGTAAGCAACAAAGAAAAAAAACTTTCGCAATATAAAAAATAATAGTATTTTTGCAAAGTTATTCATGTGTAATAATTGTCTAAAAAAATAAAAAATTATGTTGAAAAAACTATTTAAAATTGGAATGCTTGCCGGCGCACTGTTGCTGGCTTGCAATGCTAACGCCCAGAACGACAACGTGTATCCGAGATACGGTTTCTGGAGCAACTGGTCCATCGGTGGATCGGTGATCTACAGCTGGGAATTCGAACACGGCGGAATCCTTGACTGGCGTGAAGGTTCCAACATTGGTGCCAACATTTTCTTCGAGAAAGAGTTGAACCACGTTTGGGCACTCCGTCTGATCGGTGAGACCCCGGGTCTGTGGAAAGCCTTTGGCAACATCAACAACCCCGCCTACGACCGCGACGGTATTGCTTATGACCGTTATGGCAAAGCCGGTGTCGACTTCAAGTTCGACTATGTCAACGCCTGCAGAGGTTACAATCCCGACAGAAAATGGGCCACTTACATCTTCCTCGGTACAGGTTTCACTTTCCAGAGAGATGACGTAGAGCTTGGTGTTGTTGGTATGTACATGCAGGGTGGTCTTGGCATCGGCCGCAAGGTTTGCGAGCACTCGACCCTCTTCGCCGAACTCGGTACTGACATCGCTGCCGACATCCCCAACCCCATCCATCAGTGGCATGACATGACCGGTAAATTCTCTATCGGTTACATGTACAACTTCGGACCCACCCAGACCGACCTCGACATGCTGGCTCAGGCAGCTGGTGTGTCCCAGGAGCAGCTGGATGCTAAAGACACCGAAATCGAGACCCTGAAGAAAGACCTCAGAGATTCCAAGACCAACGAAGCTCAGTTGATGAACAGAGTGAAAGAACTCGAAGCTGGCCACGGTGGTGGATCCGTCGTCAAGACCGACGACGGCGTAGCCGACAGCCTGCAGCGCATCATCGACAGCTACGAGAACGACAAGGACTGCTACTATGCAATGCCTTTCTCCATCCTCTACGGTGTTGACCAGAGCGACGTTCCCGCTAACCAGATGAACAAGATCAAGGCTATCGCCCAGATCATGAAAGATTGCGACTATGACTTCGAGATTATCGGTTACTGCGACAACAGCGGTTCCAGAGAGTACAACCAGAAACTCTCCGAAAGACGTGCTGAGAAAGTCAAGAAGATGCTCGTTGATAAATACGGTATCGATGGCGATCGTCTGACCACCTCCGGTAAGGGTAAAGACCTGCACTTCGGTGACATCAAGAACGCTGTTAACCGCCGCGTCTCCTTCTACCGCAAGAACAAATAAGAGTTTTTACAACAACACTCTCATATAAAAAGAGCCTGCACATTGTGCGGGCTCTTTTATTTTGCAGTTTGCTTTCAACGGCGAATCTCTTGAAGGGGCTACGCGGGTTGGTTTGAATGGCGAATTACTCGAAGGGGCTTCGCGGGTTGGTTTGAAGGATGAAGGGGGCGAAGGAGGCGAAGGGGGGGGTGGTTCAATCGTAAAATAGGACGGTTATCGGGAGAGGATGTGGAATTCGACGCGACGGTTTCGGGCACGGCCTTCTTCGGTGGCGTTGCTCGCAATGGGTTTCGATTTGCCGAAGCCTTTGTATTGCAGTCGTCGGGGGTCGATGCCTTTCGAGACGAGGTAGTCAACAACCGCTTTGGCGCGGTTTTCCGAGAGCCGCTGGTTGTAATCGACAGAACCATGTCCGTCGGTGTGTCCCCGAATCTCTATCTTCATCTTCGGATAGGTCTCCAGGATATGTATCAGATTCTGCAACTCATTGTACGACTGCTGCAACAGGACCGCCTTGTCGAAATCGAAGAAGATATTATGAAGGATGATGGTGGCACCCACCTGCAGCGTATCCTCCTCGGGCTGAGGCACTGGCTTTTCGTTCCCTTCAGCGACAACCGTGTCGGCCGCAACGAGCGTGTCCTTGGGGATGTCGCACCCCAGACAGGTCAGCGAGACATCATCGATATAATAGTAAGCACCTGGTAGCAAGTATGTCAGCGAATCCAGGTCGACCACGTTGGACTGTGCCGCAGGGAAGAAATTGCCAATGGTCAGAAAGCGTTCCCCCCCCTTGGCGACAAAAGCGCCACTGATGAGCATCCATCCTTTGGTGTCTGTCAGCACGCGGTCGAAATCGTTGACCACCTGAGGCTCATAATACGAGGCCACCACCTGAGACACACCGGGAGCCAAATGTCTCTCCTCCTTGTGCATTAACACACTGCGCACCGTATCCCCCACCCTGTCGGGAGTAAACAATGCCCCTATCGTGGCGACGGCACCCGACGAATACTCAGAGAGACTCACATAGAAAGTTATCCGGTAGACCTCGCCCGCCTTGAGCGGTTCCTTGAGTTGTGTCTGAAGATATTCCCTGTAGTCCGTTTTGGAGCAGTAGATGCCGCAGTAGCCCATTCCCGAATGCGCGTCCTGGATGCCCAGTTTGTTTTTGGGCACCTTGCAGTCGCGAGCACCGCAAACATTGTAGTAGTCCGCCGATCCCGACGTAGGCTGGAACCAAGCGTCGACGATGGTCAGAGTACCCAGAGCGTCAATCTTGCGTGGACATTCACGATACTCCTCGAAAGAGGGGTTGTAAACCAGATTGGCGGGCTGCGGGTGGGTCTGTGCGCCCAAGAGCGAAGAGACCATCATGGCGGCGAAGCAGAGTATGCAGTGTTTGTACATTAGGTGGTGTTTAAAAGATTAAGCGTTTTAGGGTTTAAAAGGTGCTCTTACAAGATTAGGTGGCTTTCTTGGACTGTCGTTACAGCTTATTAAAAATAATTACTATTATTATATATAGGGATAGCTCCTGTCATAAAGAAGTGCCCGTGGGGAGATGCGTCAGACTCTGCCACAGGAGGTCGGCCGTGCGGTCCCAGGAGAAGCGGTTGCGGCGTTCGCGGCCCCTTGCTATCAGTTCGTTACGCAGTTCAGTGTCGGATGCAAGCCGCTGCATGGCGTCGGCTATTTCGTCGACGCTGTGAGGGTTGACCACAAGGGCAGCGTCGCCGGCCACTTCCGGCATAGAGGTGACATCCGAGGTGATGACCGCCGTCTCGGCATGGAACGCTTCGATGATAGGGATTCCGAACCCTTCGAAAAGCGAAGGATAAAGCAGCGCCACAGCAGCAGAGAGCAGGCGCGAGAGCTTGTCAGATTCCACATGCCCCAGGAAGAGGACCTCCTGTTGGTGGCGCATATTGTCGTAGGCCGCCGCCAGTTCATCCTGCCACCAGTAGCGTCCGCCCACAACGACGAGACGTGAAGTGTCGTCGGAATGTGTCACCTTGTACTGGTCGAAAGCCAACAGCGTGTTTGTAAGATTTTTGCGTCGGGAGATAGTACCGATAAAGATAAAGTACGGATGACCCTCGGTAAACTCTTCGCGGGTCTGGCGGTTCTCATCGTCCGAGCAAGGGTGGTAGAAATCGTGGGCGCCGTCGTAGACCACGTCCACCTTGTCGGCTTTCACCCCATAAGTCTCGACAATATCCCGTTTGGAGAATTCCGACACCGTGGCGATGCGCGTCGCATTGCGTGCAAACTGAGGGAAGAAGCGCTTCATGTAGCGTTGGTGCGACGGGCGCAGAAAGTCGTCCGCATGTTCAAAGTTAAGGTCGTGGATAACCGTCAGCGTCGGCACCTTGGGATGAAGCGGCATCCAGCCGTCGGGAGAGAGGAAGCAGTCGATTTTGTGACGTTTCAGCGCCCGCGGGACACTCCACTCAAAAAAGAGATACCACAACACCGGGTGACGTGCCTGGGGGCACAGCACCACCGGATGGACATTGGGAGCATAGAGAAACTGCGGATCCGGTTTGCGGTCGAAAAAAAAGAAAAAGTCATGTTCCGGATGGTTGCAGACGATGCGGCGCAGCGACTCGGCCGTGAACCAACCAATTCCATCGAGCCGGTGAGGAAGCAGAAGACGAGTGTTGACAGCTATGCGCATGAAAAAGGGTTGAAAGGGTTAAAAAGGTTCGAATGCTTTGAAGGGTGTTTTATTCTGCGACCGGCATGGGGCGGTTGAGCACGAAAGCCTCGATGACGCGGGGGAAATATTCCTTTTCCAGCAGGTGGATTTTGGCTGCCAGGTCGTCGGGAGAGTCCGAAGGTTCAATTTTGCAGCGCGCCTGGAAAAGCGTTGTGCCACAGTCGTAACGGTTGTCGACCACATGGATGGTGATGCCCGAATAAGGCTCGTGGTTGGCGATGACAGCTTCGTGGACATGATGTCCGTACATGCCTTTGCCGCCATAGTTGGGCAGTAGCGCCGGGTGGATATTGACGATGCGGTCAGGGAAAGCCGCAAGCAAGTTTTCGGGAACCAGCCAGAGGAATCCCGCCAGAATGAGGTAGTCGATGCCCCGCTGCTGGAGGAACTGCAGCACCTGGTCCGACTCGTAGAAATCGTGGCGGTTGAAGTAGTGCGCCTCGATGCCCAGATTGTGGGCGCGTGTCGCCACATAAGCGTCACGCTTGTTGTATACAATCACATTGACACAGACATCGGAGCGGTTGGCAAAATACTCCGAGATTTGTTGTGCGTTGGTTCCGTTGCCCGAGGCCAGGATGGCCAGTTGGATAGGTTTTTTCGCTTCCATGAAAGTGATTAAAAAGTCTTAGAAAAAATGCAAATTTATGAAAAAAAAACAGATTTACATCAAAAAAAAGAAACATTTTTTTAAGAGATTAAAACTCAGTATGTTGTTTTGTTTAAATAATCATATTAAATTGATTTTCAACAGTATTTTCAAGCCTGAAAAATCCAAATTTGAATGACGATTTTTCCATATCATATACCATTGTTTCCCAAATTGTTAATATATTTAACATTAAGAAAATGACAGAAAAATTAGGTTGGTATGGTTTTTTTTTCGTTACTTTGCAAATTGTTTAATTCAAAAAAAATAGAAGAAAAATGTCTGAAATTGCAACTAAAGTAAAAGCTATCATCGTTGATAAGCTTGGTGTCGATGAAAAAGATGTTACTCCGGAAGCTAGTTTCACCAATGATCTGGGAGCAGACTCTCTCGATACCGTTGAGTTAATCATGGAACTTGAGAAAGAATTCGACATTCAGATTCCTGAAAACGAAGCCGAGAAGATTGCCACCGTTGGTGACGCCATTGCTTTCATTGAGAATGCCGGAAAATAACCGATTCATTCCATGAATCTAAAGAGAGTAGTTGTTACAGGATTAGGATCACTTACTCCGATAGGCAACAATGTAGCCACGACGTGGCAGGCGATGCTCGCCGGAGTAAGTGGTGCTAACCTGATTACTCACTTTGACGCTTCGCAGTTCAAATGCAAGATTGCATGCGAAGTAAAAGGGTTTGACCCGTTAGACTATTTTGACCGTAAGGAGTGCCGGAAATTGGATCCCTTCACTCAGTACGGTCTTGTCGCATCTGAGGAGGCGATAAAAGACTCCGGCATTGACACCTGCGGCGACAAAGCGCGCATCGGTGTCATCTGGGGAAGCGGCAACGGCGGCGTATTGACCTTCCAAGAGGAGATACGCTCGTACGTGCAAGGCGGGGAAGTTCCCCACTTCAGTCCGTTTTTTTGCACACGAATGATTTCGAACATCTGTGCCGGACAGATATCCATCAAACATGGTTTCCGAGGACCCAACTACTGCACTGTTGCAGCCTGTGCCTCGTCGGCGATAGCCATCTCCGATGCTTTCAACCTGATACGGTTGGGCAAAGCCGACACCATTGTCGCCGGAGGTTCCGAAGCCGCCGTGACAGAATGCAGCATTGGCGGTTTCGGCTCCATGCAGGCGTTGTCGTTCCGCAACGACGACCCGCAGACCGCCTCGCGTCCTTTCGACAAGGACCGTGACGGTTTTGTGCTGGCCGAAGGTGCCGGTGCGCTGGTGTTGGAAGAGTTGGAGCACGCGCTAGCGCGCGGTGCCAAGATATACGCCGAGCTGACCGGCTGCGGACTGAGTGCCGACGCCTACCATATCACCGCGTCGCACCCCGAAGGAGAGGGAGCCTATGAAGCCATGCGGCAAGCCGTGGAGGAATCCGGAATGCCCTTCGATGCCGTGGACCATATCAACACCCATGGCACCTCGACACCCATCGGCGACATTTCGGAACCCAAAGCCATTGCACGCCTGTTTGGCGACCACGCCCAAAAGATCAACCTGAATTCCACCAAATCGATGACCGGCCATCTGCTGGGTGCCGCCGGCTGTGTGGAAGCCATTGCCACCGTGTTGGCCATCAAAGAGGGCATCATCCCCCCCACCATCAACCACTTCACCGACGATCCCAACATTGCTCCCCTCAATTTCACCTTCAACAAAGCGGTGAAGCGGGAGGTCCATTTCGCGCTCAGCAACGCTTTCGGATTCGGTGGACACAACGCCAGTCTGGCCTTTAGGAAATACGAGCAATAACCCATCCGATTATGTTGTTGTTTCGTAGAGAAAAAGGTCATGAAGCCTTCTATAGTTTCTTTAAAAACATTCTGGGGTTCACGCCCCGAAGGACCGATATCTACCAGATAGCCTTTATCCACAAGTCGAAATCGGTAGAGACGGCACAGGGACGCAAAGTCAACAACGAGCGTCTGGAGTATCTGGGCGATGCCGTGCTGAGCACCGTGGTGGCGGAATATCTGTACAAGCGCTATCCCTACCAGGGAGAGGGCTTCCTCACCGAGATGCGTTCAAAGATTGTCAGTCGCTCCAATCTCAACAAACTGGCCCAGAAGATAGGGCTCTCCCAGCTGATACAATACAACAAGGAGTCGCAAGGCATCTTCAAGTCCATCGACGGCGACGCTTTCGAGGCATTGGTCGGTGCTATCTATCTGGAGAAAGGGTATAAATTCACCCGCCACGTCATTGTCGACCGCGTCATCAAAATCCACATGGACATCGACGCGCTGTCGCACCAAGACTGGAACTTCAAGAGCAAACTCATCGACTGGGGTCAGAAAGAGCGGCACAAGGTGTCGTTTGAAGTGGTGCGCGTCATGTACCAAGGCAAGAAGAACGCCAGCCGCAAAGAGTATGAGATTATGGCCACCATCGACGGCAATCCCGGCGAATCGGCCATAGAATACTCCATCAAAGCCGCCGAACAGCTGGCCGCCGAGAAGACCTACAAGAAACTGCTGGAGACCGGCGTGATTGAAGGCGGGAAACGCTGAGAGCGGTTATTCGACCAGCTGGGCAAATCAGGCCTATGTGGCAAGCCAGGCGTCTCAGAAGCGCCAGCGGAGCTGGAATTTCATTTCATGTTTATGGTTGGCATCAACGCGGTTGTAGCCCGAGCTCAGGGATTCCTTTTCGGGATACAGCGAATAGCTATATTTCAGTGCCACAGAGATGTCAGGTGTCAGTTCCTGCCGGTAGAGCAGGTAGCAGCGCACACCCCTGTCCATCAGCATCGGAACCGCAAATTCATACATCAGGTCGCTCTCGTACATATAGATACGGGCGTCGTAGGACGATATGTCGAACAGCGCCAGCCGGGCAGAGAGCGAGAAAGGGCGTTTGACACGCAACCAGCGGTAGGTGACATCCTGATACAGCAGCACCCCCTGTTGCGGTGCATGCTCTTCACACGCAAACCAAGAGTACATCACCCGCGAAAGCATCCGCAGCGACTCGTCGGGGCGATAGTCGAGCGACAGATTAAGTTGCTGTTTCCATGTACGTTCCACACTATAGAGAGCACCGTCGCTGTTCCGTTCCGCCGATTTGTACCGATACTGGCAGGTAAGCAGCGTATGGGCAGCCACCTCTTTGGAGAGTGACAGCCGGTAGTCCACACCCGTTGAAGGACTGTAAATCCGGTAGCGCATCCAGGGATAGCGGAAGATGTCGACCGAAGACTGGAGCACTATCCAAAACGGGAGCCGGGTCTGGAAGAACAACAGCAACCCCTCCTCGTTTTGCGGAGAGGCGCTCTGTCCCAAGGTATTGGCATGCAGGTTATGATACGTCGGCGAACCATAGTGGTAAGCCACCGAGAAATTGTTGTTGGCATCGAGGTGCAGCTGCATGCCCGCCACCGCCGCCAAGGGGAGCCGCTGCCCGACGGCGCTGTAGGCAGACAGGCTGTCGTTGTAAGCCATTGCCGCCTCGCCGAAAAGGAGCAGTCGACGGTAACGAAACGAAGCGTCGACACCCGCGTTGATATTGCGTTGACCGCTGAAAGCAAAAGCGTTATACGGATATGAGGGCGGCACTATCGGTTCGGAGAGGAAAGTGCCCACCGCTGTGGCGCCCAGCGTCATCCGCTGGTTGCGGTATTGCAGATGGCCCCCTACCAGCTGTTCCGACAGTTGGTTTTTCTTGTCGATTTCCGTCCGGGTGCGGTGGTAGCCCGACTGATAGAGGCTCTGCACCGCCTCATACGTCTCCGCCAGCGTGTCGATGGCTTCAGAGGCTGTAGCGTCGCGGTTGGCGTGGGAATAGAACAATGTCAACTCCCATTGGCGGTGCAGCGCCAGCGTGGCGGCGGCGCCACGCAGATAGCCATACTCGCAGAAGGCGCTGGCCGGCTTGATACCCTGGCCGTAGCGCCACAGCGGCATAGCGCCCGACATCCAAGGCGCGTAGCCGCTCCAAAGCGTCGCACCTTGGCCGAACTGCAACTGGTATTTGCCCACGACGGCCCTTTTCACGATTCCGAAATCGTTGAGCATCAGATAATATCCATAGTAGTCAAATCCCGGAAGCGGTGATTGATGCAGGAAAGACTCCCCCGGGTCTTTCTCGCCGGAGAACTGAAAGGCAATTCTGTCGGCATACTTGAAATTGTAGCGGAAATAGCACCGCAGCGGGCTGCCCGCATAGATATCCTCATTGTAGCCCCGGGAAAGCGGCCAGATTGTCTTGCCGCCCATGCGCAGATTGCTCCGGCCGTTGCGCAGCATCTCCTTCAACGAGAGCGACCTGTCGTGTTCCGCCGGTGCCACCGTCACAAAAGGCAGCAATAGCTGCAGTGTCAATGAGTCGAAACCGTTCAGCAGATGCAGTTCCGCCAGCGACACCATCTCGCCGTTTTGAGCGATGTAAGCCTTGATTACGTCACACTGGAAATCAGACAGAAACGGAAGGGTTCGCAAGGCTTCAGAGGCCGTGTCGTTGAGGTTGATAGGCGATTCGAGGAAACCCTGCAGCTGTTCCAGCAAGTCGTCCGGCACCTCTTCGCTGTCGTTCTGTTCCGCCCACTGTTCCAGCAGTTCGCTCCACAGCCGGCTCTCCTCCCCTTGCGCCCTGAGTCCTGTC
>JAEEGL012800943.1_pt1 | contig 20103 bp, 32 predicted proteins | sample 9134231 | NCBI WGS metagenome assembly JAEEGL01 (sample SAMN16246548, study PRJNA631951) | gut metagenome | biome: gut microbiome; feature: rumen; material: fiber-attached | host: Bos | place: Iran: Karaj | collected 2018-10
ATAGCAACAATCTCGTTTGGTGAAATCTCCCTCGAATCCTTGCTTAGTTTGTCGCTGTTCTGTAATTTCTTACTTAAGAAAAGTTTCTTACCTTCTGATTTGAAGATATATTCATTTGCTGCCATAATAAAATATTTTAGTTGTTATTTTGTACATTCATATATTGTTAATAAAGTGTTATCGTCCAGTGGCTCAATAAACCTATGATAAAATTGGCTTACCCAGACAAATTGGTTGACGTTGGGTTCAAGTTCCTTCCACCCTTCTTTTTCTGACAAAAAGGCATATCCCCAGAAAGCAGTGTTGGATATGACGTATGTCTTTTTGTCACCATACTTTTCAAAATAGGTGGTTCGGTTTTTCATATTGTCATATATGACTTTCTCCTGTTCGTTCTTCGGTTTACGTTTCTCCATAACAACTTCCCAAGCCCCCTTGTAAACCTCTTGATTGTTAAGATGCATCACATCCCAATCAATATCTTTCTTTCTTGCTTGGAACACCTCTTCACCCTTTAACGTCTTAAAGGGTACGGAGAAAAATTTCCCCATTTCATACGCCCGCCACTTTCCGTTTGGGTTTTCTGTTGTGTAAGCGTCACCAGTTTCTGGGTCGTGTTCATACTCACTTGTCATTGTAAGGAAAAAGTCATCTGGTTCCATTTCTTTGATATCTTTCAACTCTTCTTTTAGGTTGTCCACATAATGTGGCGGTAGTCCCGCTTTCTCAATCAGACTTTCAAGTAGCGTTATATGCCTTTGTTGTAGGTTTTTGGCATCACTGTATTTAAACAGCACGTGTTTTTCTCCGTTACCGCTTAACGTGCTGTACTGTTCCATTAGTTTTTCTGGGTTCTCCCCAGCAACAATACACACAAAGTGTGCAAAGTCATCTTGATTCATTACTCTTTCAATTTTGGTAGTTTATTATTGTGTAAGTTTTTATAGATACCTAATATCTTAAGGAAAGCATATTTTTTGCTTTGCTCTTCTCCAAGGCGTTTCTTGTTTAATCCATATATCAGCAGATAAATCTCTTTATATGACATCTTAGTTTCCTTTTTACCAAGAAACCAGCAACAAAGATTGTATAACCAATTGTTATTCACAACCCTCGTCACCTTATCATCCATCCAAGATAAATCTGGTGTCTGCCTTAGTTCTTCTAACTCCATTTATAACATAATTACACCACCCCACGAGAGGCCCATTATAATAGACAAGATAAGACGGAACTTAGCAAAAAACGTTGTTGCATTGTTCAAATCTTTCTCATTATCAAGCAATTGGAAATTGTTTTTCCAAGAGTTCGTAGCATTAATATCAGTTATTATGTTACTGATATATAAACACGTGGTAAAAATTGCTACCACACAACAAATGTATTTTAATATTACCTGAAACATAATTCAAATATATGTTTAATTTTTGTAATAAACAAAAAAAAAGAAGGCATTAATATACCTTCCTAAAAGTTTTTCTGCGTTTTGCGCAGTCTACGATGTATTCTCTTCGTAGACGTATGCATTCTGCTATTGCGCCAGATTGGTCGTTGCCAAACGGCTTCGTTTCTTTTGCATAGTCTCCAGAGTTACCACCAAATGTTGCTACATCAATAGCGAGGAAAAAACCGCTTTCGCGTTTCCATACTTGGTACATGTTTTTTGCTTGCTTTCTAAACTCTCTTAAATAAGAGGTGTTGAGGTGGTCGTGAGTTAACACACGTTTAATTTTCTTTTTTTCCATTTTCTGTATTAGTTGCCATAAGTTTAAAAAATTCTTCTTTCTCTAACGGAGTAGCACCAGTGGCTACCCAAGCATTACGTTTCACCATAATTGTAGCACCATCTGGATATTTCTTGTTTGGCTTGATTGTTACTTCGTGCTCCTGTTCCACACGATGTATGATACGGCCATACTTCAAGCCATTTTCATAGCCATTCCAATCAATACCCTTTTCTTCTTTCATTTTAGCAATTTGCTCATCGGCATTAAGGCCAAGTAATTCCTTGTGTGAAAGGTATGTCTGCGCAGCCTGTTGCTTAGAGTTTTTGATGCAATCCAGCTGGCGGTAAAGGAACCATGCAAATGCATCATTATCAGATGGAACGTTCCAGCATTTGCAATCAAATTGTGCCAATTTCTGGTTCTCAATAAGATTCGTTGCCTCACTTATTTTATAAATCGTATCAACGCTATCAATTTTGAAAGTGTCGTAATCCCTACTTTTTATCTCATAAAGGATTGCAAGCTGGTTAAACTTGGCTGTAGCCAAAGATGCAATGATGCTCAAAATTTTGCACATTCTGTTGCTAAAGAACGGTGTAGCTTCACCCTCATCTTTGAGAAGAAAACTGATTTCATCAGATTGCACAAACGCAATTTTAACCCCCTGTACATTTTCACATACATACTTTGCTGTTTCATTCATCATCCTAACAAAATCCTCGTCAAAAGGTTTTTTGAAATGATTCTTAATGAGTTTGCTAAAAGCGCGTCCATCACACATTACCAAAACATTGGTGTTTGGTAGAAGTCTATAATCTGTGAGTCCTCTGTAATACTCACCCTTTTCTTTTAGGTTTTGGAAAATCATAAGCGTTGTCTTTATAATTTGCTGCAAATATACAAAAGTTTTCTATTCCAGCAAACTTTTTTCTATTTTATTAACTCATAATATCCCAACTCTGCTTTTGCCTCATCTGTTTTAATCATTTCTGGACACCAAGACGGCTCAAATGTTATCTCCATATCACAACCAGTAACACCCTCTACCTTCTCCACAGTTTCTTTCAAGTTGTTTAGAATGTTATCGACTTCTGGGCAATTTGGCGCAGTAAACGTCGTTAAAAGATAAACCCTATTATCTTCCTTGACTTCCACCTTATATATAATACCTAAGTCATAGAGGTTTACTGGTATTTCTGGGTCGTGTACGGTTTTGATAGCCTCAATCACTCTTTGGCGTAAACACTCACCAGCCGTGTTTTTCTTTTTTGGTTCGTATTCTTTCAAATAAGGACATGTTGCAGGGTCATAATCATACCCTTCTTGTGGCATCGGGCAGTGATAATTATGCCAACAATCCTCACAACCTGGAAAAGTTTTAGACATAACTTACTCCAAACAACAATACAAGATAGGTTGAAAGATATATAGCCATTTCAAGATAATAGAAATATGATTTCTTTGTGGTTCTTGTTCCAATGGCTATGACAAAAGCCAAAGTAAACACTGGAATGATAACCGCCCACATCTTAACAATAACGAACAGCCAAATCAGAACACATAAGACAGCACCCCACGCGCCAATCTGATGTATAATAAACGCTGTTTTGTTCTTACAATAATGTGGTGTAAATCCAACTAAGAAAAGATGCAACGGTGCAAAGAAACACAAAAACTGCAATGGACTATCCTTTGAGGAACACAACATCGGTATCAACAACAATGCAGCCGATACTATGGTAACAATAGACCATAAGTTAAGATTTTTCAATTGTGGGTGTTCTTTTGTATAACCTTCCCACTTCATTCCGTATGCAGAATAACAACTCAACAAACCGTATTTCTTAATACAGAGATAATTGAACCCCACAAACATCAATAATGATACTACGGTACAAATGTATGAAATAATAACTTGAGTCTCCATATTAAGAATCCTCTTCTGCTTTTAATACAAATTCATTATAGTAAAGTGGGTTCTTTAGTTGTTTGGCAAGAAACTCCATTTTATCCCAAGATGTGAGTTCTTCGAACAATTTCTCCACATCTGAAATTTCAACAATTTCAATGTTTTTAATTTTTTTCATCGCTTTTATTTTTAATGTGTTATTAGTCTATGATTGTAAGGTATATACCACGAGAGTAGTACAATGTATCGGACAAATCATCTTCATCCTTGCAAATATACTTCTCCAAGTATTTGTTTAGATTGGCTCTGTGAATAATCATAGTGCCGTTGTCTAAGTCAATGATATCGTTTGGACTGGTAATTCTGTCCTTAAACTCTCTTTCCTTTGCGAGAGTCTTGAACTCTTCAAGGGTTAATGTCTGTGTTTTCATTATAGTTCGGTTTTAATGTCTACCCTTTTCATTAACTTCTTAAACAGATTGATGGTTGTATCAATGTCGAAATCGGCATTGTGTAACTCACCTTCCGTAATTGACAAACAACCAAGTTTCGTGGCCACTGTGCCAAGTTTAAAGTTTTCGAGTTGCACACCCATAGGAGGAAGCACCAACATAGCAAGTTGACGCACGTCCATAGTCACAACCTTATTGAAGAAATTTGACTTATAAAACCCTTGTTTATATCTCTCTGGATTAGGGCTAATCTCGTGATAACGAGCAAAAAAATTGTAGAGGAAATCATCATCAAACTTGGCGTTGTTGTACCCAACTGTAATGAACTTTTCATACAAGTCACGACTGAACGGGTCAACATACTTTAATAGCATTGTACAAAGTTCCTTATAAACCTCCTCCCCAGAAGGATATGCCATAATTTGTTCTTCCGTTACGTGACTGACTTCAAGAGCCTTCTCGTCAATCAAAGCACCGTCAAACGGCTTAATGTGATAGTTGAAGGTTTCTTTTAATTTACCATCAACGAAAATTTTTCCACTAAACTGATGAATGGCGTTCTTATTAACATCCGTTCCAGTTGTTTCTAAATCGTAAAAAAATAGTTTCATGCTTTAAAATGTTCTTTAAATTTATCTTGTGACCAATATTTTATGTCTTTAATGCGTTTTTCAACGTCTGCCATCAATTGCTCTTTATTTTTGAAAACGCCCTTGCTTCTTAACCAAAAATTGTAAACTGGTGTGGTGTCAAGAGTGTCTGCTAATACTTCCCAACCTATGTCAGAGACGCAATAACGTTTGTCAAATGCTCTTGCCAATATTGCAAGACTTACAAAGTCCTTACATCTAAAGAAAATGTGGTAAGGCCCGTTATAGTGTCCACAGCAACTCTCAAATGTTTCAACCCCTGGTAGCTCATTCAAGGCATCACAAAAAGCAATACACTCTTCATCCATGTATTCGTCATATTTATTCATTGTCGCTTAAAATTGTTCTTGTTATCAGGTTTGCTATGCTCAATGCCCAACTCTCTCTTGAATTTGGTCTATTGTCAAAAGATGGAAAATAATCATCCCAGTAATTAATAAAAAACTCCACGTATTTTTTAGGTGATTTTAATTCACATTTATCTAACGGCAAGTTTGTAAAAACCTTCTTAAGAACACCAAACAATATAGCAAGCAAATGTTCCGTTGTTATTTTTTTCGCCATGGGTGTTTCATCTGGTAATTTCCGAAGGAAAACGTAAAGCTTATTATATGCCTTACACATAGCAACCCTCTTCTCATAGCTCATATCAGCATCAATATAATATATCAATAGCCAGTCTACCTCACCATCAGGTGTTGTGTGCCAAGAAACTTCCTTTCCCATACTATTATCCATAAATTTTCTTCCTTGCCTCAATAAGAAGTTTATTAATTGCCTCATAATCAGAGTGCTCTGGAAGCGTTGAGTTTTCAATTGCAACTTCCATTTCATGCTTCTCATTCTCCAGTTGAGCCATTACATCATCATATTCGAACTTATGATTACGTATGTCAAGAAGATATTGGCGGTCGGCATCCCTAACGACATTAAAACCTTTTCCTTGAGCCAACTCTTTTGCCATTCTGACAAGACGCATACAGTGCATAACATTCTTTGAATCATAATTCTTATCCAAATTTGATTCATATCTTACAGGGTTTCGTTTGACTTCCCACTCCTTGTAGTCCTTGTAGTCTCGGCAATGGCATGCATATGCGTCCTTGTTGTAGAACATAGCACAAATTGGTAGTTCTCCTTTTGGAATTGAAGATAAACGCACATCGTTGGACTTTGTAATTTCGTCAGGATGAACAATACCTGAATAGCCGAAGAATTCTTTGTCCTTAATGCGTTTAAAAATATTCCTGGACTGGTTATATGTGATGAACTCATAATAAGGGTACTTGACTGCTCCCCCGTTTTCACCGAATTCTGTAAATTCAATATTTTCGAACTTAAAGTAAGCTGCAAAATCATAGTAAAGCCCATAAGCATCCCTGCAATTCGGAACCTTTACCAATCCGCAATACTTCTGGTCAAGATTATGCTCCTTAAGCCAGTCCTTGATAGGCTGGCTTCCTTGCCCATTAAATGTATAGCAAAAATCAAGGATGTCCTTCCTTTCAGTCACAGGATTGACAATTTTCTTGTTAAGTCCACGAGCCTTTCCAATTTGGCTTACCGCATAACCGTAGAATGTTTTGAAACATTCCTTGGAAACAAACATATCTTTATTGTCAATAATGTGTTGTATAGCAGGATGTACTTCGCCAATAATACAGTCTTTTGGGGCGAACAAACTTTCCAGTGCCGTTGGGTTCGCTTTTAAAAGAAGTTCAATCCATCTTCCAAACTCATAAAACACTGTGTCGTTTTTCTCATCTGCAATTTGTTCCTGGTATGCTGACCTAAGTCCGAAAAGCATTTCTTTTGGACAAATAAATACACCACCCACATCTATATCACTTGTTTCAACGTTCAAATGATACATGTGAGAGCCACGCATATATTCATATGCAATCCATCCGCTTTTTCGTAGTTCTTCAATTGTCATATACATTCTCTTTTATAAGACAAAGATAGGTAATATTTCTTTAATTTCAAAATACTACCTACCTAAGTTTTGTTAAATTGTTTTTAACCCTGTGTGTTCCCTTCAAATATAGCGAGAATTATGTTATTGGCTTCTTTACCATCATACTGGCCAGCATATTTTTGAGATAGAACTTTCATAATGTTCCCTCTATCCTTAATTGAATAAGCGTTTATTTCTTCACGAATTTGCTCAATAACTTTATAAAGTTCATCTGTGGTAAGTTTCTTTGGAACATATTCTTCCAGATACTTCAACTCTGCTGCTTCTTTATCTGCCAACTCTTTTCTCCCAGCGCCGTTATAGATATCAATTGACTCTTGACGCTGTTTGATTTGTTTGTTGATAATTTTGATAACATCGGCATCTGTAAGTTCATGGAATTTACCGTTTGTTTTCTCTGTTTGGATGGCTGCTTTGATGCTTCTAATTGCAGCCACTTTGTCTTCGTTGTGCTCTTTCAAGGCACTGACAAGCTCTTTTTGTAATCTTTCTTCTAACATGGTACTTTGTTTTTTAATCTGTGTATGTTATAACTCTTATATTATCATCACTAAAGAAATCACCAGTAAGGCTCTCTGCAAATTGTTCGACTGTTTGAATAAACGCATAAAGATTCATAACATCATACAATTCATCCTCGAACATATAGTCAATGTCTTCTTCATAACATGCACACTCCGAATCATTATCTTCTTCTTTTTCTTGTGTCTTAGGAAGTTTATCATGTAAAGACGGAAGTGTGTGTTTTTTGACAAGCAAATTAACCTTTTTGTATATGTCATTCAATTTATCCATGACAATACAGTTCTCAAATTTTTTATCAAAGAGCCTCAATAGTTGCTTTTTCCACATTTCAAACGATTTATTGAATGCTTCCCATAATTCAGCTACTGTGGCATATGACTCATTATACCACCATTTACCGCCCCAAGTTTTTTCTTGACCGTATTTTTCTTTGTAATCTCTGTTCTCTTTGTCAATAATTGCGTATTGTTCATTAAACCAAGCCTTTACACCATCACTAACATCTGTTGGTAATCCTCTTTTTGCAAGAGGACTGTTAATCATCATGTTGTTAAACAAATCCCTTACAGACCCCTGTTTCCAAAACTTAATGAAACGGTCATAACCAACATGATTCTCGTCCAACACATATGGCTTTGCTTTTGTAGTCTCAACCTTTCCATCCACAATTACAGTTGTTTCTCTATCTTCAAATGGATAAAGCGCATACAAAAGTTCCCATTTGCCTTTCTTTTGTACTTCTATGAAAAAACAAGACGTTGTACTCATTTTTTGTAGTGTTTCATTATTATTTTAATACAATCTTCTCTGGTGAGCCGTGGCCTTCTGTAGACTTTTTCAAGTAGAAAATTTTGCACATTTTTTATTTCTGGTCCTGCTTCAATGTTAAGGGCTGTCATTATGTCATTACCATCAACTGGTAGTTTGTATCTGAACAAAGAACTATCGTTATTAAAATGTCTCCTTGCTATCGCTATCAACTTATTATAAGTTATTTTGTCAAATGTTACACCATAATAAGCCTCAGCCACCTTCATAAACGTGACAAAACATTCGCATTTATACTCCAATCTTCTAACATTCCTTGATAACAAAATGTTCTTTTCCTTTAACAGTTCCCTAACCGTATCAAGTATGAAAACGACTTCATTCACTATCTCATTGGAAAGTTTCAACCCTCTAAGTTCATTATACACATTTTTCAAATCATAGTGCATCATAACAGCCAACAAGGTAGTTGGTGTAGAACATTCTTCCTTGCACAATTTCAATCCTTCAATAAGCGATTTTTGTTTAAAGCCTTCAATACTGTCAAGCCCTTCAAAAATATATTTCATCGCTCCAATTGACATCAAAATCTCAATGGCTTCTGAAACATGTTCAGAATTGAGGATTTTCAACAATTCATCAGCAATTCTTTCTCTACTTATAATTGAAAGCCTATGTGCATTTTTACACATACCCTCATAAGTTTTTGTTTCGATAACAGAATCATAACGAGAAAAGAATCTGACAGCCCTCATAATTCTTAATGGGTCATCGCTGAATATGATATCTGGTTCACCGCAGCACTTCAACACATTGTTGTTTAAGTCTTCAATGCTTGTACCGTTGAAGTCACACACTTTGTTTGTTGATATGTTACGATAAATTGCATTGTAGGTGAAATCCCTTCTGGTACAGTCATCCATGATACTACCAAAGGCAGTATCAGGATTGCGTGATTCCATATCACGATACGCTTCTTTCCTTGTCTGTACGGCTTCCAATTCGATATCTGGAAAGTTTTTCAAACGGAACATCGTAGTACCGAAATGCTCATACACAACAACACTTCCAACAGTTTGCCCGTTAGATTCAAGCCATCTGGAAAGTTTTATTCCACCGTCAAGAATATCAACAACCAAATCAATGTCCTTGATTTCTCTACCAGCAATAAAATCCCTCTCACACCCACCAACAGAGTAGACGTGGCCTTCAAACTCTGAACCTTTGATAAGGCTCCTGATTTCTGCTAAAACATCTTGATATTTCTCTATTTCCATGACAAATTCCACAAGGGAACCCACTACTTCAGTAGTGGGAGGAATTGTGGTGTTCCTTTTATTTATTATTTTTCACAAATATATAAAATTTCTATGAAACTTCCTAATAATATTAGTGTTTTTTGAAAATATTAACTATTTATATGTGTAATGTACTTAACAACCAAAATACAAGTGTCAGAAAATAACAAAATGGGTATTAACACTGATATCCTACAAAAACTATGTTATCATTCTGCGCGTCTTTACAATGTAGCATTGTATTCTGTTAGACAACATTACTTTAATACACAAGCCTACCTTAATTACTATGGTAATTATCACGAATGTAAAGATAACGAAAATTATCACATGCTACTTGTTGATAACTCATCACAGATTCTCAGACTTGTTGACAGAGATATGGTTTCTTTCTTTAAACTCCTTAAAATGAAACAGATGGGTAAGTATTCAGCACCAGTACATTTGCCACATTATAAGAAGGAAAATGAAATTTCCACTTACTTCTGCTGTGGAAGAACCTGTTCAATAAAGAAAAACAAGACTGTTGAGATAGGATTATCAAAATCATTTCGTGAAAAATATGAATTAACAGAAAAGAAATTAATAATACCAATACCGTCAAATCTCTATAACGTAACAGAGTACAAAGAGGTACGAATAATACCACAATACGGCGGTAAACAGTTTTGTATTGAGTTTATCTACGAATCAAACAAGGAAGTACAACAAGCACAAGGAAGTGGATACATGTCAATTGATTTGGGAGTAGACAATTTTGCTGCATGCACGGTCTTTTCTAATGGTAATGCACAACAATTTTTAATTGATGGGCGAAAATTAAAAAACATAAACTACTATTACAATAAGAAAATTGCTGCTCTTAAATCAGAATATTCTAAAAACAAAAAAATTACTTGTGTTGATACACCTCGTATGATACGTCTTATGAATGGTAGAAACAACCGTATAAACGATTATTTTAACAAATCTGTAAAGTTAATTATCAACCACTGTCTTAAAAATGGAGTAACCACACTTGTGATAGGTTACAATAAAGAACAGAAAAAGGAGATTAACATTGGCAAAGTAAATAATCAAAATATGGTTATGATACCAACATACAAATTCAGACAAAAACTACAGTATCAATGTGAACTGCATGGAATAAAGTATTGCTCACAGGAAGAAAGTTATACATCAAAAGCAAGTTCATTAGATAATGACCAAATTCCTGATTATGGTGATAACAATATTCCGACGTTCAGTGGTAAACGCATTCACAGAGGATTGTACAAATCTAAAAACGGAAAGCTGTTGAATGCCGATATTAATGGTAGCGTTAATATTCTCAAAAAATATTTCAAAGAACGTAAATCAAATGAACATTGTTCAGATGATGTAAGAGCGTTTGTCAATACGCCTTGTCAAAGACTTAATGCCTTTACACAAGCCCACGAATTAATTCGTGGGTAGTTGACTAGTTTATATCCATTGTAAATGTTCCAAATTCCGTATAGTCTGGCCACTCAAAGCCCATAATCATGTTTTTAAAAACATCTTCACCTATTTGACCTTCTCTTCTTTCAATGTTTTTATCCAGCGTATCTGCCTGAACATAAACATAATGAAATACATACCCTTTCGAAGCCAAACGCTGGTGATAATCATCACGGTACTTTTTCTTTAGGTTGATGTTGTTAATGATGATAGTTTGCTCGTTTTTTGCAGCCTCTGCCATCCTGTCATTGAAAATTTTGGTAACTCTATCCTCGTCATGTGATTTTGCCACAATCTTCTCACCCTCTTTACAGAGTCCAAGTTCTACGCGGATATCATCACGGCACAATACAACAGCGTTTTTCCATTTTTCATCTACCATACGCTTTATTTTAATGTATGTGTCTTTGCCACTACCAGGAAGGCCAATCAAGCAAATGCAAGTAGGTGCTCCTTTGCGCTTATTCCATATGTAATCACCATCAACAGGAATAAGACTCTTTTCGTCATAACAACCCATATCCAGCGCAATATCTCTAATTGTCTGGAGTTTCATATAGTCTATGGATTTATCTTGGAGTTGTTCGCTCCCCATAATATCTGCTTCTTTAAGTGCAATCAACACTTTAAGATAACTTCTTTTAGACAAACGAACAATCTTTTCAAGTTGTTCTTTTCCTTCGAAAACCCTAAGAGGTTCCATGTGCCAACGTACTAAGGCACAAACCTCTTCACGAAAATTAACAGGAGCGTCCCATAAAAGGTATCTTGTGATTTTTTCTCCCTCCACTTCATGGTTATATGCATGCCAGTTACCTTTCTTAAACTCTGTGGTAACCCCCTTACCGATATCGTGGAACAATGCAGAGGTGATAAGAAGCGATTTTTCCAATTCCGTGAAGTTATGTGCGTTTTCTTCTATAAGTTTCACGGCAGCGTTGACAACGCGCTCAGTATGTACCGCAGCGTTACCTTCTTTATGCCACACAGGATTCTGTTCGCAAGTTTTCAATCTACTAAACTCATGAACTTTCCAAACATTCTTCCAATTGACTTCGTAGGTATCGAAGTTTATTAATTTTTCCATCTTCATTTTAAAAACTCCTTTTCAAGTTCCTTAATACTTCTTTCTTTTTCAAGACTTTCCAAGCATTCTACAAAGCACTCTTCGGCTGTCTTGCGTTTACGTTTCTTACCCATATTACCACCCAAGTTTGTCTAATATTGGTTCCATAAAAATCCTAAGCGGAATCTCATTGCCATATTTTATTAGTTCATCTTCCATTTTTTGTCTGGCATTCATTTGTGATTTAAGTTTCGTATATCTACTACACTCCCAATCAATAACCATGCCATACCAGTCAACGCCTTCCCAATTGTGGTCAATTGCCCATTCAAGATGGTGTCTTGCATGATGTCTGTGAAATTTTTGTACCTTTTCATATGGTAAAAACAATCTCATCCAAGGTTTATACCAGTCATGGAAAATATAACGGAACTCCCACAGACCATTATCTATTGCCACATATTGAAACGCTTTCCAATGGTTCCACCAGTATCTGAACGTGCTTCTTTGTGACTTATCAAACTTTGGAAGATTATTCAGTTTTTCTTGATGACTCATTTTTCTCATAATACTCTTTTACATATTCTGGTGTTGTGTCATATTCATATAACAACCCCTCCTCTTTCCTTTCTTCACTCCACAACCAACCATAATGAGCCTTTCCATAATACTTTGGCTTCCAGACATAAACCATCCACCCTTTTTTTGTAATTGAATATCTAACGCCGTCAATCTTGATGTCATAGTCCAAGTAATTTGGGTCAGAACGCAAGGGCCTACCTTTCTCATCATATTCTTGTTCCCACCCCATCAATGTTTTCGTTCCAACCTGTTCAAACGTACCTTTGGTGGCGTTTTTTAGTGCCTCAAAAAAATTTTCTTTTGTCATTACAGTATCAGTTTATCGTCTTTATTTCTGTCATCATAAGACAGTCCATCTTTGCTTTTAGGCGTGTGTTCATTCGCATTTGCTACTATTTCAATGGATTCAAATTCTCTTTCCCAATACCATCCGTAGCCATCACCGCCAACACCAAGCCCGTCAATCCACTCTTTGAACTTGTTCCATGCTTGATTGGTGTCTGTTGCCACAACATATGCTCTAAATCCTTTGGATTTAACTAAATAAAGTTTTTCTTCCATGTCTAATCTTTTTTATCTGTTTTTAAGAAACACATTTTCTCATATCCATTATAAGGGCCATCAACCCAATACGCACATTTAAATTCCCAACCATTTTCAGTGAGTTTTCCAATAGCGGCAGATGCTGCGATTGCCTTATGTTCACAATCATTTACATACAGTGTTGTGAGTGGTAAATCATGGAAGACTGATTCATCAAGGATTTTTTTAAGCTCCTTTTCTTCAATGTAAATTCCCCAAACAGTGTTTAATACTTTTAATTCTTCGTAATTCATATTTATGTTTTTAGATGCTTTATGTTACAAAGATATGTTAAAAAAAGTTAATCTCAAAATATTTATTAAGAAATAAGTAGCAATAAAAAGTTGATGAAAAACATGGAGATTACCACAAAACACAAAAATACAGACTTTGGTGATGTGTGGTATGTGAACTCAACTGACGGCTCATTTAGGTTTGCCATATATCGTTACGATGATGATTTTGATACGGTTTACTTGTCAAATGTCTTCGTTAGTGAGGAAAACCGTGGGAAAGGATATGGCAACTGTATTTTGGATGCAACCGACAATGTGGCGAAGGAAATGGGTGCTAAAACGATAAGTCTGAAAGTGAAGAAGGGTTCATTTGCTCATCAGTGGTACAGTAGGCACGGTTATTCATATTTAACCGATGATGAAGAAAACCCACAGTTCGTGTGGATGACAAAAAGTGTTGAATAATATAAGCTGTAGGCTTAATCCCCTACGGATTTTAATTACTGACATAATGGCAGTATTATGCTATTTCAAGTTTTCCAGTTCTTTTAGTCTTTTCTTTGAGAAAGGATTGACTGCAACATACGGCTCCATTTCTGTTTTGGTTCTGCTAAACATAAAACCATTTCCCATGTGTTTGTTGTCATTAAACTTGCATATTTTTGATATTGCTGTAAAAGAAACATTCGTAAAGTTACTGGCTTCAAGTAAAGTATCAAAATGTCTAATAAATTGCCCTTGAAGATTTAATACATTTACACCCTTTCTACGACAAATAGGTAAGTTTCTTGTGTAATTTAAACAACGCTCGTGCATTTCTTTTGACCATTTCCGTTCAAGTTTCGGCACATTAATCTTATAAAAGTGTTCGAATAAAGTTCTTGCTGTTTTGTCTGAAACCCTTATAGTGTAAGTATTACCCGTATAATGTTTATGATGCAATTCCGAAACGCTACGCCCAACAATCTCTTCAAATCTATTCTTTACCATCGTCAGCATTTCTTTCGTTCCAATTATGGAAATATAAAATCTAACACTATTTCTACCATCTTTAAGTGTTTTTTTTGTTGTTGAAATAGTTCCATCACCATCAATTAATCCAACGATAAAAGCGTCTAAAAAATCAACATTCTCTATGTTTGGAGGAAGTAATGTTAAACTTTTTTGTGGTGTTATGTTGAAGTTTTTCTCTAAATCACTACAAATTTTAGGCGATAAAATCGAAAGTGATGCATTATAAAACTCATTTCTTGTCACACCAGTATAAATTCTATAATCACTCTCTATATTTTCTCTAAAAAGTTCTAAGAAAGAAATGTCTTTCATACTTAATCCTATTGTAAGTTTTCTTTTATCCTTATCAATGTTACCATCAGCCGCTATAAAACCAGCATAATAACAATTTTGTAGTGTGTAGTCTTCAAAATAGTTATCATTTAATTTGCATTGTCTTTCTCTGTGAGAGTGTTTTGATTCGCCAGGCTTATAACGTTCTATACCGTATTTCTTTTTATACCAATTTAGACACATTCTTTTTCCGACAACAATTAATGCTGCATCTTTTTCTGGTATGTCCTTCTCATTCGAGACTTTTAAAATTTCCAATAATGTTTCCTTTGTCATGTTTTTGCTTTTAAATATAAATAGGGAAATATTTTGAAAAAGTCAACAAAAAAACCCACATTTCTGTGGGTTTTTCTTATGCGAGGTCTTCAATGTTTTCCTCCCCAGCATCTAGTTCTGCTGCCTCACCAGAAAGAAAACGGAAAGTTTTCAACTTCCAAGCTCTGGAAGCCATATCTTCCTTCTTAATGACAAGACCTTCGTGTGGTACTTTGTTGTTGCAGTCAGGAGAGTCTTTTTCCATATAGAAACTAGCGTCATCCGCGAGTCTTTCAATGAATTTCTCTGACCATTGTTCATCTTGTTCGATGTCAGGATATAAATCCTTAGCCAAACCGTAGTAACATTCAACAACTGGGAACAAACCATGTTCTTTGCACCATTGCTGGACTTCCCTTGCAGAGAACTCATGCACAATACCGTCTGGGTTAGTGAGGGTGATACGATATACAGCAATCTTGTAGTGTTTGTTGTAAGTGTATTCCTCGCCAGGTTTAGGCAATACACAGCCATAGTCATAGTTCTTTTGAACACATTTGCCATTAGGCAAATAACCAACTATTTCTGCGTAAATGGTCATTCCTTTAATGAGGTAAGGTTTGATGTACTCGAAAGCAATCTTCCAAACATCACCGCCACCTTCACCATAGAAACCAGCACCAGCAGTTTTGTTAACGTCTTTGTTTTTGACAACGCTTCGTGAAGCGTACAAATACTCATATCTGTTAAACTCTTCACCAGTTAGCCATTTAGCAATCTTTTCTTTGAAAGAAAGAGGGTGCTTACACAACACATAAGCAAAAATTGCAGACGTGCCGTGCCACTTGTGGCTCAAATGGATTAGGTCATTAGGCTGGATAGCCTCTGGAACCTTCCTCACGATTACCGTATCATAGTGGAAGCGGAACTGGTTGTCAATCAAGCGACTGAAATTTTTCAATTTCTTGTTGCGCTTTCTTTCGTTTTTGGTGCTACCGCCACCACCACCTCTTTGCTGTGACTGGACAACATATTTTTTGTTAATCCAGAAACTCTTGCCATTATGTTCTACTTCATCAAACTCTGTTCCAACGGCACAATCATCTTCGGTGAAATTCACGTTGGTTGAAGATACGATGAAGTTCAACAGAGTTTGGAGAGGAAGCAAGAAACCTTCGGACACTTGGCCTTTCAGTTTGATTGCTTTCACCCTACCGTTGTCTTCGAACATACCAGTTTTTGTGGCATCAACATTCATTTCAGGCTTCCTATACAGGTTAGCATACGACAAGAATTGAGGGTTAATGCAGCATGACGTTGGGAAGTAAACGAACTTGCCTGGTTGCTCATCAATTCCGACAATGATGTTGAAACCGTCAACATGTGCAACCTTTAATCTCGTTACCTCAGGATTGATGTGTGGAGTAAACTCTTTGAGTTCCACAACTTTAGCCAAGTAGTTGACATTGGCTTTCTTACTGATGTTTAGTTTCATTTGTTTTGGTTTTTGTAATTTAATTAATTATGTTGCACCACCACTTGCATTAATCTATGCAAGAAATCTTCGCAAAGTTATGCTAAAAAGTTTTATTTACCAAATTTTTTCACAATTTTTACACCCATGGTTTTCTTACATAATACCCATAACGTTTATCGCCACGAAGCAATATCAGCAATGGATACCTTTCAAGAACCAACTCATGGGTTAAATCATCCTGTATATGTTTTTCATACACATTTTCGTTACCATCTTGTACCCATTTATATGGAACTGCAACTAACATGTTTTTACACCTTCCCTCGGCATACTTAAGCACTTTCTGTGCATCCTCAACCGTAAGATGTTCGATAACATCACCAAATATAATCAAGTCATAATGGTCATATTCGAAATCAACGATATTCCTGCATGACACAGACCTATACTTCTTAAGCAATTCATAGTCGGTTATGTTAGGCTGATAGATTTCAACGGCATCCATCTTCTTGTATTTACCTTCCAGTAAATCGTAGTAAGTACCTCTACCTGCTCCAACATCAAGTATTGTTGAATCCTTGTCGAAGTTGTCATAAATCCATTTTTTCACGTCTTGTTTAAACGTGCCTATTGATGCAGCCTTTGTATCCATTTAAATGTCCTCCAAAAATAATCTACCGTTTTTAATCAAATCGCATTTTACGATTTCAACAACCCTATCCTCTTTATGCAAACTAACAAGCATGTCCATAACAGCTTCTTTTGTGAAAGAGGCATCCATAATAAAGTTCTTCTTTATGTTGCAATCAGATGGATTATCATAATCATTCCACCCAGCATACATTTCTACGTGCCAAATATTGTATTTCATAACTTAAATAAATTTCTCGTTTCTTGAATGATTTCTCCACCAAGGTGGGGTATTATTCTTTACATCTTCACTATTGACCATATATCCGCTTAATTCATAATCATCATCCATGATATCCTTAACAAAAGGAATGAGTTCGGATTCGTTTACGGGTCGGTCAATGATGTCCATCAAATCAGAATAACTGTATCCTGTGAAGTTGTGTACATTGACATAATATCTCGTCATATTCAACATTTTCTGATTTGGCCAGAAATGATTTTGTCGAGTACACACATCCATATGCATAAATCTAACAATAGGTTTGCCTAGATTCTCACCAGAAACCTTACAATACCCTCCGAAATATGTTGTAGAACTATCACCCTCAAAAGGGTTAGTTGTATGATATGATGGTAATTCTTTCAATTTGAATATTGTTCCTTTGGTTTCTTTTAACCAAGATACATATTTGTCTTTATAGACATTATACTTGTCTATAAATTCTTGGTATGCTTGTTCTAGTTCTTCTGGCATATTACTCAAGTTTTTTGCATTCTTCTTCACTATACATACTATGGAGTTTTTCTAACCACCATTTGGTCTTAACTTTAACAGACGGACGGCGCTGGCCTTTCATTAATGTTGACCTTTTGAACACCACCCCCTCCTTGACATTAGGCAACTCAGCATCAGGGGATGTCCAATCATTATTCTGGATGATTGAAACGATTTCAGCGTCAAGCGTTCCTTTACAGATTAATTCTGGTGTTTCTATGTCATCACGCAAACAGAAAAGCGAATAATAGTCTGCTGGCTCCATATATCCCTTCTTCTTAAGAAACACATCAATAAGCGCAAGATGCATTTCATCACCTTCCTGATGTTTACCAGCAAAAGAGTTTTCACCATACCACTCGAAAACAAAGGTAATTTCCTCAACGCCCGTAAAAACATCATTCTTACCAGAATGTGCCTTAACTATGTCAGCGAGTGTCTTTGGATAATTGCTATTGTTAAACCACTTTACGACAGCACCAAACTGTTCGCTGTTTTCATCAACGGTAACAGTCCTACTCCCAAATGGACCCCAAGTCTTCTTCTTACAGTTGTATGATGCAACAAAGTTCTGGCCGTCAAGTTTGTTGAAACCCCAAACCATTTCACCTTTCAGTGTTCCATCATCTTGTATTCGTGGTATGCTATCGTAATGTTTCATTTATTCAAACTCAACAATAGTTTCTTTCCCAGACAAATCAATTTTCTTAACTGTCATATTATCATATTTTCCACCCACACAAATAGGGTCTGCGCCATTCCAATCAATCATCTTGGGATTCAGACGGTCACCAGTAATGTAAATCGGCCAATTGTAAGTTTCGCTGGTTTTGAGGGCATACTTCTTTTCCTCAATCTCTTCGAGCCAAAACTTATGGCCACAACGGTTATTCAGTTCAATTCTCTTTGCCATTGTTAAAAATGTTTAAAATTTGGTCTTTAGTTCTGATACCGACAACTCTTTCTGCTTCACCAACATTATGTTTGATAAACATAACTGGAATATTTCTTACTCCAAGTTTCGTCATAAGTTCCTCGTCACAATCATCTGCATCAATCTCCGCTATCTTGATAGCAGCCTGTTCACTCTCAATATCGTGCAAAGTCTTTTCGAGTACTCTACAAGGGCCACACCATGCAGCGCCAACCTTTACAATACAATCATTATTCTCAGTTGTGAAGGTGTTATACTCTTCTAATGTCTTAATCTTTTCCATAGTTAAAATCCTATTCCTTTCTTATTTAAACTAGTCTTATTTCTCAATCTTCCACCACTTCTGTTAACCATCTTGTCAACGGTATTAAAAGCCTCTTCCTCTGTATGTCCAAAAACAAAGTGTAGCAGAATAAGTTCGTTGATGTGGTCAATCGTGTAACCATCGGTTCTTTCAACCCAGTGATTGATGTCAATTTTTTCAAGGTCTTCTGGAAGAACACTATATTCAATGAACATCTTACGACTTTCATTATTAGGAAGAGGGAATTCAACAACCCTATCGAAACGTGAAGGACGATTTACATAGCGCTCTTCAAGATATTCAATATGATTGGTTGTGGCAATGGTTACCATGTTCCCAAGTTTGAAGTTACCATCAAGAATGTTAAGTAACAACGTATTGAAGGAACTTGATGCCTGTGTAAAGGTGTCAATGTCTTCAATAATTGCAATAATCTTCCTATCTGGCTCAATCTTCTTTATCCGTTTAACGGCATCTGGTAGCAACTCGATTTCGTGTTCGGATGACAATGAAAAAACAATACCATCGTATAGGTCAATCAGTTCCTTACACATAAGGTTAATCAGCGAAGTCTTACCAGTACCAGGTGCTGAATAAAGAAGGTAGTTCCTTCTAAATACCCTGTTATATTTCTTGTATGTATCTTCAAGCGTCCAGAACTTTGAAATATCATTCAAAACCAAATCACTTGCTTCGTTTGGAAGCCGATAAAGTTTGTTAAGTTCAATTTCCTCTTTAACGAAATACATACCGATACTATTTGAGGTATGGATAGAATAATATCCTTTATCCAGCCTCTCAAATGTATTGGAAACTGCAATAATTTTGCCATCAACATCTGACCATTGTGTGACACTTGACTTCTGTGTCTTTGGTGACAAAATATCACCAACACTCACATCTTCTTCTTCCGCAATTGGATGTTCTTCACAATTGTCAATAAAACCGTTCCCTATTGCATTATCATAGGCGTTTTGTTCTCTTAATTCACTCATATTATTTTATTTTTAAGCTCTATATCCTTGTTTGTCCATAAGTTGTTCGTTGTATTCCAAAAATGTCTTACAACCTGCTGCGTCACGAATGTCAGTGAAATACCTATAAAGTGTTTCTAATGATACAAGCC
>JAEEGL014504782.1_pt1 | contig 20103 bp, 41 predicted proteins | sample 9134231 | NCBI WGS metagenome assembly JAEEGL01 (sample SAMN16246548, study PRJNA631951) | gut metagenome | biome: gut microbiome; feature: rumen; material: fiber-attached | host: Bos | place: Iran: Karaj | collected 2018-10
AGTCGCCGCGCACCATAGCCATACCATGCCGCCCATGCGGTGCGGTGCGTCGAGGAGCGTCGAGATACGTCGAGGAGCGTCGAGATACGTCGAGCCGGGCCGCGCAAGTGCAGGGGCGCGCCGATCTGAGCCGGGCCGCGCGGTGTCGCCCCGCTGGATGTCAGGCCGCGCGGTGCGGTGCATGCTCGGGATAGGCCGCGCGGTGCGGTGTATCATGACGAGGCGCGCCGATCTGGTACGCACCGCCCATATGCATCGAGGAGGACCAGGAGCGCCCACATAGGCCGCGCGGTGTATCAGATGCCTACCAGCCGCCTCGATAGGCCGCGCGGTGCGTATGGCATGCCATGAGCCGCCTACGGTGTACCAGGAGGCCGCGCAAACGCATGGAGGAGCCGCGCACGGTATCAGGAGCAGCCGCGCGCTACCATGCCGCGCTACCATCCAGCAGGAGGAGCGGCACAAAAAAAGGAGCGCCGCGCACGATACGCGAACGCTCCAGGAGCTTGTACTAGCAACGCACCGAATCAGGCCGCGCTACTCCTCCATATCGTCGAGGAGGGCGGCCGCGCGGTGAACCAGGGCGCGAGCCTGAGCTACCCGATCGGCCGCGCGCTCATCGTCCCGCTGGTTCTGCTCCTCACCTATATGGCAAGATGGAGCAGGCGCGGTACCACTATGGCGTGTCTGGTGGCTTGCAGTACGCCATCGGAGCCATTGGGGCATGTATCAAGACCGAATAGCGACCACGACGGCATTCCCGTCCATTCGGTGTGCTACCATGTGCGCATGTTCCCCGCCTTCGCGGGGTTTTGCGCCCACGGTGGCGCGCCTTCTGTTCCCCGCACGCGCGGGGTTGAGCCATAAAGACGGTATGGCATCGAGTGTTCCCCGCCGTAGCGGGGTTATGTCTGCACGACGAAAGCAACGAAACAGGAGGAACGACCATGAGCACGACCAGCACATCCGGCTACACCTACGACATCGACGAGGCGCTGTTGCCCATCGACGAGCGACCGACGTATGTGACCGTGAGCGTGTCACATCCCAACTACGGCAAGCGCACGATCATAACCAGCAAGTACCTGGAAGGGCTGTACCGACTCATCGACAACGAAAGCGAGTACCGATACCAGCAGACCATGGGCAACCTGCAATTCAAGCTGCCCAGCGACGAGGGCGCGATGAAGCGAGCCCTTGCCCGCATCCTGCGCGAGGGACTGCACGAGGTAATCTAGCAACGCGACCGACGCACGAAAAAAGCCCCCATCGCCTTCATTGCGGAGGCGGTGGGGGCGATTTTTGTTTGGCGCTATGAGACACCATTCAGAGAAGAAAGCGCCCATCGTAGCGGCAACTACGACAGGCGCGAGTGTCGATATGAATCCCCTTGCTATCGGGCAGGGAACGCCCTTTCGACTTAGCGACCGACACTGAAGGACATTCTACCATAAGCGACGAGAGCGACGGCTTACTCTAGCGACGCATCGTCCATCGTCTTAAGTCGCAGACAGTACAGCGCCCATGCGTCATGCTCGACCACGTTCGCCACGTCCGCACCGAACGCCTTGCCGCACGACGGGCAGAACCGCGTCGCATGGTCGGAGTCAATCGTGCGACAATCCTTGCAGTGCGGGCATTCGACGGTCTCGAATCGGTACGTGCCGTGACCGTCCATCAGCACGTCGTGGACTGACACGTTCATGACGTTCCCTCGCACTCAGTGTCATCCAGCGGTTGCAGCGGGCACCACGACGGGCGCGAGTCAACGCCCTCGTCAGGCTTGAGAATCCTTCCGAATGGGTTCAACTCGCTCTGGAACATGCACATGTTGAAGCCGTGGCTAACGCCCACGATCGGGCAATCCTCGCACTTCCCTATCGGCAAGTCGTTATCGAATGCGTAGCGCGCCATCACAGCACCGCGCAAATCTGCTCGACGGCATCGACCAGCTTGTCCGCGATGATGCCCAGCGCGTTCCTCACGTCGGGGTCAACGCCGTCGTACTCGCAGAGCCCCACCAGCAGCGTGCTCGCGCCGTCCATCACGTCGCGCGCCATGCGCAGCGCGGCCATCTTGTCATCGTCCATTGCAATCCCCTCTCTCGTTCGTTCTGACGTTGATTCTAGGCGTTTTCACGGTCGATACGGGTGAACGTCCATGAGCGACGAAAGCGACGCTCACAGCGGCCCATATTCATTCGTGCGCTATTCGTTCGTGCGTGATTGAATAGCGACGAGAACGACGCGCCCCATCGTCCAGCGGTGGGAGTGGGGCGCGTCGCTAGTAAAAGGCTTCTACAAATCAATCTTGTCCATGACGTCGGCCATGAAGCCGCTGTCATCCAGCCACCGCATCGCCGTGTCGTGCATGATTTGGCACGGTCGCACCGAGTATCCCACGGCGCGCGCGACGCGCATCCACGTGGCATCGTCCAGGTAGCGCCACCACAGTATGTCTGCCCACACGGGAGACTGCGCCTTGTCCAGGCCGTCCATGTCCTCGCTGCCGTAGATGACCGTGCTGCCCAGGTCGATGATGCGGTAGTCCTCGTCCATGCGCGACTCAAGCGAGCGCTCGCGGTCCACGTACGACGCGACGCGACGGCCCATCTTGTCGGGGTCGCTGGTGGAACGCACGCGTGGCTCGTAGCCTTGCGCGCCCAACGACCTCAGGCGCTGCTCCATCTGCTTCAGCTGGCGGCGGCACCGCTCGGCGTCCTGCGATGCGTCGCGCACACGGTCGAAGAAGTCTCGTGCGGTGGTCATCAATCCCCCATCAGTCGTGCAATCAATGGTACCACGCGCACGTCGTTCGCCGCGCTGCCGCGCTGCCTTGTCTGCACGTGGAACTCGCCGATGGTCTGGTAGTAGTAGCTCGGATACAGGTCGCGCACGAAGTACTCAAGCTCGTCCTCGGTTATCGCGTCCCATCCGCGACGGGCGCACTCCTCGCACACCAGATGGTAGACGGTCTCGCAGAACTTCGCGTGGTAGTCAACGCCCATCGCGCTCGGTCTCCGTCTTCGCATCGACGCGCACCCAGCGAACGCCGTCCACCTCGATCACTGCGGGTGGGAATTCTTTGGCTCTTCGGGATTTCTGGTGGGTAGCACACTGACAGATTAGCGCAACCCTTCCGGCAAGCGGCCTCCCGGGTGTACCATTCCGTGGACGAAACGTGGAGACGGGAGGTCACGGTATGGTCCAGGACGCCAGCATGCTCGCGGCGCTCTTCGAGAGGTCGATGGGGCTCGACGAGACGTGGGAGGTGACCGACGTCTGGTTCGAGGAGGTCGACGGCGGCGCGGACGAGCTGCACGTGAGGGTCGCCCGCGTGCGCGGCATGGCAGTGCCCTGCCCGGAGTGCGGCAGGCCCTGCGGCGTCCACGACACGCGCGAGCGGACCTGGCGCCACCTCGACATCTGGCAGTTCAGGACCTTCGTGCACTGCGCGGTGCCGAGGACGGACTGCCCGGAGCACGGCGTCAAGACGGTGCTCATGCCCTGGGAGGTGCGGCCGAACTCGCACTTCACCGCGCTCTTCGAGGCCCAGGTGCTCGCCGCCTGCATGAGGGGCGCGACCGTCAAGGCGGCCGCGGAGTCCCTCGGCGAGGACGACCGCAGGATCTGGGACATGCTGAAGAGGGCCGTCTCGCAGGCCAGGGAGTCGGCCGACTACTCGCAGGTCAGGCGCGTGGGCATCGACGAGACGAGCCGGGCGAAGGGCCACACCTACATCTCCACCATGCTCGACCTCGACGGGAAGCGCTGCGTCGCCGTCACCGACGGCAACGACAAGGGCTCGGTGGGCAGGATGTGCGACCAGCTCGAGGCGCACGGCGGGGACCGCTCGAGGGTGACCGAGGTGACCCGGGACATGAGCGGATCGTTCTCGGTCGCGGTGTCGGAGCAGATGCCGCAGGCGGCGCAGACGATCGACCGCTTCCACGTGATGCAGCTGTTCTCGCGCGCCACCGACAAGGTCAGGTGCGCCGAGAGGCGCGAGTCCGACGAGAAGCGCGAGGCGCTCAAGGGGACGAAGTACGTGTGGCTCAAGCGCGAGGAGAACCTCACCGTGCGCCAGCGGGAGAAGCGCAGGTCGCTGGCCCCGAACAGGTCGCACCTGAGGACGGCGCGAGCCTGCCAGATGACCGAGGCCATGCGCGACGTCTACTCGTGCGCGGACGCCGCCGAGGCCGGCCCCGCGCTCGACAGCCTGGTCAGCTGGATGATGCACTCCAACGTCCCCGAGATGAAGAAGGTGGCCAGGACCGTCCGCGAGAACAGGGAGGGCATACTCAACTACTTCGGCAGCAGGCTCACCAACGCCTACCTCGAGGGCGCCAACTCGCTGATCCAATCGATCAAGAAGGCGGCGAGGGGCTTCCGCAACGTCGACTACTTCACGACCGTGATCTTCCTGCGGCTGGGAGGGCTGTCGTTCGAGGCCCTCGCTTGCAACGCCGGCTAGCTTGTGCTACCCACCAGAAATCCCGAAGAGCCAATTCTTTTGGGTACTCCAGCATGCAGAACGTGGTCATGCGTCCCGCGACGGGTGCGGTGTGGTGGTAGGGGCGCAGCACGTCATCCATCGATGGCTTCCCGAATGATTGCCAGCTTCGCCCGCATCTCGTCACGTTCGCGTCGCGTGCGCAGCAGCTCGTCGCTCAGCTCGTCGGTGCGGGCGCGTGCGGCGTCGCGCTGCTCCAGACGCCGCGCCAACTCCGCAGTCATCTCGGCTCGCTGCTTCATCAGCTCGTCGCGCTCGTCAACAACCTCGTCGATGGTCTCTTGCAGCACGTCTTCCTGCTGCTGGCAGATACGGTCGAACTGCTCGTCTATGCGGTCGGCTATCCTCATCAGCTCGCCCTCGGTGACGTAGCAGATGGTGTGGTCTGCGTTGCTGTCGCCGTCCATCTCGTGCCATGGGGTGTCATCATACGTCTTGGTGGCCGTGTAAACGCACTCCCGCAGCTCGTCGGTGATGCTCACCCCAGCCATATGTAAATCGCCGCCACCGTCCCCGCCACGAGAATCATCAGCGCTATCATCGGCAAATCGCTCATCTGTCACCTCCGTCTTCTTTTCGTCACGAGGCCAGACGGGAATGAGAGAGTCGCTAACAGTACCGTCACGAAGCCACTCACACCCTCCAACGCTCACCTCCACTTGCTCCCTAGAATCACCGTCATCACAATCAACGCAAGCGCCACGGCATTGAGAATCGCAGGTGTCATCGCTCACCTCCATGGCTCCGTCACCCTTCAGCCTGCGGGTGTCCTCATTGATATACTCTATGAGCTCGTCCGTGGTCATCGGCTCGGCGGTGCCGTCGCTCACCCCTCCCATCAAATCGATGAGCTTGTCACGCAACGACATGCACGCGCCCTTCGTCCATCCCCAGTCGGCGTGATAGACGGCACGCGCTATCTGGCTCAGGTTCTCATGGCTCCCACCATCAAGCGGCAGCGCACGCAGCCGCATCGCCACGGCACGATGCTCGGCGTCCATGGAGTGTGTGCCGTCGTTGAATCCGCGGTGATACTGCTGCTGTGACACGTCGCGGATTTCGCGGTCGTGGGCGCGGCGCAGGCGTTCGATGTTGGCCGCTATCATGTCGTAGGGGCCGCGCAATTGGTTGGTGAGGACGTTGTGTACGAATCCGTCGAGCAGCGTGTCCATCACGCTCTCGAAGCTCTCGGTGTCGCTCATGACTTACCCTCCTTGCTCGTAGGGTTGATGCCCGTCCAGTCCGCTGTAACGTCTACCGCTTCTGTCCTTGATACGTACAGTGGCGTGGTCACGGCCTTGTACGGCTCGAAGGTCACCTTGTCGTTGCCAATCGTCACCATGGGTGGTTCCTCGCCGCCCATCAGCTCAAGAATCACGGTCTTGAGCAGTTCGGCGATGCCGTCCTCGTTGGATTCGATTGCGTCTTTGTACGCCTGTAACAGCGCGGCGTTGCCCACGTCGGTCATCGCAGCTCTCCCATCATCGTCAGGTCGTGCCAGCACGTGGGCGCCACGAACAGCAGCAGCGCCCATTTCATCAGGTCGCTCATTCGTACTCCTTCCTCACTCATTCGTACTCCTTCCTCTTCCACTTCTTGCCGCGCTTGTAGTCGGCAATGATTCTCGATATGTAGTTGCACGTGTGCTTGCGGGAGTCTTCGCGTGCCTGGTCCATGCGGCGCTCGTGCTCGCGGTCGATTTGGTCGGCGATGTCGAGCAGCGCCCTCAGCGCGTCCATGTCCATGTGATGGGCGCTGTACAGCTCGTCCGCTCCGATACGCAGCGGGTCGGCGACATGGCGTCGCCCGCGCGTCGCGTCACTGTCGCTCACTCGCACGTCACCCCCAGCTGCTCGCCCATGTCATACAGCTGGTCGGCCAGCATGTCGGCCATCGAGCGCCACCACTGCGCCTGCTCCGCTGGTGTCGAGGTCTCCATCTTCTTGCGCGCTATCTCGTCGCGCTCGCGCTGCTCCATGTCGCTGTAACAGATGGTCTGCCACCTGCCGTCGCGCTTTACGCGGAAATACACGCCGTCCAGGTTTCGTTGCTTCTTTGCCATTTGCTTCTCCAATCTCACCCACGCCGATCGAATGCCTTGTACAGGTCGCCGTTCTTCGTGATGACGTTCGCGAGCGTCTTGTGCGTCATGCCGAAGAGCGCCGAAATCGCGTCCATGTCGTAGCCGGCGCACAGCATCTCGCGTATCGTCCACAGGTCGGCGCACGGCACGTACTCGCGGTCGCGGTAGCGCTCGCCCACCACGGCGGCGATGACGCGCTGCGGGATGCCATAGTCAGCGGCCATGTGGCGCACCTTCGCGCCCTTGCGATGCTTCTCGCGCAGCGCCCAGACCATCTCCTCGGTCATGGCTCGATGCCGTTCTCGCGCAACAGCGAGCGCAGCCGCTCGTTCTCGGCCTCAAGCGCCTCGCAGCGCAGCTTCACATAGCGCATCCCGCCCTGTCGCGGCGGGCATATGTCGCGGTTCTGGCGGACGAACCCCTCGATTGACTGCACCGTGCGACCGAGCGCCGCGGCGATGTCCTTGTGGCTCGCGCCGTCGGCCCACATGCGCTGCACCGTGCGCATCTCGCTGACGGTCCAGTGCGTGTACGTCCTCGTCGGCTTGACGCCCGCCGTGCGGCACCACACGCTGATTGCGCTCTCGGATATGCCCGTGTCGCGGCTCACCGAGGCGATGGTCTCGCCCTCGCGCACGCGGTTCACGGCTTCCGCTATCGCCTTGCTTCCGTATGCCATGTCACCTCCAAACAGACGGAGCGCCCCGCAGGACGCCCCGTCGATAACGTTCCTATGATTTGCCGACGCCAGCAAAACGTCACTGACCTCGTGGCACCCCCAGCTCGTCCATGCGGTCGGCTACGGCTTCGGCTTCTTTGTCCCACTCTGCCGCTGAATTGGCACCACTGTTTTCAGAGAATCCAAAACGCCACATGTCCGCGCACAACTCCTCAAGCGCCACGATTCGCTCTGCGTGCTCTGCGATGCCCTCGCATGTTTCGTACATGTGGTGGTGGATGCGTTGCTGGCGCTCCTCGTCATTCATGCGACACCTCGATTCTCAGCTCGCGCATGCGCCGCTCTGTCATCCCGTGGTCAGTCGGGTAGATTCCCGTCCTGAAGTACAGCTCCCTGTAGTCGTAGAGATGCTTCACCAGCTCCCTCAGCTTGGCGTTCTCGTTCTCGAGCTTCGCGCTCTCCTCGATGAGCCGTGGCGTGACCTCATCGACTGTTCGCTTCAAACCCTCGTTCTCCTTCTCCAACTCGGCGATTCTGTCGCTCACCTGCTCACACGGCAGGTTGTGGATGAACTTGCAGCGGGGCATCACAGGCGGTCACCTCCCGTGATTGTCTCGGTGCTGCCGAAGCCATGCGAACCCCTCGAACCAGCCCTGATGCTCTCGACCTGCTTGTATCGCGGGTACAGCACGGGCATCACGCACAGCTGCGTTATCTTCGCACCTCTCGGAAGATGGACGGGCTTGCTGGTCAGGTTGTACAGCTTGACCACAATCTCACCGTCGTATCCCTCGTCCACGACGCCTTCTGAGATGATGCCGTGCTTGACGTTGAGGCCGCTCTTGCTCTTGACCATGCCCGCCGTGGTCTCGCCCAGCTCCACATGGACTCCCGTGTGGACGATTGCACAACCGACGTCCACGCCGCCATCGTCGTTGACCTCGGAGCGCGGCACCGTCACGTCGTGCGGTGCGAAGATGTCGGCTCCCGCGTCGGTGTCGTGCGCACGGTCTAAAAGAAATGCACCATCATCCAACTTCACGCGAATGGTCGGATAATATGTCCTCATGCTTGCTCCTTTCTTGGTTCTGCACGCGAGCAGAACTCATCATCATCCCAGTAACCGCCGTTCCTGTTGCACGTGTTGTATGCCGACATCTCCTTGCAGTGGTTCTTACAGTCGCGGCACCTGATGATTCGCTCGTCGGTCACGCCCATGTTGTACAGGCCCTCGCCGATTGGGTCTTTGTAGCCGACGTACTCGACCATGCGCTCAGCCATCGTGCTCACCCCACATCCGCGCCCTCCGCAGCTCGGCCATGTGGCGCTCGTAAGCCTCCATGTGTTCGATGCGCTCGGGGTCGTACTCGCGTTCCTCTCGTTCGCGCGGCTCGCCGTACATGCTCTTGATGTCGGGTTCGGTCGTGACGCCCGTGATGTCGCTCATTCGCTCGCTCCTTCCAGACGGTCTCCGCAGTGCTTGTTTGCGTGATAGATGCCGTCTTTACCGAGATAGACTCGCACATTGCCTTTTCTGTCTCGCCTGTTGTTCTGCTGGACTTCCATATCGGCAAACCGACAATTCTCAGGACAGTAGTTGCCGTCTGGATCAATTCGATCGAGAGTGCATTTGCCTTTCGGAGCGTTCTCGTCGTAACCGTGAGACAAAGCCCATGTAGCGAACGTTTGAAAATCGTTAGCCCATTCATCGCAAACAGATATTCCACGACCACCGTAATCTTTGTAGTGTGGGTGAGTTGGTTTTGTGCAACGTGTTTTCATGCTGGTCCATACGTCATAAAGTCTTGATTCAGACATACCATGACGCATACGCTTATAACCGTTACGAACTCGCGTTTCTTGCTCCAGGCATCCGCATGATTTGGTATGACCTTTGCGTAAATCTGTTCCACGAACAATGTTTTCTCCGCCACAGTCGCATCGACATAGCCACAGCGCTTCCTTGGCTTTGTTTGACCCAGCTCTACGAATTACTGTGAGACGGCCATGTCTTTTGCCAGTTTCGTCAACCAGCATTACTCCCGCCCTCCCTCTAGTTTCGAGCCACAATGACGGCAATATCGGTCGCCAGCGTCGATCGAAGCGCCGCACCCGCCGCACTCGTAGTGACCGAGGGCCACGTGGCTTTGGCGCGGAACTTTAACGATGGTCGCCATGCGGTACGGGATATAGACTTGCTCGATGCTACCGTCGCGGTTCGTGGCCACAAGTTCGGGCGGCAGCTCGTCATCTCGCAGTTGCTTGCTCGGGTGGATGTACCAGCTCATGAGCTCCACCTGCTTTCGTAGTTGCACGTCGGAGGCATGTGACAACACGGGTTGTTTGGGCTTTCATACTTGCCGACGCCCCAGTCCGTCAGCTCGCAGTCGGCGATGTTGGGGTCTATCTTCCCGCCGAAGGTAAGTCCCTTGCGCCAGTTCTTCGCATGGATACACTCCCAGCAATGCCGCGTGTAACCTGCCGTGTCAGTGAATGGTTTGCGTGCCATCGCTCACCCGCCAATCCTCACGACACCGAACGGCGTCACAATCTCGATGCGGTGGATGCCACACAGCTCCCCGCAGCGCCACAGCACGGGCGTTACGGCGGCGAAGGGCGTGTGAACTGTTTCCATTCTTTCAATCGTTGTCTTCATGGTCAGTTCTCCTTCATCGATGCAATCAGCGCCACGACAGCCTGATTTGGCGTTAGGCCGTCTAGCTTCGCCTGAAACTGCGAGTCATCATCTTTGTAGTTGGATATCCTCGCGGTATTCCCGTTCGCTCCCTTGCATATAAACACGCCGTTAAACTCGATGTACTCGATTCCCGCATCATCCAGCAGGTCATGCACTTGCTCTACCTCGCTCATTCGGTTACCTCCTGATTCAGCCATTCAACAATCGTCGTGTCGGTCTGCTCGCAGCCATATGGGTCGTAGTCGAACAGGCAGCAACGGCACTTCTCAGGCGGCAGTTTGCCTTTCGACACGTCACCCATGAAATCGCAGACGTCGATTTGGTCGATGTACTCAAGCGTGTTCGCAGTACGCTCTGGCGTACCGAACAGCGTTTCCCAGATGGTCATGCGTCCTCCTCCTCCTTGATTCCGATACAACGCCTGCCGCAGTTCCAGCAAAAGTTCGCATGAGACGTGGGGTTGCCAGTGGCTATGTCTCGCTCACCGACCTCGATTTGATATCCGCACTCTGAGCATGAGTAGCGCCAGTGGTCTGCATAGTCACTGTCCGTCCACGTCTTGACGATGGTGCACGTCCCCACGCCCGCCGCCGCGAGCGCTTCGGCCAAGTCCCGTGCCATCTGCGCCTCTTTTCGCTCCGCGACGTTGAATGCGTGCTGGTCGGTCGGCTCGTCGCGCTCCACGTACAGCGTTGATTCGTCAAGCAATACCTTCGCGTAATCGCCCATGAACCTCTCGGCGTACTCGGTGGCTTGGTCGAGCGTCATGGCGTTGCCCACCGTCGCGGCGATGGCCTGCTCTGCCTTGCGCTCGTTCGCAGCTTGCACGGCATGGTCGGAGCGCGTGTTCCATTTCAAAATCGTTCCGTCTTCCGTATCGTTCCTTCCTTGCGTCAAGCCAAGGCCGCATGTACAGATGATTCGCCCTCTCGTATTCTGCGAAACGTTGAAGTGCTGATAGTCTGGTTGTCTGCCACACAGCGGACATGGCAGCATCTCACAGGTTTCCTTGCTGTCCGTCATGCGCCCACCTCCTCGCGTATCAGCGCGAACGCTTCCTCGGCGGTGTCTAGGCCGATGGGGTCTTGCTTGCACGACCTCGCGTTGCGCGTCCACAGCTCGATAGTTCCGTAGGCGTGCCGTCCGCAGATGGCGGAGTAGACCATCTCGTCGCCGTCGAACAGCTGCGTTCGGCACATGATTTCGTCGCTGTTGTCGTGCCACTCGATACCAGCGCCGTCGAGCATGTCGCGGAGCCGCAACATCTCGCGGTTCGGCGGCAATGGTGCCATATCGTCCATTGCTTCTCCTTTCTACCCACGGACGGCTACGGAGCTCGTACAGCCCCGCAGCCGTCGCGGATGGGTGATTAGTCGTTTGTGTGCGGAAAACGCCTAGCTCAATGAGTGGCCTTGCCAGAACGCCGTTCTGAACTCTTCGAGCGTCTTGCGATACAGGTTCACGGCATAGAGAAAGTCGAACCTGGCATTCTCGCCCGCCTCCTTCACCTCGCAGTCAGCGGCGTACTCAAGAGCGAGATGAATGGTGTTGAACTGGTAGTAGCGTCCGAGGCGATGCCACTTGATCGTACCGACCGAACCGTTCGCCCTCGCCCTCGCACCATCCTTGGTCGCATGCCAATGGCACAGCTCCCAGTTGTTTGAATCGAGTGGCACCGGCTTCCAGTTGCCGAACTCGACTCCGTTGCGTTGTATGTTCTTGGTCTTTTCTGCCATGCGATACCCCTTTCGTAACTCGCATCATTGCGCTAGCCGTTTTCTCGCCCACAGTGGGCAAATACTCGATTACGTGAGAAACGGCGCTAGAATCGGCTCTCATTCGCCCAGCAGCTCGTCCCACGTGCAGCCCAGCGTCGCTCGGATTCGTCGCAGCATCGGGCAGTTCGGCTCGTGCCTGCCGTTCAGGTAGTCGTAGACGGACGCGTGGTTGATTCCCGACGCGTGCGAGAACTGCTTCGCGCTCATGTCGCGCTCGTACAGCAGCCTCCTCAGGTTGCGTGCGAAGTCGGGCTCAGCCATCCCAGCGCACCCGCTCGCCCGCGTCGGTGGTGACCCACAGCGTGGAGCTGTCGTCGTACATCCAGTCGGCCACCTTCACCAGCTTGCCGCCCAACATGTAGCGCCTGCCCCGCACGGGCAGCTTGTGGCGCTCGACGCTGATGGTCATTTCGCGCACGTACTCGCCGCCGCACTCGATGGCGTAGCCCTCTTCGCACGTTATCGTCACGTCCTCTCCTAGGTCGGTGTGGACCGACGTGACGGTGAAATGCCTGGTGTCGTTCGTCTGCGTCATCATTGCTCCAATCTACGCTTCGGGGCGACCCCGTGAGCCGCCCCGTCAAAACAACGTTGTCTTTTCTTCTACGGTACAGATCGTGTCGTTGTGCCATCCGCCGTGAGGAACCATCAGCACTCGCATAAGCTCGAATCCGTAGCTCTTGCCAATACCGCCACTGTTCCACCCGAACGTCATGACCTTCCCCCCCCCGTCGCACGATTCTCGATATCTCGCGCTTCTGGTTCGTCCAGAACGTCGATTGCGTGGTCTTGTTGCTTACCTCCATGCCGACGCCCTTGTAGCATTCGGCTATCTGTCGCGGCGAATACGGCGGGTCGTAGAGAACGCCGTCAACGCTCGCATCATCGAAGCTCTTGAGAAATTCCAGCGCGTCCATGTGGTAGTCGGCATCGACGTCGGGGTTCAGGTCGTTCGTAATCGAAGCGATTCTGCACCCGCACGAAAACGGGTCAATCCAGACACCATCCGTCATCTCGTCGTCAATTAGCTCGCGTATGGGCTTAATCGAGAACGTCTTCTTGTTCGGCATCGCCCATATGCGCTCGATTCTCATGCTCCCCCATCCATCTCCTCCTCCGCGCCACCGCCGCCGCCGAGTTGTCCAGCGGCTCGAAGCAGCAGCGCGGCGGCTCCCCGCACAGCTCGCGCATGCAGTTGACGAAGCACATGCCGTTCGCCGCGCAGCGGTAGATGCCGTCCAGCGGGTACGGCTCGCGGTGCGGGCACGTGCGCGGGTCGGTGCGGGTGTCGATGTCCAGTGTCAGCTGCTCGCTCATGCGCTCGCCTTCTTCGCGCCGTTCTTGCGCGGCCTTCCGCCGCCGTAGGAGCGCCGCCCAGCGTCAAGGCACGCACGGCACGTACGCGCGTTCGGGTACGTGGGCTCGAACTGTTGGCCGCAGACGCCGCACGTGCGCGGTCGCATCTCCAGCTTGCGCCGCTCGCGAATCAGGCGGGCGTGGGTGATGGCAAGCTCAAGCGTCTCGCGGTCGTGGTACGGCAGCGCGTGGCCGTGCGACCCGCCAGTCACGATCGGGTACAGCTCGCGCGGCACCGCCACGATGTTGTCGGGGTCGAAGTTGCGGTTGTCGTGGTCGGCGAACACCGCGCGGTGACCCTCGGGCCAGTCGCGCCCGTTCGCCTGCATCCACACGAACTCCGCCAGCGATATCCAGTTCTGCATGAAGTGCCTCTTGTTGCGCGGGGCGACCTTGATTTGCAGGTAGCCGCTCTTCGGGTCCTCGCGTATGTCCAGCAGCGGTCGCTTGCGCTCGGCGGCGATGCCAGACAAATGCCCCCTCTTGAACGTGGTCGCGCGCATCCGCGCTTGCAGCTCGGGTGAATAGCCCATCTCGTCCCACGTCTTGCCCTTGTTCGGCGGCTCCTGCCCGCGTCGGAACTGCCCGCCGCTCGTGCCGCTGATGACACCCAGCTTGTTCTTCAGGTTCGCCACCATCGAGACGGTCAGCCGCTCTCCGAAGCGCTCCTCGTAGGCGTCGATTATCTCGTTTTCGTGGTGACCCGGTATGAAGCCGCGCAGCCAGTCCAGCTGCTCGTCGGTGTACTTGACGTTTCGCAGCGCGAACGTCTCGGGCGTCTTGCGCAGCTTGTGCTTCGCGCCGTAGTTGTTCATCTTGTCGGGCGTGGCGTAGTCGGTGCCGAACTCGGCGTTGAACGCGTCCGCCAACTCGCGGTTCGTCATGTCGGCGTAGTGGTCGGCAATCCACGCGTGCTGCTGTTGGGTGTAGACGCGGGCCACGTCAGCCCTCCAGCATCTTGGGCGCTTTGACCTCGTGCGTCAGCTCCGCGCGCATCATGGTCGCGTCCATGACCACCTTGGCGTTCTCGACCACCATGCGCGAGATGCCCTCCACGGCCTTCGCGCGGTCAATCTCGGCCTTCAGCGCGGCATCGTCGCTCGCGTCCACCTTGCTCAGCCTTTCGAGCTCGGCGAACAGCTCGTCGTGAAGCCTTCCAAGCGTGTTCTGATTCTCTGCCATCTCTTCTCCATCCTCCTTCGGTGGTTGGCGTTCTTCTTGTGGGCGTACACCCTCATGTAGTGCTGTCCCATGCCGAGCGCCCGCGACTTTCGGACGTGCATCGCGGACGCGCTGACTCGGCACCCGTCGCAGCAGTAGCGATCGTTCGGGCTGCGCTCGCCCATGGCGAACGGAGCGCCGCAGTACGCACATTTCGTGTAGACGTGTTCGCGACGCTCAAGCTCCTTGGCGCGCACCTTGGCATACCATTCGCGGTTGTACTCGGCCTTGCGCTCAACGTTGTCGGCGTACCACCTTCTTGATTGGCGTCTGCTGCGTTCGACCGCGCGCTTCTTGAGTTCGGCTGGCGTGTAGTACGTCCACGTCCCGCCGCACGCTGGGCACAGCACCTTGCTCGGCCATCCGTCTGGCGTCACCGACATGATTTCGTGGCTATGCTTCTCGTGGCACAGCGGGCATTCGGCACGTCCGCGCGTGCGGTCTCGGCAGCGGCGCTCGAAGTCGCTCACCGCTTCGCCTGCTTCCGAATCGCGCGGTTCACGTCGCGCCGTTGAACGCCCAGCCGCCGCGCGATGTGGCTGGACGGCACGCCGCTGTTGTGCAGGCGCACGATGCGGGCGCGGGTGGGTTCGTCCATCGGTGCGGTCATGCGTCCTCCATCACGTCGAACAGCGTCAGCGGCTTGCATTGCTCGTAGAACCGCTCCTGCACGAAGATGCGCTCGGTGCGCTTGTCGGTCGTGGTCGCGCTCATTGAGGTCGTGCGCTCGGTGCGCGCTATCTCCACGCATCCTGCGGGCGCGTCGAACTCGGAGACGAACACGGGGAAGTCCGTGCCGCCCAGCCATTGGTCAAACGCGTCGAAGTCGAACTCGCCGTAGCGTGCGCTGTTGGCCGTGCCGCGATACGGCGGGTCGGCGTAGACCGTCGCGCCCTCGGGTATGTCAACCATGCGGTAGTCCCCTTGCAGCCTTTGCAGCCTTTGCAGCCTTTGCAGCCTTTGCAGCCCTTGCAGCCTACTCACGCGCTCAAGCTGAACCAGACGCTCGGCGGCTTCGATTTCGGTCAGTCGGCTCGGCGGCTCGGCGTTCTCGTCGTGTTTGATGTAGTCGGTCAGCGCGTCGATGAATCGGTGATACCACTGGTAGCGCTCCCATAGGCTAGGGCTGCTAATCATCAGCGAAGCGGGGCGCTTGACCGCCTCCAGCTCGGGCGACCACAGATAGGTCGTGCGGTCGTTGCCGAAGCTCATCAGCAGGGCGCTCGCCGTGTCTGCGTCTCGGTACGCAAACCATTCCTCGCGTGCGGGACAGGGCGCGTAGCCGTCAAATTCGCCGTTGATGGCCGCGTAGAACACGCGCACCGAGTCCGTGATGTCGTTCGTGATTATGCGCTCCCACTTGCCGCTCAGCAGCGCACAATGGGTCACCGCGCACCCTCCCGCGAACAGGTCAACCAGCGTGTGCGAGGGCGGCAGCACGTCCACCACCCACTCGGCGATGCGTGACTTCGAGCCTTGCCACGGCATTCCGTATCGTGCCATAGTCCTCCTTCTCAAATTGTCTCTACCTGCGAATATCCATTCTGCGGCTACTCAGCCCCTCAGCTAGCCCCGCAAAGCCCCGAAACGGGTAATTAGTCGTTTTCTCCGCGAAAAGCCGCGAGAGCCTATGTCACGGGCGTTGCAGCGGCATCCTAGCGTTGCTTGCAGTGCTCGCGTTCCCATTCGAGCGCGGCTTCCCTGATTTCGTCTTCGGACTCGCTCCACTCGCCGTTGTCCCACCTGTTGCCGTGGTAGGTGGCGCGCTGCCTGTCGCGCAGCCACTCGCACGCGTCGTCGGGACGGTCCACCCATCCGTAGCGCGGGCTCGTGCCGTAGTCGCCGAACATCATGACGAGGCACATCCACAGAAACGAGTTCGGGTTGTCGTGTATGACGTCATCCCTCGTGACGCACGCGCTCTCTCCGTCGAACGGGAACGTCACGTGGCCGTACTCGCTTCGGTTAGCGGGGTCTGCCAGATACTCGTGCATGGCGTCGGCGTGCATCTCCCAGCCGTTGTATCTGAGCGCCAAGAAGAAGGCGTCCTCAAACGTGTTCTCTGGTGCATCCATCGGTTATACCTCCATCCGCGTCTGTATCCCAGCCATCGCGCAGCCACGCAGCACCGCGTCGCGCAGCGAGCCGTCCGTGACCGACCATCGCCTCGCGACCAGCGTCTCCGCCTTGGTGCCGCGCTCGACGAACCACACCTCGTGCGCGTGGTGCGCTCCCCAGACTTCGACGGTGCCGCGAGTGCCGCGCAGCGTGGCCTTGGCGGGGCCGTCGGCGTACTGGCGCATCTTCCACTCGCCCAGGTCGCCAAGCGCGCGCTCGACCATCGTGGCGAACTGGCCGTACGAGCACGCCAGCGGGCGCTCGCCGAACATGCCGACCGCCGCCGTGCACCTGCCCGTGTTGTCGCGGTTGCCGCAGTCGGTGACGGCGCATATGGGGTCGCTAGGCATGGGTGCCGTCCTTCTTTGCGCCTTCGTGAATCTTGTTTGCCAATTTTTCGATCACGGCATCAACGTCATCATCCACTTCGCTAATCGAACCTTCGATGCCGTAGTAGACCCATGGCTCATGCACGTCTTCCGAATACAGGGCGCATATGTCATCGTCGAGCAGTGACCTCGCCTCATTCAGTCGGTCCATCGCTTTTTGAAGTCTCGACACCACCTTCGATTTCTTCGAGTGGTGCTCCATCACGATTTCGTCCAACAGCTTCCTCGTGATTTCAATCGTCAGCCCAACCATTGCCGACGCTTTGTAGTTGTCCTCATAGCTCATGGGAACCCTTATGTGACTTTTCAACAATAAGCACCTCCAAAACCGCGCGATACGTGTTCTGGCTACACTTGGCTACCCTTGGTTACTCTTCTACACGCGCGATTCTTTATCTTTTTTTCTTCTTTCTCTTCTCTAAAAATTATCAAGAGTAGAAAAAGGGGTAGCCAAGTAGCCAGCGCAGATTTTTCGGTATCTACCTGCGTGATTACTGGCTACAAAAGTGGCTACCTGGCTACCCGTGTTTATACCGAATCAGCCCTAGCGAACTTACGACCCTGTTTATTGAGCGTTCTGTCGCGCGTTCTTACGGTTCGCAAGGTAGCCAGAGCACCAAGCACTCTCTTCGTGAAGGAGCCTTGCGACAACTTGTTTTCGTTGGCTTCGATGGCCCATTTCTTGTACTCCTGATACACTTCGTCGGTCCATCTTCCGTCGATGTCCGACGCCTCGATCATCTTCTCGCTTATCCACCTGCGCACCGCGTCGTTGTTCGTGCGGACGTTCTCCAGCTCCTCAACCATGTCGGGTATCTCGGTCAACCGTCCGCGCTCGATGAGTTCCGGTAGCTCCATCAATCCCAGCACCGCGAGGCGCTGAAGGTTCTCGATTCGCGCGAGCTTCGCCGACATGTTGTTGTCCGTCCCCTCCGCCCCCTTCTCGAAGTGGCGGCGGAAGGGAACGAACGCGAGCCTTCGATACAGCCCGTCGTCGTCTGCGGACAGTCGCGGTATGACGTTCATCGAGAACACCTGCACCGCCCTCGGGTTGAAGTCGAACGTGTCTCCGTATTTGACATCGGCCTTTATGGTCTCGCCCGTTACCGCGCGTTTCCATGTTGATGCTTCGTCACCGTTGAGGTAGCCAGACGGTATGTCATCGCCGAGGTTCGCGAGCTTCCCTGCGAGGTCGGCCACGTAGAACGGCTTCCCGAACATGCCAACGTCAAGCGTTGACGTGTTGGATGGTCCGAGCAGCGCTTTCAGTGCCTTGATGTAGGTTGACTTCCCGTTCGCTGCGGTGATTCCGTTCGCCCTGCCTATGAGCATGAGCGCCTGGTCTATCACCTGCCTGTTGCAGATGCACGCGCCGATTATCTCACGCAGCACCTTTTCCGTGTCTTCGTCCTCGTCCGATACGGATTCCAAGAACTCGTCTGCGAGCCCGTATGGTGCGTCCAAGTCCAGCTCTATCGGCAACGTGCCGATGATGAACATCCTATGGTTGGGCTCAACCATGCACTGGTTGATTGCGTCCCACGTGCCGTTCTTGAACTGGACGTAATACCCTCCGTCGAATGCGTTGTCAGACGTAACGCTTATCAGGTCCTTCGACGTGATGATGTACTTGACCACTTCCGATCGCGTATGCTCCTTGATGTCGTCCGCGTGGTACGTGCACATCATCTTGACCGCGTTGATGCCGAAGCTCCACTTCGTACCCGTCCACACGGCGATTGAGCCGTCAATCTTTCTCGCATGGTCGTGGCTCATGATGCCGCGCGCAAGCAGGTTGTGTTGTATGGCACCTAGCGAGCCATCCTTGTTGATTTTGCGAAAGCGCGGAAACTCGCCTTCGCCCACGTCGCTAGTACCAGGCTTCCCGACTTGTGGCGCATCGTCCGTGCTTTCACCGCGCTCGTACTTACACGCGCTGCGCACGATGCGCTCCACGTCCTTCGAGTCCATCGGTGGGTCGCAGCACATGAAGTTCGCACCCATGACGGTGGTGAGGATTTCGGAGTCGCTGCGCCCTATGGCTCGCAGGTGCGATGCGTATCTGAACAGCGTCTTGTCACGATGCCCCTTCTTGATTTTGCTGGGCAGCTTGAACTTGCCGTTGTCTTTGCGCGTCTCGTCGTGACCGCCGTTGCGCTGGACGTGATCGAGGAAGTCGTACACGGCACCGGTTGCCGTCGCTATCGGCGTTTCCTCGGGGTGGTCCTGCCATTCGTACCTCCGCCCATTGGGATGGATGGATGGTGGCGCTACGATATATCCTCCGTCGCAGCGCACGTCAACGCCCAGCTCCGCGTTCGCGGACGGTCGGATGTTCGTTCGGTCCGTGCGGTAGAGGTAGTGCATGCCGCCGCTTCCGGTGATTGCCACTGCGGTCTCTGGCAGCTCTCCCTGCGACTTCTCCCATTGGCTCAGCGTCGCGTAGCCGTCCTTCTCCCTCTCCTCGTCAATGTCGAAGTCGAACACGAGAAGCCCGTGGCTGGGCGAGCCGCACACAACTCCGATGTTGAGGTTCGGCTGTTGCGTCCACAGCTTTCGCGCATCTTCTGGGTCGCTGAACCAGTCGTTCAGGCCGTGCTTCATCACGGGAGCCTTGCCACGCGCTTGCAGAGGGATGATTGCGAATCCGTTCTCGCAGTACCATACGGCGGCTTGGCCGAGTTCGGACAGCTCATCGCTCATATGGCACCCCCAATATGTCGCATATCCTCTTCGCCGCCATCATCGGATGGATGAACTCGAAGTAGCATCCATGGTCGAACTCCATGGCCCGCATGATTTTTGCCAGCGTCACACCTTGCATCGGCTTTCGCTTGAACCGCTTGCATCGGTCTCGTGATGGATCACATGACTTGCTGCGGTACTCTCCGCAGCGCTTGCACACGTCGTTCGTCCAGCGCTCAACGTCATCGACGCACTTGTAGTTCCCTCCGACTTCGATGAGGAATACCAAGCGGAACCCGTCGTTGCTCGCCCTCTCGACCTCGCGCACCACACGCGCATGGTCCTTGCCGAGGTTGCCGCAGATTTCCTGCATGTTGGCCTTCGTGTCGATGCTTATATTGCCCAATCCATCCGCACGGATGTAGTCGCCGTAATCCAGCTTCTTTCGCTCGATCGGAACGCCGTGGCTCTTCCACCAGATGTGCTTCTTCGCGTGTTTGTCGTATGGCTTCACTTGTTGACGCGAATCTTCGATGATTAGTGATTCCATTGCGACCTCCTAAAGCGCGGGAGCGACGCTAGTA
>JAEEGL016973440.1_pt1 | contig 20103 bp, 19 predicted proteins | sample 9134231 | NCBI WGS metagenome assembly JAEEGL01 (sample SAMN16246548, study PRJNA631951) | gut metagenome | biome: gut microbiome; feature: rumen; material: fiber-attached | host: Bos | place: Iran: Karaj | collected 2018-10
AAAAGCAGAAAAAGAACTGGACGCCATAATTAATCGTCTTGAAATGAATATGTCCAATAACTATAAGGACAACGCCCAGGCCAACCTTAAGGAATTTGAGGCTGCCTTGGAAGTCATGCGTAATACCGGCATGGTAAAAACAGCGACTCTCTCAAAATACGAATAGACCTTGGAAGAGTACAAGGTGACGATGCAAGGGTATAGCCATAAGGACCAGAAACCGTATTGGACGTGAGGTGCATTTCAGGACTGTCCCCAAATTGCACCATGTTGACTTGTTGCACATTTTGTCTAGGGCATGTTATACTTAAGGCGCTGAAGGCATATTAATTTAAATTTGAGACATTGTTTGTATGTGTTTATTTCTGACTGTGCAAGCGGTCATTGGTAAACAAACAAAAACAAAGAATTAAATTTAATCCATCATGCCTGATATGTATTTCTCTTTGCGAAAAGTACGATTGTCAGGCTATCTTTATGCCTTTTAGTAAGAAGAATAACAACATACTAGGAGGTTTCTTATGACACAAGAACAAATTTCTTTTATCCAAACGCGGATGGATTACAAATTCCGGAACCCGGAATTGCTTATTCAAGCATTTACTAGAAGGTCCTATGCCGAAGAGAATGACGGATGTGATAATGAGGTTTTAGAATTCATTGGGGATAAGGCATTAGATTTTGTGGTTGTCAAATATCTATCCGATAACTATGGATGTGTTGCGCAGGATTATGCAACTTTTCCAGATGAATTGATGAATCAATACTTATCTGATTATGATGAGGGCGAACTGACACAGATGAAAGCCAAATTAGTTCAAAAGAAAATGCTCGCTCATCGAGTTGATGAGCTTGGGTTTGCTGATTTTCTGCGAATGGGAGAAGGCGATATCCTTACTCATATAAATGAGAGGGAATCTGTTAAAGAGGATTTATTTGAAGCAATTATAGGTGCGGTCGCAATTGACTCAAACTGGGATGTTGATGCAATAGAGGGAGTAATGATGTGCATGCTTCAACCAGATGCGGAACTAGAAAATGAAAATGGTGGACTTAATTATGTTGGTATAGTTCAGGATTGGGCATCGCAAAAATGGGGTGAGCTTCCTATGTATCATTGCCAAGAGTACTCAGAGAATTACATGTATACGGGACCATATATTATGGGCCGGGCGCACAGTGTCATAAACCATAGGTATAAGTACATGTGCTACCTAAAAATTCCGGGCATAGACGATATATTTCTGGATATGGGAGACTCAGAAAGAGCGGCTAGGATGAATGTCGCTGAGGCGGCCTTTGCTTATATTGAAAGAAACGACTTATGGCCGTCAATAAAAGATGAGATTTCCAATCCCAACGTGGACGACGCCATCGGCCAATTGGAGATTCTTGCTAGAAGAGGCTACTTCTCAATACCGACATATGAGTTTGAAGAAAGCCATGACGAAGACGGCAATCCTATTTGGAAAGCTAAATGCAAAATAGAAGAGATAAAGCGTTCATTCTCTGCAATCAATTCATCAAAGAAGATGGCGAAAAAACAAGCAGCGTATAAAATGCTTGGCTATGTTCTTGAGCATTATGAGGAGGAATAGTTATGTCAAAATGGGCTTTTAACTATGACTCAGGCGAGTATGAAGAAATTGACCGTGATGGATTCAGTTGGACTCGAGGAGAGTACACATATAACTGGGATGACAGTGAATATCGACGAGAGGAAGAAGAACGTCGAAGACAAGAAGATAGAAGATATAGAGAAGATAATTTATTCTGAATTAGGAAAGGCTCTGCGTAAAGCAGGGCCTTTTTCTTTTCGCGAAAAAGAGCTAAAACTAGTTGAATTGAGAGAATTTTCAAAAAATATACTTGAAACTATTCGCGAACGCGAATAGAATATTAGTAGGGTGCATGAGAAATCAATACAAAGAAAATAAAATAGGGGAAGGGGATTCTATCTGTTGGTCTTGTCCAAATGGACTTCATCTATATCATACAGTCTTTAAATTCCACATTACAAGATAGCGGATATAGTTTTTTGTCAGAATTAGTATTATCTGAGGAGGATTTATTGCTACCGTTTTGAATACATAAAACACCATAGTGTTAAGAGATTATTGAATGAGATAAGAGATTTTTTGTATAAGGAGATGAACAAGATGATATATGGAATTAATGTAACCTATATTGTGATAGGGGTAGTGCTTTTAGTAGCTTTTTATTTTTTAAGCATAATTTTGAATATTCGGATTGTAAAAGGTAAATATGGTTTTTTGCCCGGGACGATTAAGTTATATTCTGTTGCGATTATTGTGAGCGTCGGATGCAACCTTATGGACACAATCCTCATCAAAAATAGTATTACGGGGAATTTTATTTGGATCAAATTGATATTGTTAGTTATTACATTGATTTGGATATATAACAAAAAAAATAGCGGAAACCCGAACTATGTGGCGGATTATAAGGATATTAATGCTGCAGAACTTGATCCCGATATACCTTTTTCAAGTACTGAGGGGATGGCCCTCTGTATAATGATTATCTACACATTTCCGATAGTTGTGGCAATGTTATTCTCAGTGGGGATAACACTCTTGCAGGGGCTTTTCGAGGCGGAAAAGTATGAATTTAAAAGAGCTGTAATAATAAGTATAATGGCATGTATTGAATCATTAATTGCGTCGTATTCCGTTCATTTGTCGTATGGATTGGATCTAAAAATGGCCTTGTTTCTTGTCGCACTAATTGGTTTGATCTTCAATATGTTATTAGGAACACTTAACGGGATAATAGTGGATTGTGTAACAAAGAAAAAATATCTAAAGAAGGATGATAAAAACGGAAAAAGTGATGAATGATATGTCACTCAAGGGGGGTAAATGGCACGCTCAATTTCATTTATAGGAAGTTTTAGAAAACGTGATCACTATGAGATTGTGAAAAAGGGGGTAGAACTTTTTCGTAATAACGGAATAGTAGTCAATTCACCAAAGGGAAGTGAGGTGTCAGGAAGTGTAGAGGAATTTGTTATTTTTTCTACCGACGACCAGAATTTAACCCCAGCAGAAATTCAAATGATTACACTTGATAAAATACTCCGCTCAGACGTTGTTTTGGTATGTGACCTGGACGGATATGTTGGGAGAACAACTTGCTACGAAATAGGTTTTTGCTTTAGCAGAAATATCCCGCTGTATTTTCTTGAGGCGCCTAAAGATTTGCCTTTTCCGAAACTTGATAAACATGTGGTTGATTTTGAGCAAATGCTCTCTATAGCTCTTAATAACGAGGAGAGTGTAATAGAGAATACATACCTGGATAGGAGGGTTCAAAACGCTGCGCTTCGAATTTGGCCATCGCATTTAAATTCTGTAAATGCCTCGTCCAAGCGGATAGTGATTTGTGGTAGTATGCAGTTTTATAATGAAATGCAAGAATGCCAAGATTATCTGCTTGAACAGGGAATAGACGCTATTATTCCGAAAGACGAAGGAACTTTACCCAAAAACATCACAGAAGACGAGTTCAGATTGTTCAAGAGAAAGGTTTCCAGTTCGTACCTGAAAAAAATAAGAGAAAAAGAAACGGGCGCCGTGCTCGTATACAATGTTGAGAAAAATGGTAAAGAGAATTATATAGGTGCCAATACATTTGTTGAATTGGCAATGGCATTTTCATGGAATCGGCGCATTTTTTTATTAAATGATATATATGCTCCTTATGCTGATGAGTTAGATGCATGGGGAGTTATATGCTTGCATGGGAGACTTGAAAAGTTAGTTGAATTATGGGGCCCTGTTAGTGAGCGCCATGAAAGAGAGCCTTTTATACAAATGACTTTCAGCGATTATGAGGACGATCATGCCTAGAAATATTTACCTATACCATTTGGATTACGAGGTGCAAACCCTTTTTGGACTAGACGATTTTAGACAGGTAAGCCAACAAAAAGTATACAAAGAATCTGAAAATATTTTAAAAGTCGCCATTCTACTTTGCGACGGGGAACTTATTCTTCCGGCATCAAACTACTTTGAATCAGATTTGGGCTTTAACCTATTAAATTCAATGGATTTATCAAAACATACGGATGATGTTCTTTTTAATATGATTTCTAGCTCATATAGTTTGTCTGAGTTACTAGAAAAAAAGCAGGTTGAACATGGAAACAATATTGATAGGGTTGGATATCATTACGCTGATTTTATCAATCCCGTGGGGGAGGTTTATTTACCAGGCATATTATCAAAACGCAAACAAAGCGCATCCGTTGATATAAAAAGGGCGTGGATGGATAATGAGGGGAGAGAAAAACTTGCGAAACAAATATTAGTAACTTTTCCCAAAGTGTATTCTGCGGGGAAACTGGAGCAGGCAATAGGCGATGTCCCGGAAAAATTGGGAGAAAGGGCTTATATAGGAAGATATATTACGCCTTTTTTCGACCCAATGATAAGCAATAGAAAAAGCTTTGAAAATTTAATAAATTGTTTTATTACGAAGGAATATATTAGGAGTTTCATTGATGAGTTCAATGCAGCATTTATTACCGACATTCCATTATTCAGAGCGGAATGTATACTTCCGCAGGATGATAAATATGAAAAGATATCATATGTGGAATATCGGAGGAAACTAAATGAGCAAACATATAATGGAATTTCTGCATGGAAGTATGTGCTAAGCTGTAACATCGAAAAATTGCTTGAGTTTAAAAGATCTGACTGTTGGAGGAGAGTTATTAATCCTACTGATGCACAGATTCAAATTGAGGGAATAAGGGAGGAATCCAATATGAGTAAACAAGTGATAGGAGAACAAAAAAGGAATGTGTTCATTGTGCATGGACATGATGATGCTGCGAAGTATGAATTGGCTAGAACACTGGAAAAATGTGGATTTAACGCAATAATTCTCCACGAAATGGCTAATAAAGGAAAAACTATAATTGAAAAGATAGAAGAGTTTTCTGATGCGTGCTACGCAGTAATATTGTATACCGAGGATGATCTTGGAAGAGATAAAAATGTGGAAAATGGTGAAAAATATAGAGCACGCCAGAATGTAGTGTTTGAACATGGATACTTTTTGAGTAAGCTAGGGAGGGATAAGGTATCGGCATTAGTTAAAGGAAATGTGGAAACGCCAGGAGATATAGCGGGGATTATCTACATAGATATGGATTCGCGAGGAGCGTGGAAAAACCAACTTGCAAAGGACATGAAAGCAGCGGGAATTGATGTAGATTTAAACAAGTTTATGTCATAAATTGGATAAAGAGAGTAACAAGATGACACCATTGCAAACTAGAATATATGAAATATTGCTATTGCCAATAGACGTGTATACCCGAAGGAAAAAGGATATAGTTTTATCAGATAATGATGGGATAATGTTCATAAAATCAGCGATGAGATATATTCCACCAAATTCCAAATCAGCTGGAGCGCTTGACTGGGATGTTTCAGATATAGCAATAAAGTTTTATGAAGCCATTTACAGCAAAAGTCCTATATTGAGGGAAGACCGTAGGCCTTTAAGCGACCAGTTCATCGGAGATACGATGAATACTTCGAACAAAGATGGGAACTATCATTGCTTGTCTAATTTTTGGCTATTACCGATGAAATTGAGCCGAACGCTGTCTTCTGATAGTAAAGCTAATAAGGGCGTGGCAGGTGATAGTGTACCAAAGTTTCTTAAATATCTAAAAGCAAATTATTCTAGCTATGAGAGAAATTACCCCGATTATTTTAATCACTTTGGAAATTTTGAGACCTTTTGTAAGAAGCATTTTATCGAGGGAGTCTATTCCCAAAACGGAGCCATTCTTGAAGTGGAAGAGCATGATGATTTGGATAAATTATTGAGGAAAAGAGCAGAGAGTATAGCTATAGAAAAAACCGAGGAATTGAAGCAACTATTCTTTGACGAACTGAATTTAGATAAGAAAGCGTAGCTATATTCGAAGAGCGCAAGGGAACTGCAGCATATGAGATGATATGCTGCAGTTTTTTGCTTATTTTATATTTCTCTTATGCCAAGATAAAGACGCTTTTTTTAATATACTAGAGACGACCTTCGGATGAATATATGTGAATCTCCCAAATTCCTATCCAGCACAGAATTTGGCCTGCATCCCCAGGACTGTATGACTGGCAATAAAAATAGCTGTCCGTATTATTACCCTTGCTTAGTGGATAATAAAAAGTAGCAGACAAATTCGGCTGTCTGCGCCAGGATAATAGTGCCATAGAGTTATTAATGTGATAAAATATAGTAAGTAACTTGCTTACAAACTTCCTTATTGTTTTATCATGTTCTTGTGTAAGCATTCTGGCAAACAGATCTAATTAAGGGGGACGAGATTTGTCATTAATTGATTTAGATATCAAGATTAGTTACACAAGTCAAGGTGAAGACGATATTCTTAAAGATTTTCTTATTCCATCCCTACAAGAATCAATCTTATATAAGCGCAGTGTCGGTTTTTTTTCATCCAGTGTTTTTGAACTGTTGGGTGCTGGGTATGAAAGCCTGGTAAAAAATGGCGGAGAGATACGAATTATATGTAGCCCAGAATTAAGTAGAGAAGATTTAGACGGGATTCAACTGGGATATGCTCTGAAAGAAGCTGTGCTACGAAAACTATTCGAGAATGACCTAGAGAAGACATTAGGTGAAATAGATGATGCAAATCTTGAAAGAATGATTTCACTCATAATTGCTGATAGACTTAATGTCATTGTTGTTGAAACAGACAATGCGAGGGGAATGTATCATGATAAGATTGGAATTCTTGAGGACCGGGAGAAAAACAAAGTTTTATTTGTGGGTTCTCCTAATGAATCCATTAATGCATATGAATATAATTATGAAAAAGTTAGAGTGTCTGTAAGTTGGAATCAAGGTGATGTTCCACGAATTGAAGACGATGAGAAGGAATTTGATGAAATCTGGAATGGCCAGAACAAATATATTCGCAAAATAGACTATACCGAAGTGGTGTCAAAGCGTCTTAAGGAAGAGGCAAAAAAAAGAAATATTATATTACAGGAGGATGGATCAGGAGAAGCTAACAGTAAAGAAAAATCACCAATAAAACTAAGAAAGTACCAGGAAGATGCTATCAAGAACTGGGTTACAAATAATTATAAGGGGTTCTATGTAATGGCCACAGGAACTGGTAAAACATGGACGGCCATATATTCGGCATTGGAAGTTATTAAACAAGCCCCGATTTTTCTTGTGATTTGCGCTCCGTATAAGCACTTAGTTAAGCAATGGTATGACGACGTACACAAAGTCTTACCAACATCAACCACAATTCTTATTTCTAGCGAAAATCATGATTGGGAAAATCAGCTTGTGGAAGCGTTATTGTCAGTCAAGTACGGTACGCCAAACACTATAGTTGCGATTTCAACCATTAAATCATTTGTCAGTCCTAAGTTTGAAAGGATAGCAAAGAAATGCACTTTAGACCGAATGTTAATCGTAGACGAGGCTCATAGGTTTAAGCAACTGACAGACGACGTCAAAGCAAATTATAAGTTTATGCTGGGACTTAGCGCTACCCCTTTTTCTCGTAAGCAAGACCAGTACGGGTATGAACTTATGAATTTCTTTGGAGGACAGGTTTTCAATCTTCCTATTGAATATGCAATTGAAAACCATCACCTTGTTCGTTACAATTATCACCCCCTATTTGTTAATGCGACTGAGGACGAGGAGAAAAGCTTTGAAAGGTATACCAGCTTAATGGCTTCGTGCTTCAGGAATGGTGTGTGTATTGACGTCGAATCGCTCGCAAAGAATAAAAGATCTCGACTTCGAGTCATATCAATGGCGCAAGAAAAGATTGATAGAATTAAATGGATTCTAAGTCAGATATACGAGGATAACCATTTTATTGTATACTGCGGGGACGGTAGACTTTTTGAAGAGAATAAGGGAGAAGAGATAAGGCATATCCAATATGTTAAAGAAGTGCTATCGGATATGGGCTACAAAGTCAGCCAGTTTACTGCAGAGGAGAGCATGAAGGAGAGAATGCAACTTGTCAACTCATTCAATATTGGAATGATTGATGCAATGGTGGCAATTCGATGTCTTGATGAAGGCATAAATATTCCATCCATACGAGGCGCATTACTCCTTTCTAGCAATGATGATTATCGAGAATTTGTCCAAAGACGAGGAAGAATACTTCGAACATATAGTGACGACTATAGTGGTGAAGACAAAGTGTTGGCAAATATATATGACGTAATCGTTCTTCCTTCTAGAAACAAGGCATTTGCTCAGATAGAATTTAGAAGATATTACGAGTACTGTAGGCTGGCGGACAATAAAGACGATTGCTTAAGAGTTTTAGATGATTATCTAGTCCAATATGGATTGGCCTTGGATGAAGTTGCAGAACTTGAAGACAATGAGGATGAATTAGATGAATAATCAGAAGGTCGAGAAACTGGTTGAAGGAATTATTGAAGTAGAGAAAGACGTTATGCATCGAAAGTTTGACGTTCAGAGCGGCAAAGGTACTCAATTTGCTCGAGTAAAGGCAGACGCAGATGCGGTAAACAGCATTTTAACTCTTGTTGACTCAATTGCCGAGGAAGAATAGGACAGAACTGCTATGAAGATTATACGACTAAGATTTGGTAATTTTCGAAACTTTGAAAAAGAAGGAGAAATCCGCTTTGACACGGACGGCAAAGTAACAGTCATCTATGGAACAAATGGTGACGGAAAGACTACCCTTCACCAGCTTTTTCAATGGGTGCTATATGGAAAGGTGAGCTTTAATAAAACCACGTCTGCGGGGCGCTTATACAACTTAAAGAAGGGTGCCGATCTGGCCCCTGAACGCAGTATGCGAGTTTGGGGTGAAATAGAATTTGAGCATGAATCAGAGCAGTATCTAGTCAGACGTGAATGGGAATATTATAAGCAAAAAAACGAAGATATCATTCATAAACAGGATGGTGATAGTTTTTATGTTCAAAAGAAGATGAATTTAGGCGATTGGAAGGAGATAGAAGACCCAGAGGCACTTATTGAGGAAGTTTTACCATCGGGATTATCACCTTACTTCTTTTTCGATGGAGAGACTATGATAGCGGACCTCAAGATTAGGGGTACTGACTCTGCAAAAACACTTAAGAAAGCTTTACATTCAATTTTTGAACTTGAATTATATGAAAATGCTCTTAGAGATATTGGCTCTATCAAAACAGCGCAGTCAGCCTTGGGACAACTTGAGAATAGACGTCTTGAGGCATATGCTAAAGCGGCAAAAGCTGAAGAAACTAAGAATTATATAAAAGAAATTAGAATTTTAGCTGACAGAATTGAGACAATTGAAGAAGAGAACAATACATTAGAGCAGCGTTTATTAGAGTACTCGAATCGAATAAAAGAGATATCTGAAACTATAGGTTCAAATAAATCAAAAAGTGAACTTGAAAAGAGCCGCGAACACCACCAAAAGAGTATCGTTTTGTACGGCGAAGATATCAAAAAAATAATGATGCGGTTTGGAAAGGAACTGGAGGAACAGTACTCATATCTTCTCATAACATCGGTAGTGGAAGATGCTGAAAAAAGACTTTACCTTCAAGTTCAGGATGAAGAGAAAAGGATTATACCAGGATTAACTAAAGAATTAATAGTAAATTTATTGAAAGACGACGGAGATTGTATCTGCGGACATAAAATAAATGATGAAGAGAGAAGACATTTGGAAGAGATGAAAGCTCTTTTCCCTCCGGAATCATTTAAGTCGACATATGATAAGTTTAGGAGAAATGCGGACAGATTTTCTAGAAGATACGATGCAGACGCTCTGTTGAAATATCTAAAGGAGATTCTTGAAAAGAAGAGCAGAATTAGAGATACTGAGGAATTAATAGATGAGATAGACCAGGCACTTGGCGGAGCGGCCGCGATTGATGAACTTATTGGGGAGCGCAAACGTCTCGAGGAAGATTCGTTAAAGATAAAGAGGACAATATCTGATAACAACGCTTCGATAGGAGACCTTACACGCCGGAAAATGACAAGAGAGCGAGCGGTTGAAAACAAGGAGAAGGCAGGAAACGAAGCAGATATAATTCAAAAGAAGATAGATTTACTCCAGGCTTCAGCAGATGTTATAAAAGGTCTTCTAAGTTCAGAAACAAGAGAGTACAGCCAGATGCTCATGAGTGAGATACAGAACCTTATTGATATCATGTTGACTAGCAAGAGAGAAGTCACCTTAACGGAGGACTTTCAGCTTCAGGTTAAGGATAGTTATGGAGATGAGTCTAAATCTGAAGGTCAGTTTGCAGTAATCAGCTTTGCTTATATCGGAGGTATACTGAAAGTACTGAAGAGCCATAAGAAGCTAGAAGGTAAGGAGTATCCGTTGATACTGGATGGACCATTTTCAAAGTTGGATGAAGAGCAAAAACGTAATGTTTCAACGACGATTCCGAGATATGCTCCACAAGTTATTATTTTCTCTAAGGACCCTCTGCAAGATTTTATTGATAAAGATCGAATAGGGAGAGTGTGGACAATTCTAAGCAACGATGAAAAGAATAATGCCTCTGTAGAGGAGGGATACAAATGGAATTAAGGTCAGATATTGTTCTAAAAGGTGATTCATGGTATAAAGCTAACCAAGGATGCGTTGGTAAATTCTTTGATACTCAGTGGGGACTTTTTAAGGTATGCCTATCGATTGGCATTTTATATGACTCACAGCAAGAAGACGATAAAAGTGCAGATGCTGAAGAGGGCATAAATATCCCACGTAATATGTTTAATAGAAATGCAGCCGAAATGCAGTTTTTCTTTCAGTCAGCGATCCTAACATCAAATACGGTAAATTTATCTGAGAAGGATAGATTGTATTTGGCTTTCTCGGGAGATATATCTGAGGATGAAATGGAAGGAGAGGATTACGAAACGCTGAGGAAAGGTATAAGCCAAGAGGCATTATCTTTCGACTGGGCTTCATTTCTTAAGAGATTTGCCAATTATGGAGCAACAAAAATATCCGAATGCGTGACTAATAATGATAGCGAAACCATGGAAAATTTGATGGAGTTCATGAATGCATCTTATAAAGGTGAAACACCAGAACTTATTAAAATGAGAGAAGTTTCGGATGATGTTGAACTGGTAGACTATATGTAAATTGGCAAGGTATATTAATTATCTTTGCTGATGAGGAGCTTAAAGAAGTTAATCTTTTTATGAGCCACGATGCGGATGCTATCGTGGCTTTTAGGTAGTGAAATAAGAACAAGAGGTGAAAGATAGATGACAAAACTGGAGAGGATATTAGACCAGGCACCTGATGATGAGATCATCAAAAAATCAATTACGACTACGTATCAAAAATTAAAGGAGTATGACAGTGTATTTTGCTCTGTAAGCGGTGGAAGCGACAGTGACCTAGTACTAGACTTGCTGCAAAAGCTTAAAGGAAAAAAGAAGATTAAATATGCTTTTTTTGATACGGGTTTAGAGTATCAGGCAACGAAAAGGCATATAGAGTATCTAAACAGAAAATATCGAATAGAAATTGATAGGGTAAGGGCAGTTAAGCCTGTTCCGGTATGTTGCCGAGAGTACGGACAGCCCTTTTTATCAAAACGCGTAAGTGAAAATATAAGCCGCCTCCAAGCACATGGTTTTCAGTGGGAAGATACAGATGACCTTGAGGAATTACTAAAGATTTATCCCAACTGCAGGTCTGCATTGAAATGGTGGTGTAACTGCCACGATAACGTTATTGGAGGGCGGGTTAGTAGTCTAAATATAAATTATAATGCATATCTTAAGGAATATATTGTTGCTAATCCTCCACAATTCAAAATATCTAATAAATGCTGCAAGTATGCAAAGAAGAATGTCGCTGAGCAATACTTAAAAAAAGAAAAATATGACTTAAATATAGATGGGGTAAGAAAGGCAGAAGGGGGAGCACGTAAAGCCGCATTTAAGAGTTGTTTTACCAGCAAAGTGGGCAATGCAGATGATTATCGCCCCATATTTTGGTATAAAGAAACAACCAAGCGCAATTATGAGGAAGGTTTTAATATTGTTCATAGTGAATGTTACACTACCTATGGACTGAAGAGAACAGGTTGTGCAGGATGTCCTTTTGGAAAAAAATTTGAAGAAGAATTGTCTGTAATGCGGGAATTTGAGCCAAATCTATACACTGCCGCTACAAATATTTTTGGTGATTCTTACGCATACACGAGAGCATATAGGGAATATGTCCGTGAAAGAAGGGCGGAGGTAGGAGATAGATAGTGAAAAAGATATATTTGGATAACGCTGCAACAACACAGGTAAAAAAAGAAGTCCTTGACGCTATGCTTCCATACTTTATGAAAAACTATGGCAATCCTTCAGCAAGCTACTCATTTGCAAAGGAGGGAAAAAGGGCCATAGACAAAGCTAGAACACAGATTGCTGAGCTAATCCATTGCTCGTCGGAGGAAATTTATTTCACTAGTGGAGGAACTGAGTCGGACAACTGGGCGATTAAGTCAATTGCTTTGGCGAATGGTGGAAAAGGTAAGCATATAATAAGTACGAAGATAGAGCATCATGCAGTTTTACATACGTTAACATGGCTGGAAACACAGGGGTTTGAAGTGACACTGGTTGGTGTAGGAGAAGACGGAATAGTTAAGGCAGAGGATATTGAGAAAGCAATACGCCCCGATACTATACTTATTTCTGTTATGACAGCAAATAACGAAATTGGGACAATACAACCAATAAAAGAAATAGGAGCTATTGCCCGAAAGAACAAAATCCTGTTCCACACAGATGCTGTTCAGGCATTTGGCCATATTCCTATTGATGTATCAAAAATGAAGATTGATATGCTGAGTGCCAGTGGACACAAAATCCATGGGCCAAAGGGAGTGGGAATTCTTTATGCAAGAAAAGGAATCAAACTCACCCCGCTTATGCATGGAGGATCACAAGAGAATGGAATTAGAGCAGGAACATATAATGTCCCTGGGATAGTTGGGATGGGACGAGCGGCTGAAATGGCTAGGGAGAACCTTGGTGAACAAAGTGAAATAGAATGTAGGAATTATTTCCTGAAAAGAATATTATATGAAATCTCCAATTCCTCATTAAACGGTGATATAGAGAATAGGTTACCTAACAATATAAACGTAGAATTTGAAGGCGTCGACGCGGAGGCTTTGTTAGTAATGCTCGAAAACAATGGTATATTTGCAAGCGCCGGGTCAGCTTGTACTACAGGAATGATTGAGCCATCCCATGTACTAATATCACTGGGTTTGAGTGAATTACAAGCAAAGAGTTCAATACGTTTGACAATTTCAAAGGAAACATCAAAACAGGATATTGATTTTGCTGTTGAAGTTATTAAAAAAAGTATAGAGAGACTCAGGAAAAAACACATATAGTAAATTGAATTGGGGGGTATTTGATAAATGTACAATAGTAGCAGTATAAAAACAGTAAAAGAGATTATCAGTTCGGGGGAAGTGATAATTCATGACGTATCATCAGGCGGGATTGACAAAAACGTAACAATGGAAAACGACCGAGAATACGTCGTGCCTGAGTATCAAAGAGAAATAACTTGGTCTAGTGAAAATGTTCAGGTTTTAATCGATGATTTGATGAATTCTAGCAAGTTCTTGGGAACCATAACGCTAAGCAAGTCTATGCCTGGAAAGTATGAGGTGATCGATGGACAGCAACGACTAACGGTTATAACTTTGATTATTTCGTTCCTCAATGAGTATGTTAACGAGAGTAAAAAAATAAAAGAGTTGTGTAACATCTGTAACAAGTCGTTCCCTGATTTTAAGGATGCTTTGTCGTACAAATTTGAGTATCAAAGAATAATGGAGGAAAACAGGCCGCTATTTGAGAGAATCGAAGGAAATGACAAACTTAACCAGAAAGACGATTTTGCGCGTATTTGGGGAAGTATAGTCGAAAGAATATCCCCTCTTTCAGAAACAGATAAGGAGAAATTATTACTTTCGCTAAGTGAAAGTGAAATGAATGTAATAGTTCATGTTACAGACAACACAGATTCACAAAGGAAATTCTGCGTTGATTATTTTATTGATATAAACAATAAAAGCGTTGTATTAGATAGCATAGATATTATACGCGCATATGCGTTCAGAGAAGATTTTTCAGCGATGACTGATAAATGGGGCTCCATTCAGGATAAGCTTCATTCATTGTATGGCAAAGTAAAATATAAACGAGAGGACCTATATTATCAGTACTTTATATGTAACGTAAATAAGGAAATCGAATATAAAATAACAAAATTATCCGATGATTATAAAATCAAAGAAAATGTGAAAGTACGTGGGAAAAAATTTGATTCCGGTACATACGTGTGGGAAATGTTCAAGAATGATAAATTTTATTCAGGACTCCTAAATGACCTTAACGATTATTTAGATTTTATTACTGCCGTAATAAGCACTGAAACCGGAGGTGATGATCGGTTTAAAAAGTACTTTTATATCGAACAAGGAATATTGGCTGATGAAACCAGAATATTGAATGCTCATACGATTATTAATGCTATTCTTCGAAACGACGATATTGTTCCCAAGATGATGGTAATGAAATATTTTATTGAGGTATTAAAGCCACAAGTGGCTTCTCGTGGACAGTATGGGATTATTAGCCATATTAATATCATTGCAACAATATTTACTTTAAGTACAAAAAGAAAAGGGTCCGATGTAATTGCTGGAAAACTGCTAGCAGAAAGATGGCAAGATGGAATTCGAGAGTACGCAAAGAGGATATACCAGGATGTACCTGGAGATATGTTTTTTGATAAGGCCATTAAAGAAGATGGAAGAACAACAAAAGAGAGCGGGTTACATGCTGCTCGAAGATATTTTTCTATGATTGATGCCTGCACTTTTACATCTGGAAACATAAGTATTAATGAAGATATATTCAAAAACGAGAATATTTCTACGGGAGATAAGGATGTTGAACATTTTCTGGTAAACAGGGAGTTTAAAGCCGCTCTTTATCGAGATGGAGATGGAGATGGCGATGGTATCGAGATTGAGATCATCGTACCTAGGAAAACCAGGAAATATATGGCAACAATTGCGAATTATCTTATTATGGATTCAAATGTAAATAAAAGTCTAAAAAACATGCCAGTTTATGAAAAGATAGAATCGCTAGAAAAGCTAATACCGGCCAAAGGAATAGGGTCAATTATACCTAGCGAAGAAAGTCAAAAGCATTACTATATAATTAAAAAGTTTATGCATGATGAAAGCAAGTATCCAAAGCAAAAATTGGAACAAGCGAAGAAAAAAACTGAAAAAATGAAATTACTAAAATCGTACTTCCAGGACGATTTTGATAATGAGTATGAAGATTTAATAGAGGGACTAAAATCGCCCCAAATTATTAATGCATGTGCACTTGATTATGAACTGGGAAAACGCAAATACAAAAAAGATAAAGATGATTATATAATTGAGTTTGACAGTTCGCTATTTGGCGATGTGAGGGCAAGCATTGATTATAGGAGTGGCGAGGTGACTTTGGAGGTGACAGTATGTGATTTGACAAGGCCAGATAGCGCAATTGAAGAATATATAAATCATGTACGCCACATTTCAGATATGTTGAAAAACCAATTTGATGCTGAACCAGAGTGGACATCTTGTGATAATGGGATGAGCAGATGCCCGAGCAAAATAGTTGCGCTTCAGTATACGTTTGATGCTGATATCGAAAATATAAATGCTTTTGTCAAAGTATTGGAGAAGGTTGAATCGGATATTGAGATTTTGGAAAACAATATTGATACAAAATAAATATCAGTTTTCTTGAAAGCAATAGTTCAGAAGAATAAAAGGGGGAGGTGGGGTCTATTGTTTATTCGGTGGAGGTTTATAGAGGAGATTAGTAGTGGGGTAATCCCGGCCTTCACAATATAATCTTATTCTGAAGATTTTCAAGTAGTTCGAAATTATGTATTCATGGTTTGAATGAGGTTTCATATGCTTATTAAGAGAAGATTTGAAATAGTTGGAAAACTATTAGAGCGTGACCCACAGTCCAAAGCTATTTTCTATGAGATACTAAGAAAACATATTCAAGATGAAAAAAAGATTGAATACTTGCTTTCGGCCAACTATCATACTTTTATTTATTTTGCTGGTATGAGTTCATGCCTTACTGGGATTAATGAAATAAGAGAACGATTAAATGCCTTGGACGAGACTTCACCTTATGATAATGGGCTCGATTATACGCATGTCAACCGCGTTGAACTGCTCCCGAGTAGGGAAGGGAATGCAGCTGTCTTAGCAATGATGATTGACAATGCTGATATAAAAAGAATTGTCCAGATTATAGCAGTAGAAAATGTGAATGATAAAATTCAACTTATTAGGCCATGGAGTATAGACAACATCGAGCTTTGATCTGTAGAAGATTGTAAGGGGAAGAATGTCGAATCTATATCGTGCATGTTTTATCAATAATGGAATAAAAAGGTGGGGTTTGTTTTATGACGACAGTAAAGGAGTGAAACAAGCACTATACGAAGACTTCAAGCAGGTGTTTTTTGACAACGAAATGGATGCCGAAGATAAACTAGCCACCATAGAAGCGGAGCGAAAGAGTGAGGATTCAGCGGTAGCTTTTTCTAAAGAAGAAGCAAAGATGTTTGCAGAATCTCATAGATGGAAGTTTGCCACCACATATGCTATAACAGCACCTCATGAGTATCTGGTTAAGAAATGGTTGGGCGAAGAGGACAGACTGCTGTTTGAGCGACTTGTTCAGACCATTAATGCCAAATCAGATATCGGGTACTTTTATGGGCATAAGAATAAATATCTGATACTTGGTGATTATTACTATTGGTATATGCCGTTTTATCCTGACAATATGGCAGTGGATTTGATAAACAGAACTACTGTCGATAATTTGGAATACCGTGATGGAGCTTATTTCTACAAGGGAAAAGGAGACTCGAATGAATCTGACAGGACAGAAGGTTAAGCACAAGACTCTTGGCGTTGGAACTGTTACAGGCATAGATGACGAAGGACGTTTGGTCGTTGAGTTTGCGTCAAAGACAAGTAAGTTTCTATATCCTCAGGCATTTGAGACTTTTTTGAGTGCTGAAGATGAGACAATCCAGGCCGAGATAAGTAGGGAAGTGGAAGAGGCAAAGGAGGCAGTAGCCGCAGAAAAAGCCGCTCGAATTGCCGAAGCCGCTCGTCAAAGAATGCAGGAGGCTGAGAAGAGTAGAGATGCCTCTTTGGAGAAGGCATATAAGCCGGTTAAACGTACAGAGGGTCAACCACTCACATTTTTTGCATTTATGGGTATGACATTTGATTATTCTGTCGAAAACGGATTGCTTTGGGCACCTTTGTACACATCTAGAGGAGATTCGATTTTTTACTGGGATAATATGATGAATCTTCGAGAGGGCGACATTATTCTTCATGGCTCTGCCGGGCTTATAAAAGCTATAAGCAGAGTAAAAAACACTTGGGTTGATTTTAAGAATCCTTATGATGTTGAAGGCGTCAGTGAAGATTACCCTGATGGACGTAAAGTGGATTGTGAATATACAGTTCTTAAGAATCCCATAAAGACTTCTGACTATAAAGAGGATATTATCAGATATTGCCAGACTAAGTACGCTCCTTTTGACAAGAACGGAAATGGAAACAGGGGCTTCCTTTATGATATTGACACTAAGCTGGTATCTGTTTTCCTGAAGGGAATAATACAGGAGAACAAGGAGATTGGAGAGCTGGAGTATATCCAGTGGTTGCTGAACGAATAGGGGCTGAAGTGGTTCGTCAATGAGGTGCTCATGAATAGAGACGAAGAGTTAAAAAAGAAAAAAGAAGAAGAGGCTAGGCAGTTGTGGACGTCTATTTCACCATCTGCAAAACAGTGCCATACCTGCAAATTCGCTTATCCTGATACGGAGTACACTAAAGGATATGAAAAAGTAAATTGCTATGTGTTTGAACCACCTGAAGATAAACCCCATAGTGTTTTATGGGGCGGCGAAGATTGCGATTTCTATACGCAGATAAAATAGAAGGCTGTTTCTGTTTGGAGGAATATAAATTGGATAAGATTCGTATCAACGAGTACATAACCAAATTTGCAGAGCTGATAAATGATAAAAAGATTCCTCTAGTTGAGATTAGGGATAACCCAGAAATCGGTGATGGATTTCATGAACTTGGATTTGCCATGGATTCCGGAAAATCCTTTGTAGAAAAATATGGCAAGGATGCTTTCTGGAATCCAAAAGACTTAGAAAAGATAATTGATTCTGAAAAGGACGTTCTTTTCTTAGGCACAGCTATATTTTCTAAATGGCGTTATTACAATCATTGGTCAATGGGCGGAGAAAGTATTCGAGGTCGCGAATCGCTACTTTGGTTTAATATAATGATTAGACGAATAAAGGAATTAACGGCTGATTAAAATGACATCCGCGTCATAAGTCGAGACAAAATAACGGAGAAACACAGTAAATACCAGGCCTTGCGGCCTGAGAAGAATATTGGACACCTCTTTTGATAGGGTTAAGGTGAACGAACAACCTGACCCAATCAAAGGAGGTGTTTTTATGTCAGAAATCTATTTCACCATCACAGGAACCAATCACTGGCAGGGCAAAGAATTCATCGAGCCCGGAATGAAAGTCAGACTTGAGAAGGAACCCGACAACGAAGCAGACAAAGAAGCCATTAAGGTTTCCATGCCCGGAGTGGGACAGATCGGATATGTGGCTAACAGCCCCTACACTGTTATCGGAGAGAGCTGGAGCGCAGGCCGCATCTACGACAGAATTGGAGAGAAGGCAAGCGGGGAAGTGCTTTTCGTCCTTCCCGGTGGAGTGCTCTGCAAACTGGAAATGAATTGATGCTAGGAGCGGCAGCAGTTTTTACCAAAGGAGGTGACCCCATGGAAAGATCGGATGAAAACATCTTATTTGACTGCTATGACAAGATAGCGCAGCTTACCATTGCTGAAAAGAAGTCCTCCCAAAGTAAGCATGATGAATGTGTGGCCCTTTCTTTGGAGAAGAAAGTTCCGTCTATTCTGGAGGATATAGGGCCGGAATCGAACCTTACACCTGAGGAGATTGAGGAGAAGGTATTAGTTGGTAAAAATTATTTTTCTCAGTATCTCTCTGCTAAAGCCAGGTCTCCCGAGTGTGTTTCAAAATCCCTTGATATGCTGATCAATAAGCTGATTCAGTTAACATGTATCAGGGAGGCGGAGATAGTTGATGGGATTCGTGAAGAGCGGCAGGATGAAAGCCCAATAGACCTTGCCCGGATTTTTTCCAATGAGAACAATCTGACCAGACTTAGAACCAAGAGCGTTAGACGTGTGGTTAAAGATGCAATGCAAATAAGAGCGATTTATGAGGAGAACGTTCTCAAGTTTTATATGACGCCCCAGGGGAAGCGCTATCATTTGCAGGATTGTCCCCATTGCAGAGGGAAGGAATTAGTCCAAACATCCATATGGAAGATATATGATTTAAACCTCCTTCCATGCAGATGCGTTTCCCCCAATGCGATTAAATCTGATTCGGTTACAGTTTTCATTGATGAATCAATACGCCCGGTTGCCTGGGATTATACGGGCCAAGAAGGATACAATGGGATTTACAGCTATATTATCTGCAGAGGAAATCTTTGCGGGGAGAAGGAAATAAAAAAGGGGAATACAATACTAAAGCGGGTTGAACTAAGCACAGAGAACAAAAATGTGGTGAGCATTACCATTTCTGCCATAAAGAAAGTGCTTCTCCTGATCTCTTACGAATATGGCTTTACAGGGAATGTCCGGATCTATACCGACAATAAGATTGCGGTGACCACCTGGAAGAAATCCCCCCTCAGATTCCGGTATGAAGCCCTCTTCAACACCGTGAAAGTAGACTTTATTCCCCGCCGGCTCAACAACAAGGCCGACCAGCTCACCCGTGAACGCACCCTCCTCGACATCCCCACCCACACCTACAAAAAAATGTGC
>JAEEGL011114633.1_pt1 | contig 20102 bp, 35 predicted proteins | sample 9134231 | NCBI WGS metagenome assembly JAEEGL01 (sample SAMN16246548, study PRJNA631951) | gut metagenome | biome: gut microbiome; feature: rumen; material: fiber-attached | host: Bos | place: Iran: Karaj | collected 2018-10
CTCCGCTCGCCGGCGGAGACCGGGTTGTTTTATGTTGTTTTATGTGACCGCGATGGTTTCGCACCCGCTTTTCCGGCGAAATCACCGACTCGGTCCGGCGTTTTCGCCGCGATCCGACCTTACCGGTACCGCCGGAAGCGGAACCGGATGCGACCCTTCCGGGAAACGCCGTCGATCCCGTCGATAATGACTCTTCCCTGACCGCGCAGCGAGATTTTGTCGCCCTCCCGTACCGCCGCGTCGCCGCGGATCGCCGTCAGGCCGTTCACCGCGACCGATCCGCCGGCCACGGCCTCGGCCGCCGCGCCGCGGGAGAGCCGGAAGACCGCCGCCGTCACGGCGTCGAGCCGCATTGACGCCACGGTATCGCTCCCGGGCTCCCCGTCGTCGCGGCTTTTCACCTCGCAGGTCTCCCGCCTCGTAACTGCGACCGGCCATCGGCCGATCTGCTTCAGCGCTTCGGCCAGATAATCGGCAACCGTCGTTCTGACGATCAGGATCGCCTCGCCGCCCTCCGCGATCAGATCCCCCACGCAGTCCCGCTCGATCCCGAGCGCCATCAGCGCGCCGAGGCAGTCCCGATGCCCGATCGAGGCCTCCGTCTGATAGAAGCGGTCGACCGATGCCGTAAGAAAGGTGATCCCGGCCAGCGCCGGCGCCTCCCTGACATCGTCCTCTTCCAGATAGTCCGGAAGAAAGACCGCGCAGGTGCGCTCTGCGCCCCCGTATCCGCCGAAAAAGAAGAAGCGGCGGCATCCGGCGGCCTGCAGTACGGTCTTCGCCGCGGCCGCGTCGGCTTCGCTCAGAAAGCCGCTCGCCGTGAGGATCCGGCGATCCTCGCTGCGCTTGGCCAGGTCGAGCAGATGCGCGAAGAGGGCTTTCTGTGCCGGATCGGTTCCGAAGCGTCCGGCAGAAACGTTTTTTTCCATTGGCATCTCCTTTCGGACGCAGGGAATGAGAACCGGCGCGCGGAAAAAAGTCTCGCGTTTCCCGCCGGGATCCGCCGCATCCCGTCAAAAACCCACCGCTCTGCATCCTTCGAGATGCCGCGGTGGGTTTTTCGGATCGTCGGCTGTTCGGATCGCCGGATCAGGCCTCCGTTTTCTCTTCGACGGCCTCTTCGGCGGCCGCCTCGGCCGTCTCTTCAACGGCTTCTGCCGCATCTTCGGCCTTTTCGACCGTCTCTTCGACGGCTTCCGCCGCTTCTTCGACCTTTTCGGCCGTCTCTTCGACGGCTTCCGCCGCTTCTTCCGGCTTCACGGCCGCGTCGGCCGCCTTCTTGTCGGCAGCTTTCTTTCTGGCGCTTCTCTTCTTGGATTTTTCGTTTTCCGCCTTGGCCTGCTCGGAAACGAGGACGATGCGCGCCATCTCGGCGCCGTCGCCTCTGCGCGGCCCGAGACGGTAGATCGCGGTGTAGCCGCCGGTGCGGTCGGCGTTTTCCGGCGCGATCTGCTCGAACACCTTGGTAACGACGCTTTCCTTAGTGATGAAGGCAAGCGCCTGACGGCGGGACGCGAGTGTATTCTTCTTTCCGAGCGTTATCATCTTGTCGGCGAGTGCACGAACCTCTTTGGCTCTGGTAACCGTCGTATCGACTTTACCGTTCTCGAGCAAAAGCGTCACCATACCGCGAAGCATCGCCATCCGGTTATCGGTCGTTCTGCCGAGTTTTCTTGTTCCTGGCATTCTTTCATACCTCCCAAAATTCACTGATGAAGCAATCCCGCTTCCTTATGAAGGGAAATTGCCGCTTTATCGTTGCAGATTGTCAAAAGAAGCGAGATTACTCGACTTCTTTTTTGAGATCAAGTCCGAGGGAATGAAGCTTCTGGATAACCTCTTCGAGCGACTTCTTGCCGAGGTTCCGGACTTTTATCATATCTTCTTCGGTCTTGTTGATCAGGTCTTCCACCGTATCAATGCCGGCGCGCTTCAGACAGTTGAAGCTCCGGACCGACATGTCAAGTTCCTCAATGGTCATCTCAAGGACTTTCTCTTTCTTTGTCTCTTCCCTTTCGACCATCACTTCGGTATTTCTCGCTTCATCCGAAAGATTGACGAACAGGTTGAGATGCTCGTTGAGAATCTTGGCGGCCAGCGAAATCGCTTCCTTGGCCGAGATCGTCCCGTTGGTAAGCACCTCGAGCGTGAGCTTATCGTAGTCGGTATTGCTGCCGACGCGGGTGTTCTCGACCGTGTAGCTGACGTTATACACCGGGGTATAGATCGAATCGGTGTAGATCACGCCGATCGCGGGCTGATTCCCTAATTTATTCTTTTCCTGAGAGACGTAGCCGCGGCCGTGATTGAAGGTCAGTTCCATATAGAACCTGGTGTTTTCACCGACGGTAGCGATCGGCAGATCAGGATTGAGGATTTCAAGATCGGCATCCTGCTTGATGTCGCCGGCAGTCACCTTGGCCGGACCGGTCACGTCAAGGACAACGGTTTTCGGACCGTCGCAATGGAGTTTTGCCGTGATGCCTTTTACGTTCAGAACGATTTCCGTCACGTCCTCCTTGACGCCGGGAATGGTAGAGATCTCATGAAGAACACCGTCGATCTTAATACTTGTTACGGCGACGCCGGGAAGAGAACTGAGCAGCACCCTGCGCAGGGAATTGCCGAGGGTGGTTCCGTATCCTCTTTCCAGCGGCTCGACAACAAACTTGCCGCTTTTGCCGTCATCGCTCAGATTCATCGTCGCAATGTTCGGCTTTTCTATTTCAATCATTAAAATACCCTCCTGTTTTATTGTGGAAACAAATCAGTGCCGTCAGACGGCCGGGACAACACCCGTGGCCGAAAAACGGCGTGCGGGTGTTACTTGGAATAAAGCTCGACGATCAGGTGCTCCTCGACCTCGTAATCAATGTCGTCGCGGGCGGGCAGGGCCACGACCTTGCCGACGCCGGCACCGGCGTCGTATTCAAGCCACTTGGGAACCGCGCGGAACGCGTCTGCGGCCATCAGATCCTTGAATTTCTCAAGCTCTCTGCTCGATTCCTTGACACCGATCACCATACCGGTCTTGACTAAAAACGACGGGATGTTGACCTTCTTGCCGTTCACGGTAAAATGACCGTGGCTGACAAGCTGACGCGCCTCTCTGCGGGTGGAAGCCAGCCCGAGGCGGTATACCACGTTGTCCAGACGCCGCTCCAGGAGACTGAGCAGGATCTCACCGGTCACGCCCTCGGTCTTCTCGGCCTTTTCAAAGTATCCCTTGAACTGGTTTTCGAGAACGCCGTAAATGAACTTGACCTTCTGTTTTTCGTTCAGCTGGATCGAATATTCGCTCTTCTTGGCTCTCTTCTGAGCGCCCGGTTTACGTTTGGTGGAATTCTGTTTGTTGTTTCCGACATAACCCAAAACGGCAGGGGAGATATCCAGCGCTCTGCAGCGCTTGATGATGGGCTGTGTATTCTTTGCCATTTTTTATTTCCTCCTTATCGTCATCAGACTCTTCTGCGCTTGGGCGGTCTGCAGCCGTTGTGCGGGATCGGCGTTACGTCTTTGATCATTTCGACGGTAAGGCCGGCGGTCTGCAGTGCGCGGATCGCGGACTCTCTCCCGGAGCCGGGGCCCTTGACATAGACCTCAACGGTCTTCATGCCGTGATCAGCCGCCAGTTTGGCCGCCGTCTCGGAAGCGTTCTGCGCGGCAAAGGGGGTGGATTTTCTCGAGCCCTTGAAGCCGAGCTCACCGGCGGACGCCCACGAAATGGCGTTGCCGGCCATATCGGTGATGGTGACGATCGTATTGTTGAATGTGGCCTGGATATGGACCTGACCTTTTTCTACGTTTTTACGCTCACGGCGTTTTCTGATAACCTTTTTTGCCTGTGCTGCCATAGTATTTCCCTTCACCCCTTACTTCTTCTTGTTGGCGATAGTCTTGGCGGGACCTTTGCGCGTTCTGGCGTTGGTCTTGGTTCTCTGTCCTCTGACGGGAAGGCCTTTTCTGTGGCGGATACCGCGGTAGCAGTTGATCTCCACCATTCTCTTGATATCAAGCCCGACCTCACGGCGGAGATCACCTTCGACGTGATAGTGATTTTCGATCTCGTCACGGAGCTTGGCCACGTCCTCTTCCGTCAGATCCTTGGCGCGGGTGTCCGGATTGATACCGGTCACTTCCAGGATCTTTCTGGCACTGGTCCTGCCGATTCCGTATATATAGGTCAGCGCGATCTCGACGCGCTTGGCGTTGGGAATATCAACACCTGCTATACGAGCCATATGATTTACCCCTTTCCTTATCCTTGTCTCTGTTTATGCTTCGGGTTTTCACAGATCACCATGATCCGGCCCTTGCGCTTGATAATTTTGCACTTTTCGCAAATTTTTTTGACGGATGGCTTAACCTTCATTCTGTTACCATTCCTTTCTTATTTGGCACGCCAGGTAATGCGTCCCTTGGTCAGGTCGTAGACCGAGACCTCGACGGTGACCTTATCACCAGGCAGTATCCATATATAGTTCTGTCTGAGCTTGCCCGAAATGTGGGCGTCCACGATATGTCCGTTGGGAAGCTGGACCTTGAAATGCGCGTTGGGAAGCGATTCCAGGACAACACCCTCGAACTCTACAACATCATCTTTAGGCAGAAGAATCCCTCCTTGTTAATTTATGATACGGTTTCATTATCCGCCGAATCCGGGATCGCGTTCAGCCATCGCCGGAGCCGACCGTCGGTCATCGCCTCCGGATCGGTCAGGAAATCCTCCCGCATCGGTCGGATATGCTTCTTGTTCTTGCGTTTCGGCTTATTCAGCCGCCAGTGTTTTCCGTCCGCCAGCAGAACGGCCTTCGACTCCTCGTCGATCACCAGATACCGCCGGCCCTTATCGTGGCCGGACAGCGCGGTGACGACCCGTCCGACAAGATCGTTCACAGTGAAGAATCCACCCTTGTCAGAAGGATCGGACCGTCCTCCGTCAGCGCGACGGAATGTTCGTAATGAGCCGCCAGCGAGCCGTCGGCCGTTACGACCGTCCAGCCGTCGCGAAGCTCACGCACCTCATAGCTGCCGGCGCTTATCATCGGTTCGATCGCCAGCGTCATGCCGACGGTCAGCCGGGGGCCGCGGCCGGGTTTTCCGTAATTCGGGACGTTCGGATCCTCGTGGAGCTCGTGTCCGACGCCGTGTCCCACGTATTTCCGGATCACACCGTATCCGCGCGCCTCGCAGTACTCCTGGACGGCAGCGCCGATATCACCGACGCGGTTGCCCTCTTTGAACTGAGCGGCCCCGCGATAGAAGCTTTCCCGCGTACAATCGATCAGGGCCTGCGCCTCCGGACGAATCTTGCCGACGCCGAAGGTATTGGCGCTGTCGCCGACGAACCCGCGGTAGGTGGCGCCGACGTCGATCTTGACGATGTCTCCCTCCTGCAGAACGACGTCTGCCGACGGGATCCCGTGGATCACCTGATCGTTGACCGAGATACAGGCGCTGCCCGGGAAGCCGCCGTACCCGAGGAAGGTCGGAACGGCGCCGCACTTTTCGATATGATGCCGGATGACGTCGTCGAGGTGTTTCGTCGTCACACCCTCGCGGATCGCTTCGCGGGCCAGCAGGATCGCTTCTCCCGTGATGCGTCCGGCCTCCTTCATCTTCTCGATCTGAGCTGCGTTTTTAAGCTGTATCATAAATTATCTGCCTGCAAGGCCGCTTTCGATCGCCTCAATGGTAAGGCGAGTCGTATCGGCGACCTCAATCTGACCGATCACCGTCCTCAGCTTTCCGGTTGCCCCGTAATAGGCCTTCAGCGGTTCGGTCTGCTCGTGATAGATCCGCAGGCGGCTTCTGACCACCTCCGGCGCATCGTCACGGCGGATGGTTAACGCGGTACCGCAAACGTCACAGGTCTCTCCGTCTGCGGACGGGTTGTACTCGATGTGGTAAGAGGCGCCGCACTGACTGCATACCCGCCGGCCGCTCATACGGGAAACGATGGTTTCGTCCGGGACCTCGATATCGATCACCAGATCGATATCGATCCCCATGGCGTCCAGCGCTTCCGCCTGCGGCACGGTTCTGGGAAAGCCGTCGAGGATGAATCCGTCGGCGCAGTCCTCTTTGGCCAATCTTTCCTTGATGATGCCGATCACGACCTCGTCCGGAACGAGGGCGCCGTTTTCGGTATAAGACCGGGCGGCGCGCCCCATTTCGGTTTCATTCCGGATGGCTTCTCTGATGATGGCACCGGTGGAGATCGTCGGGATCTGATACCGTCTGCTGACGTAATCCGACTGCGTTCCCTTGCCGGCACCGGGGGCTCCGAGAAAAATGATCTTCATGCTGTTTCCTCCGAAACTGTCAGCCCGTCACTCAAGGAACCCCTTGTAATGACGCATCGCCATCTGCGATTCGAGTTCGCGGGCGGTTTCGAGCGCCACACCCACCACGATCAGGAGGGAGGAGCCGCCGAAAGCGAGCGCGCCGAGATATCCTCTGGCGAAGATGTTGACCAGCAGCGGCAGTCCGGCGATAAAGGCCAGGAACAGCGCGCCGATCAGCGTGATCCGGTTGAGGATCATCTTGATATAATCGGAGGTGGGCTTGCCCGGACGGATACCGGGGATAAAGCCGCCGTTCTTCTTCAGGTTGTTCGAAACTTCAACGGTATTGAAGCTGATCGAAATATAGAAGTAAGAGAACAGGATGATCAGGACGATAAAGATCGCGACGTAGAGAACGGAACCGGTGGAGAAAAGATTGACCAGCTTTTCGCCGAAGGATCCCTTCTTGGGGGGCCAGAACATGGCGATCGTCGCCGGGATCGACGCGATGGAGTTCGCGAAGATGATCGGCATAACGCCCGACATATTCAGCTTCAGCGGCAGGTTGCTGTTCTGACCGCCGTACATTTTTCTACCCACGACACGCTTCGCGTACTGGACCGGGATGCGGCGCTCACTGTTGGTGATAAACACCGTCAGGGTGATGATCGCCACCATGATCACGACCGACAGGATCGCGAAGAAGATGTTGAGGAAGCCGCCTCTCATAACCTGGTTGATGAGGGTCTGAGCCGTCGTGTAGCCGCTGGACAGGATGTTGACGAACAGGATGATCGAGATACCATTCCCGATCCCCCGCTCATCGATCTTGTCGGCCAGCCACATGACCAGCGATGCGCCGGCGCAGTAGCAGGCGATCATGACGACGGCCGCGAACCAGCCGGTATTCGTCAGGACGCCGAGGCCCTTCATATAGGAGTAGTAACCCCACGCCGTGACCAGCGCCAGACCGACCGTCAGGATCCGTGTGATCTTGTTGATCTTTTTGCGGCCGTCCTCCCCTTCCTTGGAAAGCTTTTCCAGAGCGGGGATGGCGATGGTAAGAAGCTGGATGACGATCTGCGCCGTAATGTACGGAGAGACCGACAATGAGAACAAGGTTGCCTGAGAGAACGCCTGACCCGAAAGAACATTCAGATAATCAAAGATCGAGCCGGTCGAGCTCATCGTGAAGATGTAGCTCAGAGAATCGGAACTGACGTAGGGGACCGGGATATTCGCACCGATACGATACAGAAGAACGATCATAAGGGTGAATATCATCTTTCTCTTCAGGTCGGGGATCTTCCACGCGTTTACAAGCGTTTTAAGCACTCAGACCACCTCGCACTTTCCGCCGGCTGCTTCGATCTTTTCTTTGGCGGTCGCGGTGAAGGCGGCAGCGCGAACGGTGAGTTTTTTCTCAATAGAACCGTTTCCGAGAATCTTCAGCCCGTTTTCGGCCTTATAAGCCAGGCCGGCGGCGAGCAGCGTCTCGAAATCGATAACGAGTCCGTCCTCAAAGCGATTCAGCGCTGAGACATTGATGGTGGTGAAATCTTTTGCGAATCTGTTTTTGAATCCCCTCTTGGGGAGTTTGCGGTAAAGCGGGATCTGGCCGCCCTCGAAACCGGGACGGACACCGCCGCCGGAGCGGGCGTTCTGGCCTTTGTGGCCCTTGCCGGCCGTTTTCCCGTTTCCGGAGCCGACGCCTCTGCCCTTGCGCCACACGGGCGTCACAGAGCCGGCCGCCGGTGAAAGTTCATGGAGCTTCATTGGAATTCCTCCTTTTTCATGATAAGCTTTGACCTTTTACCGGTCTCAGCCCTGCTTCTCGACCTTGACCAGGTGAGAGATGACCTTGACCTTACCGGCCAGAACGGCGTCGTCGGCATGGACGATGCTGTCGCCGATTTTTTCAAGTCCGAGCGATTTGGCGGTCGCCTTCTGATTCGGCTTGGCGCCGATGATGCTCTTTACGAGCGTAACCTTTGCAGTTTCCATTGTGCTTCCTCCGTCACTTTGTCAGGCCGGCCGCGTCAAGACCGCGGATTTTGGCCACTTCTTCCTCAGTGCGGAGCGCTTTCAGCCCCTCGAACGTCGCTTTCACCACGTTCACGGGATTGTTGGAGCGGAGGCACTTGGCTCTGACGTTGCGGATACCCGCCATCTCCAGAACCTTTCTGGCCGTACCGCCGGCGATCAGGCCGGTACCTTCGGAAGCCGGCTTCAGAAGGACCTTACCGGCGCCGTATTCCCCGATGATCTCGTGAGGGATCGTGCTTCCCTTCAGAGAAACGGTGATCATATTCTTCTTGGCGTCCTCGATCCCCTTGCGGATCGCTTCGGGAACTTCGGCCGCCTTGCCGAGGCCGTAGCCGACGTGGCCGTTGCCGTCGCCGACGACCATCAGCGCGGCGAAGCGGGAGATACGTCCTCCCTTAACGGTCTTGGACACCCGATTGACAACGACGAGCTGCTCCTGAAGGTCGCCTGCTGCAGGATTTGATTTCTGTACCATAGTTAACCTCCGTAATCCTCAGAATTTGAGGCCGCCCTCGCGGGCGCCTTCCGCAAGCTCAAGCACGCGGCCGTGATACAGATAACCGCCGCGGTCGAACACAACGGTTTCGATACCCTTGTCAAGGGCGAGCTTGGCGATGGCCTTGCCGATTTCTCTGGCGGCGGCCTTGTTTCCTCCGTTGCCCTCGAATTGTTTTCCGAGAGTGGATGCGGAGCAAAGGGTCACACCGTTGACGTCGTCAACGATCTGTGCCTGAATATTGTTGAGAGAGCGATAAACGCAGAGGCGAGGACACTCGGGCGTGCCGGAAATCTTCGCGCGGATCCGCTTATGTCTCTTCTGACGCTGGATGTTTGCGTCTTTTCTGCTAACCATTTCAGTCCGCTCCTTTCATCACTTTCCGGTCTTGCCGGCCTTGCGGCGGATCTTTTCACCGGAGTATTTGACGCCTTTGCCGAGGTAGGGCTCCGGCGGTCTCTTCTCACGGATCTGTGCCGCTACCTGACCGACCAGCTGCTTGTTGATGCCCTTGACGATCACGGTATTCTGATCGGGCGCCTCAAAGGTGATACCGTCCTTTTCCTCAAAGGTGATCGTGTGGGAATACCCGAGGTTGAGGACGAGACTCTTTCCGCTCTTCTGAGCGCGGTAACCGACGCCGACGATCTCCAGCTTCTTGCTGTACCCGTTTGTAACGCCGACCACCATGTTGTTGATCAGCGTACGGCTGAGGCCGTGAAGCGAACGGTCGATCTTCTCATCGGAAGACCGTTCCGCCGTTACGACGTTTCCGTCGACCTTAACGGCGATCCGGGGGCTGATTTTTTCGGTAAGGGTTCCGAGCGGTCCTTTTACGGTCACGAGATTATCCTCTGCGACATTAACGGAAACGCCGGCGGGAAGAACGATGTGCTGTCTGCCTATTCTTGACATATCCTGTTCCTCCTGTCCTTACCAGACGAAGGCGAGAACTTCGCCGCCGATTTTCTGCTTGCGGGCTTCCTTATCGGTCATGATGCCCTTGGACGTCGACACGACGGCGATACCGAGGCCGTTCATGACGCGGGGCATATCCTCGCAGCTTGCATAGATACGAAGACCGGGCTTCGACACACGGCGCAGGCCCTTGATGACCTTTTCCTTGCCGTTGTATTTCAGCGTCAGGCGAATGATCCCCTGCTTGCCGTCTTCGACGATCTGATAATTCTTGATATAACCTTCCGCCACCAGGATATCGGCGATGGCCTTCTTCATGTTGGAAGCGGGCACGTCGACGGTTTCATGCTTGGCGTTGTTGGCATTGCGGATCCTGGTCAGCATATCCGCAATTACGTCTGACATTTGCATTCTGAATTTCCTCCTTTGGTAATCAGCTTTGCCGCCGGTGCGTCAGATCGGCGCCGGCCGCAGTTCTGCTTACGGTTTGTTTACCACGATGCCTTTCTGACACCCGGGATCTCGCCCTTGTAGGCAAGCTCGCGGAAGCAGATACGGCAGATTCCGAATTTACGAAGATACGCGTGCGGACGGCCGCAGATCTTGCAGCGGTTGTATTCCCTCGTCGAATATTTCTGAGGCGCCTGCTGCTTGAGTATCATCGACTTCTTTGCCATCTCGTTGTCTCCTTCTCTTACTTGGCGAAGGGAGCGCCCATCAGCGTGAGCAGCTCTCTGGCCTCTTCATCGGTACGGGCCGTGGTCACAAACACGATATCCATACCGCGGATCTTCTCGACCTTATCGTAGTCGATTTCCGGGAAAATCAGCTGTTCCTTGAGCCCGAGGGAGTAGTTGCCTCTGCCGTCGAAGCCGTTCGGATTGATTCCCTTGAAGTCGCGGACGCGGGGGAGCGCGAGGTTGAACAGTCTGTCCATAAACTCGAACATTCTGTCGCCGCGGAGCGTCACCTTCGCGCCGATCTTCGTTCCGGCACGAAGCTTGAAGTTAGCGACCGATTTCTTCGCGTAGGTAGGGACGGCCTTCTGGCCGGTGATCAGCGTGAGATCCGAGATGACGTTGTCGATGACCTTGGCGTTTTCCTTGGCATCGCCGGCGCCGACGTTGACGACGATCTTGTCGAAACGCGGGATCTGCATGACGCTCTTATACTCGAATTTCTTCATGAGCGCGGGAGCGACCTCGGCGGTATAAAACTCTTTCAGTCTTGCCATTTTCGTTTCCCTCCTCAATCGAATTCGTAGCCGCAGGGAGCGCCCTCGGCGGTTTTGCCGGCGCAGACGCGGACTTTTTTCTTTTTGCCGTCTTTATCGTCTTTGAACACGATGCGGACGCGGACGCCCTTATCGCATTTCGGGCAATAAAGCATGACCTTGCTGGCGTACATGGCGCCTTCCACCTTCACGATGCCGCCCTGATCGCCCTGCTTGCGCGGTTTGACGTGACGGGTCACGATGTTGACGCCCTTGACGATGACCTTGCCTTCCTTGGGAGAAGTCTCGAGGACCTTTCCCTTGCGGCCCTTATCGTCACCGGAAACGACGACGACGGTATCATCCTTTTTGACATGAAGCTTTTCCATTGTTCCGATACCTCCGTCTCACAGTACCTCGGGCGCGAGAGAGAGGATCTTGAGATAATTCTTCTCGCGAAGCTCTCTGGCTACCGGCCCGAAAATACGGGTTCCCGTCGGGTTCTTATCTTCCTTGATAATCACCGCGGCATTCTCATCGAATTTGATATACGATCCGTCGTTGCGCTTGATTCCTTTAACGGAACGGACAACAACGGCCTTCACGACGTCGCCTTTTTTGACCTGACCGCCGGGCGCCGCTTTTTTGACGGCACAGACGATCACGTCGCCGATATTCGCATAGCGTCTTCCGGTCCCGCCGAGCACGCGGATACACATAAGCTCTTTGGCCCCGGTGTTATCGGCAACCTTCAAAAATGTCTGTTGCTGTATCAATGTGCAAATCCTCCTTTGAGCCGAACCTCGGCCGGTGTGAGATCACCCGGCTGTTTCCGGCTGTTATTTTGCTTTCTCGATAATGTTGACAAGACGCCATCTCTTGGTCCGGGAAAGGGGCCGCGTCTCCATCACTTCGACCTTGTCTCCGACGCCGCATTCGTTATTTTCGTCATGAGCATGGATCTTGACGGTATGCTTGATGACCTTGCCGTATTTCGGATGCTTGACGTTATCCGCGATCGTCACGACGATCGTCTTGTCCATCTTGGTACTTGCGACCATCCCGACGCGGGTCTTTCTGAGATTTCTTTCTTCCATCGATCTGTTCTCCTCTTGTTAAGCTTCCTTCTTTTCGCGAAGGATGGTCATAACGCGTGCGATGTCCTTCTTGACGTCACCGATTCTGTGAGGATTGTCGAGCTGGTTGATCGCGTGCTGAAAGCGAAGGTTGAAAAGCTCGTTCTTGAGTTCCTTGAGCTTTTTCTCAAGCTCTTCGGAAGACATTTGTCTGATTTCTGTGGCTTTCACGGCTTATTCCTCCTCGGCGGTAGTGTCGGAAGACGTTTTCGAAATGAATTTGCATTTGATCGGAAGCTTGTGCGAAGCCAGACGCATCGCCTCTCTGGCGTCGGATTCCGGAACGCCGCTCATTTCGAACATGACCCGACCCGGCTTCACGACGGCTACCCAGTACTCGGGGGAACCTTTACCGGAACCCATACGGGTCTCGGCCGGTTTTTCCGTGACGGGCTTGTCGGGGAAAATCTTGATCCAGACCTGGCCGGAACGCTTGGTGAAACGCGTCATGGCGATACGGGCCGCCTCGATCTGATTGCTGGTGATCCACGCGGGCTGCGTGGCGACGAGACCGTATTCACCGTTGGACAGGGTGTTGCCGCGGTGAGCCGCGCCCTTCATCCTGCCGCGCTGAACGCGTCTGTACTTGACTCTTTTCGGCATTAACATTATTTGTCGCCTCCCTCTTTCGGGGCCGGAGCGGCCTGACGGGATTCGGCGCCCGCCTGACGGTCGCGGTTGAAGCCGCCCTGACGGCTGCCGCCGAAGCCGCCGCGTCCGCCGCCCTGGCGATCGCGGTTGAAGCCGCCCTGACGGTCTTTATTGAAGCCGCCCTGACGGTCCTTGTTGAAGCCGCCGTTCCGACGGTCGCGGCGGTCGCCGCGCCTCTCCTGCTTGGGGGCTTCGATCTTGGCCTCGTAGAAATGCTGCTTTTTACCGGAATCACGGAGGACCTCGCCCTTGTAGATCCACACCTTGACGCCGATCTTACCATAGGTCGTATTTGCCTCGGCAAAACCGTAGTCGATATCGGCGCGGAGCGTCTGAAGCGGAATGGAGCCCTCGTGATAATGCTCGGTCCTGGCGATCTCGGCGCCGGCAAGACGGCCGGAGCAGGTCACCTTGATACCCTTGGCTCCCATTCTCATCGAGCGCTGGATCGACATTTTCATCGCGCGGCGGAAGGACGCTCTGCCCTCCAGCTGCTTGGCGATGCTCTCGGCGACGAGCTGCGCGTTGACGTCGGGATTCTTGACCTCCATCACGTCGACCGAAACCGGCTGACCGACCATCGCTTCGAGTTCAAGACGGATCTTTTCGATCTCGGTGCCGCCGCGGCCGATCACGAAGCCGGGCTTGGCGCAGTGAAGGTAAACCTTGACGCGGCCGGCATTACTGCGTTCGATCTCGACCTTGGGAACGCCGGCTTCCTTATACTTTTCTTTCAGATACTTTCTGATCTTGTAGTCGGAAACAAGAGTATCGCCGAAGGTCTCGTCCTTCGTAAACCATCTTGAATTCCAGTCCTTGATTACACCGACACGGAAACCGTGGGGATTTACTTTCTGACCCATTCAGTACCCTGCCTCCTTACTCTTTCTCTTTGACGACCAGCGTGATGTGGCTCGTTCTCTTGAGGATCCTGTCACCGCTGCCCTTGGCTCTCGGCATCATGCGCTTGAGCGTCGGGCCGGGGCAGACGAAGCACTCCGAGACGTAGAGCTTTTCCGGGTCCATGCTGAAATTGTTCTCCGCATTGGCGGCCGCGCTCTTGAGGAGCTTGTAGACGTACGGGGAAGCCGCCTTGGGCGTATTCCGCAGGATCGCCGTAGCCACGGCCACGGGCTTGTTGCGGATCAGATCAAGCACGATCTTGACTTTGCGGGGGGAAATTCTGACGTATTGAACCTTTGCTTTTGCTTCCATTGCTGTCACCCCCGTTATTTACCGTTGTTGGACGTCTTGGAACCGGCGTGTCCGCGGAAAGTTCTCGTCGGGGCAAACTCACCGAGCTTATGACCGACCATATCCTCGGTCACGTAGACCGGGACGTGCTTTCTTCCGTCGTGGACCGCGATCGTATGTCCGACAAATTCCGGAAATATTGTGGAAGCTCTCGACCATGTTTTGATAACCTTCTTGTCGTTGTTTGCGTTCATGGCCTCAATGCGGCTGAACAGCTTTTCTTCGACAAAGGGGCCTTTTTTCAGGCTTCTGCTCATTTATCTGTTGCCTCCTTATTTACCGTTTCTGCGTTTGACGATGAACTTATCGGTCTTGGCCTTCTTATCGCGCGTCTTGTATCCGAGCGCGGGCTTGCCCCACGGTGTGACCGGTCCCGGTCTGCCGATGGGAGCGCGGCCCTCGCCGCCGCCGTGCGGGTGATCGACCGGGTTCATGACGGAACCGCGGACGGTCGGACGGATACCCATGTGACGCTTCTTGCCGGCCTTACCGATCTTGATCGTCTCATGCTCGATGTTGCCGATCTGGCCAACGGTGGCCTTGCAGTCCAGACGGACCAACCGGACCTCGCCGGAAGGAAGCCGGATCTGGGCCATGCCGTTTTCCTTGGCCATCAGCTGCGCGGCGGAACCGGCCGTACGGACCAGCTGACCGCCCTTTCCGGGATACAGCTCGATGTTGTGGATCAGCGTACCTACCGGAATGTTGGAGATGGGGAGCGTATTGCCCGCCTTGATGTCGGACTCGGCTCCGGAGTAGATCTTGTCGCCGTCGGTAAGACCGGCCGGCGCGAGGATATAGCTCTTGCGGCCGTCGGCATACTGGATCAGCGCGATATAAGCGGTGCGGTTGGGGTCATACTCCACCCCGACCACGGTAGCGGGTTCCGTCGTCTCAGGTCTCTTGAAATCCACGATACGGTACTTCAGCTTGTTGCCGCCGCCCTTGTGACGGACGGTAATGCGGCCGTAGCTGTTGCGTCCGGCGTGCTTTTTCTTGATGACGATCAGACTCTTCTCGGGCGTGGACTTGGTCACTTCCTCGAAGGACGGAACGGACATGTTTCTTCTTGACGGAGTCGTCGGCTTGAACGTTCTGACTGCCATTTATATCACTCCTTCTCTCAATACATACCGTCGAAGAACTCGATGGTCTTGGAATCGGCCGTCAGCTTGACAATGGCCTTTTTCCATTCGGAGGTATATCCGGCGTGGACGCCGAGTCTCTTGGGTTTTCTCTTCATATTGATCGTATTGACGTCCGCGACCTTCACGCCTTCGAAGACCGCTTCGACAGCGGCGGCGATCTCCGGCTTGGTGGCGTCCTTCCTGACCTCGAAAACGTACTTCTTTTCGCGCGTCAGATCCATCGACGCCTCGGTGATCACGGGACGGCGGATAATATCGTATGCGGTTTTCATGATGCGTAAACCTCCTCGATTTTCTCGGCGGCGGCCTTCGCAAGCACCAGCGTATCGGCGTTGAGGATATCATAGACGTTGATCGTATTGGTCTGAGCCGTCTTGACGCCCTCGATATTGGCGAAGCTGCCGATCACCATGGCGTCGTTGTCAGCCAGGACGACCAGCGCCTTCTTCTTGGCGCCGACGGCGGAGAGCATATCCGCCATGACTTTGGTCTTGTAGGCCTCGGCCGCGATGGCGTCCACCACGATGAGATCGCCCGAAGCGACCTTGGCGGACAGCGCCGACCGGATGGCAAGACGTCTGACCTTCTTGTTGATCGTGACCCGATAGCTGCGGGGCTTGGGCGCGAAAACCACGCCGCCGTGCGTCCACTGCGGCGCACGGATGGAACCCTGTCTGGCGCGGCCGGTCCCCTTCTGTCTCCAGGGCTTCCTGCCGCCGCCGGATACCTCGGTGCGGGTGAGCGCCGACTGGGTACCCTGTCTCTGATTCATAAGGTAGGCACGGACCGCGGTATGGAGCACCGCGCCGTTGACCTCCGCGCCGAAAACATACTCGGAAAGGGAGATCTCTCCGACCTCGGCGCCTTTCATATTCACAACCTTTACGTTCGGCATCGCTGTTTCCTCCTTCCGTTCATGCCTTTACGGCGTTGCGGATGAAGACGATACCGCCGCGCGCGCCGGGAACGGCGCCCTTGACGGCGATGATATTCTTTTCCGCATCGATCTTGGCAATGCTGAGATTGAGAACGGTGACACGCTCGTTACCGTACTGTCCGGCCATGATCTTGTTCTTGAAAATACGGGACGGGCTGGAGTTGGCGCCCATCGAGCCGGGCTGACGGTGGACGGGGCCGGTACCGTGCGTCATCTTGAGGATGTGTGCGTTCCAGCGCTTGACGACACCGCTGTATCCGTGTCCCTTGGTGATCCCGGTAACGTCGACCTTTTCACCGGCTTCGAAGATCGAAGCGGTGACGGTATCGCCCGTATTGAATCCGGAGATATCATCCAGACGGAATTCCTTGAGGTGCTTCTTGCCGGAAACGCCGGCCTTCTTCAGGTGGCCGAGCTCGGCCTTGTTCAGCTTTTTGTCGGCCACGTCGATAAAGCCGAGCTGGATCGCGTCGTAGCCGTCGGTCTCGACGGTCTTCTTCTGAACGACCGTGCAGGGGCCGGCTTCGATCACCGTTACCGGGATCACATTGCCGTTTGCGTCAAAGATCTGTGTCATGCCGATCTTCTTGCCGATAATGCCTTTTTTCATTTTGTTTTCCTCCTGATTTTAGTTATTGGTTGAGACCGCGGAATTGGCGACCGCGTCCCAACATGACATAAAACCTCGGGGCATCTGCCCACGGGTCAGATCCATCCGTTTCCGGATCACTTGATTTCGATCTGAACGCCGGCGGGAAGCTCCAGACTCGTAAGCGCCTCAATGGTTTTCTGAGACGGCTTGATTATGTCAATGAGTCTTTTGTGAGTTCTGAGTTCAAACTGTTCGCGGCTGTCCTTATACTTGTGGACGGCGCGCAGGATCGTGATGATTTCCTTCTCGGTGGGAAGCGGGATCGGTCCCGAAACCGAAGCGCCGTTGCGCTTGGCGGTCTCGACGATCTTTTCCGCCGCCTGATCGATCAGAAAATGATCATAACTCTTGAGTCTGACTCTGAGGGTTTCCTTTACTGCCACTGTTTTTTGCCTCCTTTTTCGAATTGGGTTGATGTTGATTCAGGGGGCGAAAATCTGAACACGCAGCCGGGTGTTTCCTCACCCGGTGTAAAGTAAAACCGAAAGATCCGCCGCGTGCACTCCGCGGCCGGATATTTCGGAAACGCATACCGTGAGTCGTATGCGGGGCGGATGACCGCCCGTAATACCCGTTCCGATTCTCTGTCGCCCGTTTGCTGTCCCGGCCATCGCCGTCTGAGATGCCGCGCCATTCCGGTTTGCACCGAAGAGTGCGGTTTCCCGACGGAAATCGCCCCGACATCGGACATACTCCACGAAAATTCCCCCGCAGGACCGAATCGTCTATCCGCGAGCAACCTTTCGCTTCAACGCACATCAAGCTTTTCAATTATACCGCGGACCTATCGGATTTGCAAGAGTTTTTTTCGCTCTCGGGGGCTTTTTTGCAATAATTTACAATTTGTTAACAAATTTCGCGCGAGAATTCTTGTTTTTCGGCTTTCCGACCGGGGAAAAACCGTCCTTTTCCGGTCTTGACAACCCAAAAGAGGTGTGCTATAATACGGTAAACCATTATTTCCCTGTTGTTTTTCGGAAGGAGATCTCCATGAACCCCAACAACTCCTCGTCCCGCACCCCGGACGTCAAAAAACTCACGCTTCTCGCCATGATGACGGTCCTCGTCGTCATTGCGCAGCTGATCTCGATGTGGATCCGGTTCGGCACCTTCTCGATCACGCTGGCGCACATCCCGATCGTCATCGGCGCCGCGCTGCTCGGCCCGTTGGCCGGGGGATGGCTCGGCCTCGTGTTCGGCGCTGTTGTCCTGATCTCGGGCGACGCCGCGCCCTTTCTCGCGGTCAACGTGATCGGAACCGTCGTCACGGTCCTGCTCAAAGGCACAGCGGCCGGATTCTTCGCCGGAATCGTCTATAAGCTTCTTTCCAAGAAAGACGAAACGCTCGGCATCCTGCTGGCTTCCGTCGTCAGCCCGGTCGTCAACACCGGCCTCTTCATCGCCGGCTGCTATGTGTTCTTTCTCCCGACGATCTCGGCGGCGGCGGCCGAAGCCGGAAAAAGCGTGCTCGCCTTCATTCTGATCTTCTACGTCACCGTCAACTTCTTCATCGAACTGTCGTCGACGCTGGTCCTTTCGCCGATCGCCTCCCGCCTCATCGCCCTCGGCCGGAAAAAGAATCTGTGACGCCGCGCCAACGGCTCCGTATATAAATAGGATAAAAACCGCCGACCGGTGCGACCGGTCGGCGGTTTTCTTCTTTGTTCGTGGCGGCAGTCACCGCTTTCTTCTCTACGGCTGCGGGGCGCCGTCATCCTCCGCCTTTTCCGCGATCCGTCGGTAGGCATCCCGGATATCGGAGGGCGAATGTCCGCGGCGAAGGAGGAACGCGTAGGTCTTCTCGTCCCGCGTACCGCCCCTCTTTTCGATCAGCCCGACGCAGATCGCGGCAAAATCGAGATCGGCCAACTCCTCGCAGGACCAGTCCAAGGCGGCCAGCGTTTCGGGCCGGAACTTCTTCAAAGCCAGCTCCTGACGGATGCGCCTTTTCCCGTATCCTTTCCGCTCGGCCAGCAGCCGCGCCGTCCGGATCATCATACGCTCGTCGTCCACGTAGCCCTTTGCGATCATCCGGGAGACGACGGCCTCGACCGTTTCGGCCGGATAGCCACGCTCCGTCAGCTTGTCCCGAAGCTGAGCCTCGGTATTATCCCGGTATCCGACGATCGCCATGGCGGTCTTCAGAGCCGCCTGATACGCCTCGCCCGGATCGGCCGGGACGCTGACGCACCGCGGCGAACGGTCATACGTCAAGGTCAAAGCCCTCCTCGTCGTCGAGATCCTCCTCGTCAAAGGAATCGGCTTCGGTATCTGCCGTTTCGGCGAACTTCTGACGGATCTTTTCCTCGATCTCGGCGAAGAGCTCGGGGTTGCTTTCGAGATTCTTCAGGGCGTTGTCGCGTCCCTGACCGAGGCGGGATCCGTTATAAGAGAACCAGGAGCCGCCCTTCTCGATAATGCCGAGACTGACGCCGATGTCGAGGATCTCGCCCGATTTGTTGATCCCCTTGCCGTAGAGGATATCGAATTCCGCGACCTTGAACGGCGGCGCGACCTTGTTTTTGACCACCTTGCATTTGGTCCGGCTTCCGTAGGGCTCGGCGCCGTTTTTCAGGACCTCGGTGCGGCGGATGTCGATCCGGACCGACGCGTAGAACTTCAGCGCCGTACCGCCTGTCGTCGTCTCGGGATTGCCGTACATGACACCGATTTTCTGGCGAAGCTGATTGATAAAAATAACGACGGCGTTCGATTTGGAGATGGAGCCCGAGAGCTTCCGGAGCGCCTGCGACATCAGGCGGGCCTGAACGCCGACCTGAGAGGAGCCCATATCGCCGTCGATCTCCTGCTGCGGGACCAGCGCGGCGACCGAGTCGACCACCAGCACGTCGACCGCGCCGGAGCGGACCAGCGCCTCGGTGATCTCGAGGGCCTGTTCGCCGCTGTCTGGCTGCGAAACCAGCAGGTTGTCGATATCGACGCCCAGCGCCTTGGCGTAGACGGGGTCGAGTGCGTGTTCGGCGTCAACGAACGCGGCGACGCCGCCCTGCTTCTGGGCTTCTGCGGCCACGTGCAGCGCGATCGTCGTTTTTCCGGAGGACTCCGGCCCGAAGATCTCGACGATACGGCCGCGCGGCACGCCGCCGATTCCGAGCGCCAGATCCAGCGTCAGCGATCCGGTCGGAATGGCGCTGACGTTCATGGCGGTATTTTCTCCGAGGCGCATGATGGCGCCCTGTCCGTAGGTCTTCGTGATCTGAGAAATCGCCACGTCGAGGGCTTTTTTCTTTTCGTCGTGGCTTTCCGGCATTTCGGTCGTTTTTCTGGCGGTTTTTGCGGATTTCATATCAATCGTTCCTTTCTCTCTCTGACGTTCCGGGTTTTCCGTATCTGTTTTTGATGA